>JABUBN010000196.1_pt1 | contig 16660 bp, 17 predicted proteins | sample 7240341 | NCBI WGS metagenome assembly JABUBN01 (sample SAMN07256345, study PRJNA390944) | subsurface metagenome | isolation source: Methane hydrate marine sediment | place: Pacific Ocean: Eastern North Pacific, ODP site | reverse complement strand
GTAAAAATCCACTGCCATCCGGGAGCCATGAAAAATTAAAACTTCTTTCTAACTTTTCAGGATAGAGTTCCTTGCTGTCAACATTAATAATTATTCTGACCAAGCCGAATCGGTACAATTGGCTCAAGCAAGATTAAACCTTATTCTGAAAGCGGAAAAACCGGCTAGTGAGGAACTGTCTATCCTTAATATATACGGAAAAGGATCAAGCATAAGAAAAGGCACAATGTTAGAAAACTCTTCTATTTCTCCCAACGGAACCAAAATGATTGGTATTGATTATTCCATAGGTCAGAATGTAGCAGTTTATGACCTCCAGACCAAGGAAATCAAATTGATTACCAAATACGATTGGGAGACACCAGATCATGGCTGGACTTATTTTCCTGCCTGGTCACCTGATGGGAAAGAAATTGCCTATCTATTCTCAGACTTCTTGAAAGGGGTTTTTGAACTTCAAGTCTCTACCCTGCAAGGGCAGAAACGTACGCTCATTAAAAACGAATCCATTGGCCAACAAATCATACCCAGACAGTGGTCAAAGGACGGAAGTGTTATTTTAACATTTAAACAAGATACCGCAGGATTTTATACAATAGGCCTTGTGCCGGCAAAGGGGGGGGGCTTTTAAAGCCCTTCATAAAACCCAATGGACCGGTAAATTTATTAAAGGCGATGCCTCCTTATCACCGGATGGTAAGTATATAATTTTTGCGGATGGAAAGGAAGACAATATGGACCTTTATATTATTAATGCGAAAGGTGGAACACCAATCTTAATAAGCGGGAATCCGGCCAATGAATACGACCCCCTCTGGTCACCTGATGGGAAGTATATGGTGTATATTAAAGAAACTAAGGGAGAATCGTTGTTATACGCTTTGGAAATAACGGAAGGAAATCCTACCGGACAGCCATTTCTGATAAAAGAAGGGATGCAAAATGTTGATTTAATGAATTGGACGGAATATGGTATTGATTATATTATGTCATTTAATCTTCATGATATCTACACCATTCAGCTGGATACGGAAACTGGCATTCCGACAGCAAATCCGAAACCTCTTGATTATACTCCTGTTGGATCAAATATTTGCCCGGTTTGGTCTTACGATGGTAAATATCTGGCATTTATCTCATATGATGATAAACCTGAGCTTGTTGTATTAACTGTTGATGGTGGTGAAACACGCTATTATCCAATTCATGCTCCCGGCTTTTGGGAACTTACTCTGTTCGATCTCCACTGGCTTCCTGATGACAGTGGGCTTGGTTTTAGTGTCAGGGATCCGAAGGAGATACCAACAATATATCATCTTGATTTAGCCAGCGGTGAATGGCAAAATTGGGTTCTACCTATAAATAGTTCCTGGTCGCTTACCGAGTGGGGTCCGGATGAAAACTCATTCATATATACGAGTGGGGGAGAGGAGCCCGGAATATATCAATTCAATATTAAAACTGAAGAAACAAAACGCATCTTTCAGCCTGAAGAAAGTTCATATTACCTCTTCAGAGGATTAAAATTTTCCAGGGATCGCACTAAGGTGACTTTCATATATCAAAGTGAAATGGATATTATAAATCTAATGGTACTCGACATTGAATCAGGTGAGGCAAAAATACTCGCTAAAAATTGTTATTTTCCCGCTTTTTCACCGGACGGTCAGAAGATAGTGGCACATTATGATTCCAAAATAACTATTTTCTCCCTTGATGGTGAAATACTTCAGCAATATAATTTATACAAACATTTCACATCTGGCACAAGGATTTATTGCTTTGATTGGTCGCCAGACGGAAAACAGCTTATGTTTATGACCCGAAATAGTGTAGTTGGGACCTTTTTGATGAAAAATGTATTAGAATAAAGAGTGAGAATTGATAAGCTGTAGGAATGCAGACTATTTAGTTTATATCTCGTAAGAATCTTAACAAAGATCAAATATAATGAACACAAAACTCATCCCTGTAATTCTTCTCTCTCTGCTGATGCAAAGCTGTGCCACAGAAATGACAGAAGAAAAACCACCTTTGGCTAAGGTTGAAGTTATAGTAGATAATTATTTTGGCAAAGAAATCTCAGATCCATATAGATATATGGAAAACCTGGAGGATACAGTAGTGCGAATTGGTTAAAACTACAGAGTGATTATGCACGAGAGGTATTAAATAATATTCCAGGACGGCAATCCCTTATTGAAAAAATGATGGAATTTAAGGACAGAACTACTACACAAAGTTCATGGCCAAATATCACTGAAAACGATAGGTGTTTTTATACAAAAACAACATCCCCAGATTTAGTAACTAAACTTTATTTTAAATTAAACAAAGAGAGTGAGGAAGAACTTCTATTTGATCCGGGTAGCTTTGAAGCCGGTTCGAATACGGTTTATCAGTTGGCCCATTACATTCCTTCTCACGATGGATCAAAAGTAGCTATTTCTCTTATGCAGAAAGGATTAGAAATTCCATTAAGGATAATTATTAATGTTGACAGCAAGGAACTCTATCCTGAAAAGTTAGAAAGAAGTTTTAATTTTTCATGGCTCCCGGATGGCAGTGGATTTTTACATCAGCCTTTGAGCTCTGGAGATCCGCATGATCCGGGACTTTGGTTAAACACCAAAATATATCATCATATTTTAAATACGGATCCTTCAAATGACAGGGAAATATTTTCCCGGGAAAAATACCCCGAATTAAATCTTACTCCTGAAGATATTAGCGTTCCCTTTATTTTTAATGGCTGTAATTTCATGTTTGTTTGTCCACTTACTACAGATAGAAGATTAAATATATTATACGCACCAATCCATGAATTGGAAAAAGATGAAATCGGTTGGAAAAGATTAATTAAACCTGAAGAGGAAGTTTATAGTTTTAGAGTTACGGAAAATGATTTATACATTCTGACATCAAAAGATGCTCCTAATTTTAAAATTTTAAAAACACCCTTAAACAATCCGGATGTAGCAAATGCAGAGCTTGTAATTGCAGAAAACCCTGATGCCCGAATATCTGGTTTTAGGTTAACTAAAGAAGGCTTATTTTATACATTATCTTTTAATGGAGTAGAGGAAAAAGTTTACTTTCTTGCTTTTGGAACGGATGAAGCAATTGAGTTAAAATTACCTCTTACAGCAGGTTCTATATATTTGGCCACAAAAGGACTTAAATATAGAGATCTATGGCTTGGTATTTCTGGCTGGACCAGTAAATATAAGCGCTACAGATATTTGACTGAAAAAGATGAATTTAAGCTTGAAAGCTTATCTGCAGAAGCTGAATATCCTGAATACGCTGAATTAATAGTTGAAGAACTTATGATTGAATCTCACGATGGTGTAGAGGTTCCACTATCCTTAGTGTACAAAAAAGGAATGAAAAAGAATGGGCGTAATCCCGTATTGATGACAGCTTACGGTGCCTATGGATATTCTTTAAAGCCTCGTTTTGAACCAGATAAACTACTTTGGGTACACGAGGGAGGTATTTTAGCCACTGCACATGTAAGAGGTGGAGGTGAACTTGGGAGTCAATGGCAGAGGGATGGACAAAAAACTACTAAAGCAAACTCCTGGAAAGATCTAATTGCCAGTGCTGAGTATTTAATAAGTGAAAAATATTCATCAAACAAAAAAATTGCAATCTGTGGTATGAGTGCCGGAGGAATTACTATAGGTCGGGCACTGACTGAACGTCCGGATTTGTTTGCTGTTGCCATACCTGAAGTTGGAATATTGAATGCTTTAAGATTTGAAAATACAACAAGTGGTCTACAGAATGTAGCTGAATTTGGGACTGTTAAAGATTCTGTAGAATGTATGGCTTTGATTGAAATGGACGCCTATCAAAATATAAATGAAGGAATAAATTATCCGGCAACGCTAATAACTGCTGGAATGAATGATACCCGGGTTATTATCTGGCAACCTGCTAAATTTGCCGCACGTTTGCAAGCTGCTAATGATTCTGACAATCCTATTCTATTTAGAGTAAATTATGAAGCAGGTCATATGAGTACAAATACAAAAACATTTTTTGAAGATATGGCAGATGTTTTAAGTTTTGCACTCTGGCAAACAGGACATCCTAAATATCAAGTTAAATGAACGAGATATAACAGGCGGTCATAGGTAATGCCGCATTTCTATTGGAAACTTGAGATGTAATTGAAAATTTGTACCTTTAATCTTGGAAACCAGCAAACTAAAGGCGGCACTACCCATACCGCCGGATCGTTACCAAACATACTAAGAACACTCTGCATAAAATAAAGTTCCCAAATTGAGAATTATTTATTATCTTTGCATATAGATAAGTTGAAGATGGAAAGAATATTTGCAAAGAGTACATTAAGAAAGTATTGGGAAAAGCATGAGGATTCTGAACAATATCTGAAGACTTGGTATGATACGGCAATGAGTTCAGACTGGAAAACTCCAAATGACGTTAAACAAGCCTACGCGAATGCAAGTATTTTAAAGGACAGGCGGATTGTTTTTAACATTAAAGGCAATTCGTATAGACTGATAGTTAAATTCAACTTTGAGAAACAATGGGCTTTTATAAGGTTCATAGGGACTCACGATGAATATGATAAGATTGATGCTAACACTATTTAAAAATCTAAGAAAATGGATATAAACCCAATAAAAACAGATTCAGACTATCAAATAGCCTTAAGCAGACTTGAGGAAATATTTGATACCCCGGTTGGAACTCCTGAAAGTGACGAAGCAGATGTAATAGGATTATTAGTTGACGAATACGAAAACAAACATTATCCAATTGAAGCACCTGACCCGATTGAAGCGATTAAGATAAGGATGGAAGAAATGTATCTTAAACAAATTGATTTAGTACCTGAAATTGGTGGTAAAAGTCGGGTATCCGAAATTCTTAATAAAAAGCGAAAGTTAACAGTTGACATGATTAGAAAATTAGCAATTAGATTAAATTTATCAGCCGAACTATTAATTAAAGATTACCAACTAATACGATGAAAATAGTACGTTTGGCAATCGAGGCGGCTGACCCCGAGAATCGGGGCCAGTACACCCCCGCCTGAATGACACAGTCGGGCAGGTCTCACACCACCGTAGTGCGCTAAACGGGACAGGCTGTATACGGCGGTTCGTCAAACAGTGTTACGGCTCTTTTCACCCGCAGCACCTTGTCCTTCTTTGCAAATCGTTGACTCCTCCAGGGATTCGATCACCAATAGTAGATTATGTCATGAAAATGCAAATACTAAACAGTTCCACGTTCAGCCCTTCCTAACTCAGTGAGGCTTCTGCTGACTTCTCATCATAACCAACCCGTGGTTGATGAGACCTCCCTTGGTAAGGTAAATGTCCTTCAATCTAATCCTGCGGAATATAAAACATGAAACCTCACTGTCCCTGGGGTCAGGTTATTAGTGCAACATTTTTCACTGGTTTTTATAAGAATCATTGCGCAACTTTTACACACATTAACCGGTTTTGATCACGGATTAAAAGTTTACCGTCTGCAAGTGCAATGGGTGCCCAGTTTTGGGTTGAACCACCAACTCGTAAAGCGATACCCTCACTGTTTGTTCCTCCTTCTGCTAGCACCTCTGCTGATGCAAGCGGCTTGAATTCAGACGGATCAGGTTCAATAAGGTACAAAGCCTTGGCTCCGTCAGTGGCCAAAATCAGCCCGTCGGCTAAAATCATACTGCCTTTATTAAAACCGGGTTCACGTTTTGTTTTCCACATGATCTTGCCATCCATGCTCATACACACTAGTCCATCGCGCCGACTATTGGTTCCGTACTGGGCATAAAAGTAACCGTCAATTAATAGTGGTGGTTTTGTCTGATCTCCAAATTCTTCGGTTCTGAAAACTTCTGTTGTGCCGTAGCTGCCATCTGCCTGTTTCTTAACTTCTATCATAACCGCACCGAGTTCGTATCCACCTACAACAAGCACTTTATTGTTACCGGCATCAACTGCACTTGGCACCGATATATGACATTCCCACTCCTTGTATTCCCAAAGTATTTCTCCCGTAAGGGGTTTTATTCCAACGATATTACCCAGAGTTTGTGGCAATTCTCGATGTCCAATAGGATTAGTAGATGAAATAACCATTACAATATGGTCTTCCCCGTCTATTTTTACAACTGAAGGACTGGCATATGATTCATTGACAAGATTGGGCGTTTTCCAGACAATATCACCTGTGAGTTTATCATAAGCAACAACACCGGCCTCAGGAGCCTGAGATGCTATAATAAGCAAATCACCGTAAATAAGAGGGCACTGAGTAATTGCCCATATCGGAAGGCGATCACCACCAAAATCTGTCCAGATATTCTTATTCCAGACAGGTTTGTGTGTATTGATGTCTATGCAATACAGGTCCCCGTTGTGACCGCATGAATAAACATAATTGCCGTCTACAGCCGGTACGCTGCGTGAACCGGGAAACATAACAGATCCGGGAGCTTCATAACCAAAATTCCAGAGCTCTTTTCCGCTGGAAAAATCAAAACACATCAGGTTATCCCCAACCTCGTCATCTCTGTCCAGTAAATAGACCTTACCGTTTTTGACGACAGGTCCCCCATAACCTCTACCAACATTAACAGTCCATAGAACTTCCGGTCCATTCTCAGGCCAGGAACGTAAAATACCTTTCTGGTCTGACATACTGTTTCTATTTGGCCCAAGATACTGGGGCCAGTCTTGTGGGTAAACATTTGCTATGAAAACTAACAAGACAACCACCGGAATATACATCTTACATTGTTTCATTTTCATTACTTCTTTCTATTTTGTTAAATTAATTATTAAAATTTTGATCACAGAAACACTGCAATAAATATCTTATATCTTTAATCGAAATTATAACTAAAAAATGAAACAACCAAAATTATTGGATCAGGTAGGGATATATTAGTTTTTAAATAATAAAGGAAAACTAGGGATAAAAGAAAAGTATTTGCAAGCAATAAATTCTGATTTGATTTATGTCTAAACGTGATAAGATACTACTTATTGATGCAGTTATACGTAATTTTGAGATAATTGGAGAGGCTGCAAATAAGATTGATCCTGATTTCAGAACCAAGAACCCTGAAATTGAATGGACAAGGATACGGGGATTTAGAAATAGAATTGTACATGATTATTTTGGCATAGACTATGAGATTATATGGTCAGTTATTGAAGATTATTTGGATGAATTAATTGATTGTATCGAAACGTTAATTGAAAAAAACAAAGCCACATAGCCCTAATCGAGGCGGCTGACTCCGGGATAACCGGAGCTAGTGCACCCCCCTGAATGACACAGTCGGACAGGTCTCACACCACTGTATCCCGCAAAATACGGGAGTTCTCGTATTCCGCGTGCCGCTGAAGCTTCAGCGGAGGAGCACGGCGGTTCGTCAAGTATCGGCATTTCGCTCTTTTCACCGAAACACTTTCTGTCTTTGTTTAAGATAAGGCCAGACTGGGACAAGTTGTGCTTACATAAGGGACTTACACCCTCCGGACTTTCGTTTATTCAAAGAACTTTACTAAATTTACCATCCAAGTAATAAATCGATTATGGAAACAAGACAGGACTTAAAACTTGCAGTTGTCATTGATGCCGACAATGTTCCACATGGGAATGTGAAAGGTATGATGGAAGAAATTGCAAAATACGGTGTGCCAACATTTAAAAGGATTTATGGAGACTGGACAAAGCCTAATCTTGCAGGGTGGAAAAATGTGCTTCTTGAAAACGCTATAACTCCAATTCAACAGTATGGTTACACTTCAGGGAAAAACTCAACGGATTCTGCATTAATAATAGATTCTATGGATATTTTATACACAGGCAAAGTAGATGGATTTTGCATTGTTTCAAGTGATAGTGATTTTACACGACTGGCTATTAGATTAAGGGAGTCAGGAATGAAAGTGTTTGGTTTTGGGGAGAGGAAAACACCCAATCCATTTATAGTTGCGTGTGATAAGTTTGTGTATCTTGAAATATTGAAAAGTGCAAATTCATCTGAAATATCCCAAACACCTACGATATCAAAAGCCAAAGTTGTTAAGCAAGTGGCAATTACCAAAGTTGATTTAGGAACAATCTCATTAATATCATCAACCGTAAATGATATTGCTGATGAAGATGGATGGGCGTTTTTAGGGGATGTAGGAAATCTTTTAATAAAGAAAAAACCTGATTTTGACCCAAGAAATTTTGGATATGAAAAACTTACTCCATTTATTAAATCCCTTAAAGATAATTTTGATATAGACGAACGAATTACTGAAAGAGCGAATATTAAACTTGTATATATTAAGTCAAAATAATAACAGTGCACAATGAAAGTACTGGAAATCCAATGTTTTAATAAGGGTTTAAACTGATACCACCTACCGGAAAAAAATGATCTCAACATTTATCTGCCTTCACTTTGGTGAAGTACCTTTTTTATACGATGGCTGCTTTTGTGGGACATGGCAGAGTCGAACTGCCGACCCCTTGCCTGTCAAGCAAGTACTCTAAACCAACTGAGCTAATGTCCCATCTATTACAAGCTGCCTCCTAATCAAAACCAGCTCCGAAAAATTACTTTTGCAAATCTAGCTTTTCAAACCTTAGATTGCAATATTTTTTACTTCAGTATCTATTCCGATGCAATAGCGGAAATTTCAATAACAGCACCCAGTGGCAGGTTGACTACCTCTATGGCTTCCCTGGCAGGGTATTGCCTCTCAAAAAAACTGGCATAAACCTTATTCACAGCACTATAATCATTAATGTCAGTGAGAAAAATGGTGCATTTTACAATGTTTGAATAATCCATCCCGTTTTTCTTTAGAATGGTTCCGATATTTTTCATTACCTGTCCGGTAGCAGCTTTAATATCACCTTTTACAAGTTTGTTGGTCTCGGGATTTATGGGTATCTGACCTGAAATAAATAGTATCCCGGATTTTGTTTTAACCGATTGACTATAAGGAGCAACAGGTTTAGGTGTCTCCTGATCCTGTGCCTGAACTACAAAAAAACTAAAAAGTAATAAAAGTAAAACAGTAGATTTTTTCATGATTTAGTGTTTTAAAATGAATTGTCAAAATAAAAAAAATATCCAATAAATACTTCTTGTTCGACTACTTTTTTTACTACGCCTGCGGCTTGTATAAACCGAAACTTATTAAAATCCTTTTGTTATGGTAAAATACAAGACAGATCCCGATGGGCTGCGCCATCGGGATTAGTTCGACTATTTTTTTTTACTGCGCCTACGGCTTGTAAAAAAAAAAGTCTCACTAAAAAAACCCCCGCCGATATTCGACGGAGGTTTTGAGATTATTATAGAGTGTGTGTTTATTACATCATTCCACCCATGCCGCCCATGCCGCCCATTCCCGGAGCACCACCAGGCATAGCAGGTTCATCTTCCTTCTCATCAGCCAGAACACATTCTGTTGTAAGGAACATTCCTGCAATTGATGCTGCATTTTCAAGAGCAATACGTGTAACCTTTGTAGGATCAATTACACCTGATTTGTAAAGATTCTCATATTTACCGGTTTGAGCATTGAACCCAAAGTCTCCTTTCTCTTCTCTCACTTTTTGAACAACAATTGAACCTTCAACTCCGGCATTCTCAACGATTTGACGGATTGGTTCTTCAAGAGCACGTTTTATAATTGCAATTCCGGTATTTTGATCCTCGTTAGCGCCTTTTGTTTTATCAAGTACTTCAATAGCGCGCAAATATGCAACTCCTCCACCCGGGACAATTCCCTCTTCAATCGCAGCACGTGTTGCGTTAAGTGCATCATCAACACGATCCTTTTTCTCTTTCATTTCCATCTCTGAGGCAGCTCCGATATAAAGAACTGCTACCCCACCTGAAAGTTTAGCCAGTCTTTCCTGAAGTTTCTCTTTATCATAATCCGAGGTAGTTGTTTCAATCTGTTTCTTAATTTGATTAATCCTTGCCTCTATCATTTTCACTTCACCCGAACCGCTAACTATTGTTGTATTCTCTTTATCAACAGTTACTTTATTACATTCACCCAACATATCAAGTGATGTTCCATCCAATTTCAATCCTTTTTCTTCGGATACAACAGTAGCACCGGTCAGAACAGCAATATCTTCCAGCATTTCTTTTCTTCTGTCACCAAATCCGGGAGCTTTAACTGCAGCTATCTTCAGCGATCCGCGAAGTTTATTAACTACCAGAGTAGCCAATGCTTCACCATCAATATCTTCAGCAATAATAAGTAATGGACGACCTGCCTGTGAAGTAGATTCAAGAATAGGAAGAAGATCTTTCATCGTTGATATCTTCTTATCATGGAGAAGAATATACGGTTTTTCCAGTGTGGCTTCCATTTTATCTGAATCAGTAATAAAATAAGGAGAGATATAACCTCTGTCAAACTGCATTCCTTCTACAACCTCAACTGAAGTTTCAGTGCCTTTTGCTTCTTCTACTGTTATAACACCCTCTTTTTTAACTTTCTCCATTGCTTCTGCTATCAGTTTACCGATAGCAGGATCGTCATTTGCAGAATTTCTTGCAATCTGTTCGATTTTCTCAATTTTATCACCAATAATTTCAGTCTGAGCATGCAGGTTTTTAACTACAGCTTTTACTGCCAGATCAATTCCTCTTTTAAGATCCATTGGGTTTGCACCGGCTGTAACATTTTTTATTCCAACTTCGATAATTGATTGAGCAAGAACTGTTGCTGTAGTTGTACCATCACCTGCATCATCACCGGTCTTTGAAGCAACTTCTTTTACCATCTGGGCACCCATGTTCTGAAAATTATCCTTCAGTTCAATTTCTTTGGCAACTGTAACACCATCTTTGCTGATCTGTGGTGCGCCAAATTTTTTATCAATAATAACATTCCTGCCTTTTGGACCCAATGTTACTTTTACTGCATCAGCTAAAGCATCAATACCCTTTTTAAGCTCGTTACGGGCATCTATGTCAAATTTAATTTCTTTTGCCATTTTTATAAGTTTTTATTTATTTCTAAAATTATTTTTTTACTATAATATTACTAAAAAAACATCAGATTGTTTCATAATAACGTAATCATTATTATCAATCGTGATCTCTGATCCGGAGTATTTACCATATAATACGGTATCACCCACCTTTAATTCCATTTTAATATCTTTAGTACCCGAACCTACTGCAACAACTTTCCCCTGCATAGGTTTTTCCTGAGCTGAATCAGGGATATAGATACCACTTGCTGTTTTGGTCTCTGCCTCTTGTGGTTCGATTAAAACCCTGTCGGCTAATAGTTTTACATTTACTTTCGACATATTATTAGTTTTTTAGTTATATAATTAGACATTAGAAAGCTGTACATCGATTATCATATTTTGTGCCAAACGTTATTCTCATACAATCATGCATATATACAGGACAGAATTACAGATTATATTTGCCCCGATCTTTCTCCGGAAATTCATAATCCTGAATACCAATATATTGGAGATAATCACGAATTACAATACTAATTCGAAAAAATGTCATAATAATGACAGACTGACACTATCCGATGGAATAGAGGGAATAAAAGGAATTATTCTTCATCAGAGCCGCCTTGTTCAGGAAAAGCAGTAGGCATATTAGGCACCTGTGACGGATCAATGGCATTGTCAATTTGCTGCTCAACCCTTGATCTGCCCTCATTACTTCCTCTCGGAATTACGGCACTACCAATCAAGCTAAGCACCAATAATGATATAGCAAGTGTCCAGGTTGCTTTTTCAAGAAAATCAGCAGTTTTTCTTACACCCATTACCTGGTTTGAAGAAGAAAAATTAGCTGCTAATCCTCCTCCTTTGGAATTTTGCACCAATACACCCAGTATCAGAAATACACACACCATAAGGATTAATGCTGAAATCAATAAGTAAAAGCCCATTTCTAACTGATTTATAGTTCGTTAATTAATTTCTTTATTTTTTCAATTTGAGTTGCAAAGTAACTACTTTTTTCCGGAAATTTCAAACTTAATTTCTCATAGGCAAAAATAGCTTTCGAATAATAGCCCTGGTTAATATATATTTTTGCAAGAGTTTCTGTAATAAACCCTTCATTCTCTCTTCCACTGGATTCTGAAATATCCGTTTGTTCCTTATCACTGACATCTGGCTTTTGGGGTAAAATATGGGGGCTATTAATAATGAACTTGTTAATAAGTTCATCGTTTTTCGCTTTTTCATCAGCTGTATCCTGCGAGTTTTCCTGTATGTTTTCCTGTCTGTTTTCCTCCTCTAACTCAAGTAATTCATCATCACCAGCCATTATTTTCAGTTCATCAGCATCTAATTGTTCCTTCTCTCCGTAAATATCTTCAATAATCTCATTTCCTATTTCCAGTATCTGATTTACTTTTGAGTCTTTTGCTTGACTTTCCTCTCTTTTTTCCGGTTTTTTTTTTTCTGCGAATTCGTTCAGGATTTTACCTGCAATGGGGAGAGCTCCTGCACTTGTTTTTTTCTCCTGTGCATCTTCTTTCTCCTTCTTAATCTCTTCAATCCTTTTTAAAATAACATCAGCCAGGGCTTCTTTTCCCTGTTTATCAGCCTGTTCCGGCTTCATTTTTTCACCGGTTTCCATCGTTATTGAAACTTCAGATTCTTTTTTCTCAGGAACTTTATCTTTTAGTTTTTCTGTTACCGGTTCTTCAGTTTTTTGGTAAGGTTTACTTTCTCCAGACTCCCCCCCCACTGTAATTCCAGGTCTTTGGAGAAGATAGTAAAGAACACTTCTGTTTCCAATAAAAGCTGCTGACTTTTTTAACTGACTGTCGAATTTTATATTACCAAGGACATACAAATTTCTCAATAGCATCAAGTGAGCAGTCTGAAAATATGGAAATTCATTGAGTAGTTCATGCATTTCCAAAATGCTTCTCTTGTCAAGTTGGCCGGGGGACTCCAGATATTTAAGGAATTCTTCCCTGTTCATAGATAAATTTACTTAATACTTAACTGATAAATACAGATCTTACCGTAATTCATTAAAGACAAAAGATAAAGGTAATAATTATATTAAAGCCAAAAACCATTTTTATCTTACTTAGCCTTAGCCTAATATACCAAAGGTTTCTAAAAATAACACAATTTACTGTATGTCACATAGATAGTTTATAAAACCCTGACATATTATTCTACCAATTCACAAATGCCTGGTTAAAAATATCTTCTGTTATTTGTTCGAGTATTTTTTCTGAAAGATCCTGTTCTACTGATTGAATATCCTGGGAGCTTTCATAATCTTCATATCGTGAAAACTGGGTATCAAAACTTTCATCAGGATTAACAGTGTTGGTGTACTTAACCCGTACTGTAATAGTAAACCTGTTTAATTCAGCAACCTCGCGTCCTGTAACAGCAAGAGGTTCTGCCTCATATCTTGTAATTTCCCCTTCAAAATCCACATCTCCCAAATCTGCTGCAAAAACAAGACCGGTTTGTGCTTTTATTTTATCTTTCAGAGCATCGGTAAAAGTCTGACTGAAATTCGGGTTTACAAAACCATTTCCCGGAGTTACCCTGTTTGGAAAATACTGAACAGATACTGTTTTTATTTCAGGTGAAATATTCGCCCCGGAAAATGAATAATTTATCTTACACCCATTTAGTAAGAAGACCAGGAAAAACAATATACTAAATACTAAATATCTCATTGTCTCTTGTTTTCTGAATTAATTCTCAATATCATACTCTTTAATTTTTCTGTAAAGTGTCCTTTCGGAAATCCCCAACTCTTTTGCTGCTCGTTTCCTTTTCCCATGGTATTTATCCAGTGCTTTCCTGATCAATTCAATTTCTTTATCAACCAGTGAGAGTGATTCTTCGATCACTTCTTCGGTATCCTGAATATCTGCTTCCTCTCTTTTCTTTACCTCCGCAGGCTGATTAATTATTTCTCCGCCTGGTGATTCAATGCTATGATACAATTTCTTTATCAGATCTGCATTCTCCTCCTTAATCTCAAAATTGTCACTTCCCTTCTCCATTATCTCAACAACCAGTTTTTTTAGATCATTCATATCATTTTTCATATCGAATAATATCTTATATAGTATCTCCCGTTCAGAAGAGAAAGCTATATTTTCATCTTTCTTTATTATTGCAGGAAGTTTTTCTCCGTGATAACCAGGAAGATAGCTTTTTAATATGTTCTCATCAATTACCCTTTCTTGCTCAATAATAGATATCTGTTCCGTTATATTTTTTAACTGTCTTATATTTCCCTGCCAGTAATAATTAAGAAGAACACTTACTGCTTCATTTGTTAACCTAATAGCCGGCATGTGGTACTTTTCAGCAAAATCAGTAGCAAATTTTCTGAACAGTAAATGAATATCATCACCCCTGCTTCGTAAGGGAGGCATATTTATCGGCACAGTATTAAGACGATAATAGAGGTCTTCCCTGAACTTCCCCTCCCGGATAGCCTGTATAATATCAATATTAGTAGCTGCAATAACTCTAACATCGGTTTTTTGCATCCTGGATGAACCAACCCTGATGAACTCGCCGCTCTCCAGCACTCTTAACAATCTTACCTGTGTGGATTGTGGTAATTCAGACACTTCATCCAGAAAGATAGTTCCTCCGTTAGCTACTTCAAAGTAACCTTTCCGGCTGTCTATTGCTCCGGTAAATGCCCCTTTTTCATGCCCGAATAACTCCGAGTCAATAGTTCCTTCCGGAATAGCACCACAATTAACAGCTATATATTGTCCGTGTTTTCTTGAACTGAACTGATGTATGATCTGCGGAAAAACTTCTTTTCCGGTACCACTTTCGCCGGCAATCAATACCGATAAATCAGTTGACGCCACCTGTATAGCAATATCAATTGCCCTGTTCAGGCCAATATGATTTCCAATAATTCCAAATCTCTGTTTTATTTTCTGAACATCATTCATATAGTTGACAAATAAATACAAATTGTGTGCAAAATTAGAGATTTTTTTACAATTTAACATTAATCCCCAAATTTTCTGTAAATTAGCTTTGTCAATAAATTGAAAAAATATGAATACAATAGGAATTATTCCGACCAGATACAACTCAACCAGATTCTCCGGTAAACCACTGATAAAAATCGGGGGGAAAACAATGATCAGGAGGGTTTATGAAAGATGCACTTTATCGCTTAATAATGTTATTGTTGCAACAGATGACAAAAGGATAAGGAAAGAGGTTGAAGGCTTTGGGGGGCATGTAATTATGACTTCCCCCGATCATAAAAGTGGCACTGACCGGTGCGCTGAAGCTATTACACTTTACCAGAAATCATGTAATAAGCCTGTTGATGTGGTAATAAATATTCAGGGTGACGAACCTTTTCTCGATCCTGCGATACTATCCCATCTATCCAAAAGTTTTATTGACCCAAAAATCCGGATTTCTACACTTGTTAAAAAAATTACTAATAAAAAAGAGATTTTTGATCCTAATCTGCCAAAAGTAGTCATTGACAAAAATGGCATGGCTCTTTACTTCAGTCGTTCACCTATTCCCTATGTCAGTAATATTGAAAAAACAAAGTGGGTCGTGGAACATCCTTTCTATAAACATATAGGGATATACGCTTTCCGTAAAGAGGTACTGATGGAACTTACTCAATTACCTTTCTCCTCACTGGAACAAGCAGAATCACTTGAGCAGAACCGCTGGCTGGAAAATGGTTACAGGATACATGTTATTGAAACTCAGCATGAAAGTGTCTCTGTCGATACACCTGAAGACCTGGAAAAAATCAATAATATGAATTTGTTATAAATTCCGCATGCCATAATGATGAGAATACCCTCATAATCTATAATGGCACATAGCAAATATCTATTACCAGGAATTTTACTAACCTCCTAACTGAAGCTGTTGTTTTTCCTTTGAAAAATCTATTTCAGGAAAAGCCGATTCTACCTGACTGATCTTTTGAAGGGTTTTTTCAATAAATGCCAAATGATCTTCCGAACCGGGGCGGAAAGGTTTATGAGCAACTGCCTTGCTTATCTCATCTACCTTCTTCAACACCTTACGCGTTTCATCATTAATAAACCGCTGATCGAATTTTTGCCAGATATAATTCACTGCCGGGGTATTGAGATGGAGCATGTCTTCACCATAAAACCTGTAATCACGCAGGTCATCCATCATTATCTCATAAGAAGGAAAATAGTCCAGACCAGGAAATTTATTCCGTAGCAAGTGAATAGCATAAAGCAACACCGATTTGCTTACCATGTTCCCTTCAGCGCTATCCTTCCAATGCCGAACCGGACTCACTGTAAATATTATTTTCAACCCTGGCAATTGGGTTTTTAGCTTCTCAATTATCTCTCCCCAGACCTCCAGGATTTCTTCGGGCCTCAGCATCCTGCGATTAAACTCTCTTGCCGGGATCTTATGACAATTGGATACCACCTTTCCGGTCTCTTTCCATTCGTAAACCCATGCCGTACCAAATGTGATAAAAAGAAATTTCGTACTCTCAAGGAAATTAGTCCCCTCGTCTATTCCGCTATTGATTCTTTCCAGAGCATTCTTCAGATCAGGTGACGAAAATCTTGAATGGTGATAAAAACTAATCCACTGGTTATTAAATTGATAC
>JABUBN010000194.1_pt1 | contig 16699 bp, 20 predicted proteins | sample 7240341 | NCBI WGS metagenome assembly JABUBN01 (sample SAMN07256345, study PRJNA390944) | subsurface metagenome | isolation source: Methane hydrate marine sediment | place: Pacific Ocean: Eastern North Pacific, ODP site | reverse complement strand
GCTGAAAGAAAACAGTAAAGCCCTGGTGATAATTCGTGCAGATAAAGATGTTCCCTATGGAGAGATAGAGAAAATTTTCGATATAGTTATCAAAAGAGCGGGCGCTAAAAGGATAGCAGTAGCCACAGAACAGAGGAGAGAATACAAGGAAGTTTTTAAATAAGGAGATGAATCATGCTTGCTCACACACAGATGAAACACGACATTGTTTGCTGGACGATTGCAATAGGTGTGCACCTTTTGCTTTTCCTGGTAAACTTCAGTCTATATAGAACCGGGGAAGCGAAAAAGCTTATTCCTATAGTGGAAGTTGAGTATGTTATGTATGAAGATGTAATAAAGGCAAGGCGAGTTAGAGTTCCCGGTAAGCCACCCCGAACTATTAAAGAAAAATTGAAACACTTCTTTAGTAAGAAAGTAGTGCCTACCAAGAAAAAGGAGGTACTGGCTGGTAAAGCTCCTTCTAAACTGGAGGCAGATAAAATTAGAGGCCTTTCTCAGGAGAAGACTTTAGTCGATAAGAAAGGGTCTCTTTCCAGAAAAGTTGATTTATCCTTGAAAAATAAGTCTAAAGAAAAGTTAATCTCTAAACAAGACAGGATTCTCCTTGCTTCGAAAGGACGTAGTGTTACGGATTCAAAATCGCAAAAGCTCAAAGATAAGGGGTATAAAGTTGCTAAAAAAGACCTCCCCTTCCAGGTAGCTACCAGGGGAGAAATAAAAGGCAATGAAGATATTGTGGCTATAGATTTGGGTAAGAAGACATCAAAGAACATACTTACTCAAGCGCCCAGTTTAAAAGATATTAAGGGAAAAGCAGGCTTTGACGAAGGAGTATTCCGTGTTGGCAAACAGGAAGCTCGGGAAAAACTTTCCGGGTCAGAAGTGCTGGCAAACTTGTTAGGTATGGCTAGGAGGGAAGAAGCGAGAAGGGGTTCTAAGGGAGCTCTTGCAGGGGAGGGCGGTTCCCTCAAAGAAGTCAAATCCGAGGAGAAAGGAAAGGGAGGGGCTTTCGGGGAAAGAGTGGTCTTCTCGCGGGTTCCTGCAAAGGGGCGTGGACTTGCTGGTTCTGGAACTGAAGAGTCGAGCACTCCTTCGAGAGCGTATAAAAAAGTTGCAAAAAAGGAGCACAGAAGAAAGGTCATTTTTGAGATTAGAGGTCCACTCTCCCGGCGAACGGTTCTCTATAGAGAGCTCCCCTCTTATCCCGAATGGGCAGAAAAGGAGGGAATTGAAGCAGGGGTGAGTGTACATTTTGTAGTCCTTTCTAACGGAAAGGTAAAGGACAATATTTATGTGGTGAAAACTTCTGGCTATCCAGTTTTAGATAAGTTAGTAATGGAAGCATTGAGGAACTGGCGGTTTGCTTCTTTAAAAGGAGATATTTACGGGAAAGAAGAGTGGGGAGTATTCACTTTCTATTTTTCATTTGAAGGAGGGACATAATGATTAAGAAAAGGAGTAGCTCCGATTCATCGGAGCGTGGGAGTAGCAGAGCTTGCTCTGCGTTATGTTTCATTTTAATCACTTTATCGCTAATATTTTTAAGCTATGCAGCGGCTTCGACTCAAGAAGTGTTAGATACTGATACTTCACCAAGAGGAAAAGAGAGCAGTGAAGGACTTTCAGAAGTGGTGATAAAGGGTGAAGCCAAAGATACTGTCAAAGTGGAAAAGGCTCCTTACCAGATTGAAATTAAGTTAGAAGAGATTGTTAGTCCATCTATAGAGGAAACAGAAGCTCTTATGGAGGGAGGGTTGGAAATTCTAAGGCAGGGGGATTTGCAACAATTTACCCGCTTAAATAGCAAACAGGTGATTAGACCCTCGCTGCCTTCCCTGCCAGAACCTCCCCTGGTAACTTTCCATCCCCGGCGTTCCAATCTTAAAATTAAGAGATGGAAACTGACAATTTCCGATGAGAAAGGAAGTATCATAAGAACTCTCCAGGATAAAGGGAGTCCTCCACGGACTATTGAATGGGATGGTCAGGATGAAAGAGGCAAAATAATAAAAGTAGGAACTCTCTATTCCTATAATTTCGTGGGTATAGACCAGGATGGCAAACCCCATACTACCAGTGGAAAACCGTTTCAGCTATGGGCATTGAAATATGATGAGAGAGACAGTGTAAATATTGAGGTAGCCAATAGAGTGCTTTACACTTCAGAGAGGGATGAATTTTCCGAAGACGGTAAACTGATTATGGAAAAGGCTATAGATTGTTTACGCCAGTATTCGAGGTATCCTTTTAGAATAGAGATTTATACTGATGAAGACCCCGCGGTCTGGGAAAAAGCTAAAGCCTTGCTTTCCAACTATGTTTCTGGAAGCCTGATTCTCTTGCCAGAAGACTTAAGGATAAATGTAAAAAGAAAAGACGTTCGAGGGTTGACCACCTGTTTTATCATTCAGACTAGATAGGAACACCTCTTCCTCTTCCCATAGGGGAGGAAATGGAGTAGCTCCGATTCATCGGAGCGTTTAATTAGGGTCACTCGAGGTGTTCCCCAGCCTCGAGTGACTATGTTTATAAATAATCGCTCCGTATTTCCTGCGGAGCGATTATTTTCTATATCTCGGTTTTTGATAGTGTGTTGACAAGATAACTAAAAAGTGTTAGAATTAAAACTAATTTTCTCCGCAAGTGGGGTGGTCGCCCAAACTATCTAGTTCGTAGTTGACAAATATCTTCTCTCCAGGGGGAAAGGGGAATAAAAAATAGCAGTTTTCTCATAGAAACTAAACTATTACTTATTAAATTGTAATTCTTATTTGAGGCAAATTATGCCCAGAGAAAAAATTCTAATTATTGATGATGAGCAGGACCTGGTTAAGTTGGTGAAAGAGATTCTGGAATTGGAGGATTTCCGGGTGAGTAGTGCTTATGATGGTGAGGAGGGATTGAGAAAAGCAACTAGTGAAATTCCGGATCTAATTCTTTTAGATATTAAAATGCCTGGCATCAATGGTTTCCAGGTATTAGAGAGGTTGAAAATAGATGAGGCCACTTCACACATTCCAGTGGTAATGCTCACTACGAGCGTCCTCAGGCAAGACCGCGATAAAGCGTTCGACCTGGGTGCAGTGGACTACGTGATTAAGTCATTAGAGGGTTTTGAACTGGGGGAGCGAATCCATAAGATATTGAAAGGTCGCTTTAAAGATAAGGATAACGCGGGTAGATAAAAGAAAATAAGGAGTAGCTCCGATTCATCGGAGCGTATTGGAGTTAGCATTATACGGTTGTACACCAGAGAGAGGAGTATAAGAAAGATAAAAGGCAGATGAAAAAGAAAATCTTAGTTGTCGATGATGATCCGGGAGCAGTTGAACTCCTGAAAGAAATCTTGACCGCACAGGATTTCAGAGTTATCTCCGCTAGAAATGGTGATGAAGCAATAAGGAAAGTGCGAGAAGAAAAGCCAGACAGCGTCGTTTTAGATGTGGTGCTTCCCGGTTTGAATGGTTTTGACGTGTGTCGGGTTTTGAAACAGGATAAGATGACCCATTCTATTCCTATCATAATGTTAAGTGGCAAGGCTATGGAAACCAGAGACAAAGTTACTGGATTCGAAGCAGGAGCTGACGATTATTTAACTAAACCCTTCGAGGCTAAAGAGCTGGTTGCCCGCATAAGAGCTTTATTAAGGCGCTATGAGCTTTCTGAAGACTTTGAGGAGGTCGTAGAAAAGGAGGGGATTTCTCTCGATGTTGCCAGAGCTACAGTGCGGGTGAAAGGAAAACTCGTGAACCTGAGACCAAAAGAATTCGATTTACTCTACCTGTTGATGAAGAAAGCAGGTCGTGTTTTGAATCGCTCATATTTATTGGTAAGTATATGGGGCTATGAGTATTTTGGCGCTACCAGAACAGTGGATGTGCATATAAGGAGACTCAGGGAAAAATTGGGAGAAGAGGCTGCAAAAAAGATAAAAACTGTAGAAGGAAAAGGATATATGTTTGTGGAAGGGGAGTGAAAAGTTAACATAGATTTAACATTTTTGTAACACTGTTGTAATAAGTCCGTGGTAAAATATATCCTGGAGCATTGGAATTTTCCCGATTGAAAATCGGGACTCGCAATGACAAAGGTTCTATAATGAAAGAGAAAATTCTTTTTGTTGACGATGATCCAGACATTGTTAGGCTGGTAAAGGAAACTCTCCTCGATGAAGGGTTCGATTTTGTTTCTGCTGAGGACGGCGAAGGTGGCATAAAGGAGGCTCAAACGTCCCATCCTGACCTAATTATTCTGGACATGCAGCTTCCGGACATAGACGGGTTTGAGATTTGTCGGAGACTAAAAGCCGATGAAGGGTGCAAACATATACCTATAATAATGTTAACAGGCAAGTTTAAAGAGACTTCTGATAAAGTTGAGGGATTAGTGGGTGGTGCGGATGACTATGTGCTGAAACCCTTTGAGACTCATGAACTATTGGCACGAATACGGGCAGTGCTCCGGGAGTACAAACATTTTGGTCCAAAGCACCTGGTGAAAGACCATCTGGACGAGTTAAGACGGAAGAAAAAGGATTAATCCTCGGGAGGCAGAATGCGTCTGCGAACAAAGTTCAGCTTCTTTGCTATTCTTATATTGGTGATAGCTTTACTGGGAATGAGCGTGATTCTGTTCATTTTTGAGAAGAAACATCTTTTGCAGACAATGAGAGAAGGCCAGGTAAATACCATAAAGGGTTTGGCAGAGGTCTGCAAGGAGGCGATAATTAGCGAAGACGATCTGCTTCTTATGAATTACATCAAGGTGGTTAAGAGGACTACAGGGGTAATTTATGCAATGTTCGTAGACGATGAAGGGAAAGTAGTAGTGCACACTGATACTAATCTCCTTGGTTATGTGTATCGGGATTCTATAGGAATAAAAGCTCAGAGTTCAGAGGACTTGTTGATTCAATCTTATAAGGGGAGAGAAGGTGGTGAGCTTATTGATGTCTCACTTCCTGTCTTATTGGGAGAGGGTAGGTTGGGTACTGCCCGGGTTGGATTTTCTAAAGTAGTGTTGAATAGAATTGTGGAAGATACATTATCCCTGACCCGTCGTCGTATCCTTGTGGTAACAGGTGTTGCCTTTTCTTTCGGGATTTTTGGTGCGTTTATTCTGGCTCAGCTAATGAGTCGTCCAATCAGGAAGCTTACTGAAGGTGCAAAGTCTATCGGACAGGGGAACCTGGAACAGAAGATTTTAGTCAAGAGTAGAGACGAACTTGGCGATTTAGCAGGTGAATTTAACAGGATGGCAAAAAAGCTTAAAGAGCTTGACCAGATGAAGGACGACTTCGTTTCCAGCGTCTCCCACGAGCTCCGCTCACCTCTAACCTCAATTAAAGGCTATGTCGATTTTATCTTGAGGGGAAAAGCTGGGCCACTTAATAAGAAGCTCATAGAATATTTAACAATTGTCAAAAACAACACTTCTCGACTGGGGATGTTCATAAATGACATCCTTGATTTAGCAAAAATTGAAGCCAAGCGTTTTGAGCTGGGAAAGGAAGCTTTAGAGCTTTCACCGTTCATAGAAGAAATGGTTACATTTTTCCAGCCCCAGGCAGAAGAGGGCAAGATCCAATTGGAGACAGCCGTTCCTACCAGTATCTCTTTGGTTTCCGCCGATTCGGATAAACTTAGACAGGTTTTCACAAATCTCCTCAGCAATGCTTTCAAATTTACTCCTGAGGGAGGAAAAATAACTATAGAAGCAAAAAATGCAGGATCGGGAAGCTTCGTAGAGATTGCTATCAAGGATACCGGAGTGGGCATTGCCGAGAAGGACGTGCAAAAAGTTTTCGACAAATTCCAACAGGTTAAGTCATCTGGAAGTAAAGTGAAAAGAGTGAAAGGCACAGGGCTGGGTCTGGCCATCGTTAGGGGAATCGTCGAGGCACATGGTGGTCGGATTTGGGTAGAGAGTGAACTTAATAAGGGAAGTAATTTTATCTTTACTTTACCCAAGGCATAATTTATAATATATAGAGGAAGAAATATGAGCGAGGAAAAGATTCTGGTAATAGAGGATGAAGAGGATATTGCCAATCTGGTCAAAACTACTCTTGAGGGCGAAGGTTTTGAGGTCACAGTTGGTTACAGTGGGGAAGAGGGACTGAAAAAGATTCATCAGCTCCCGCCGGATCTCGTAGTTTTAGACTTAGGGCTTCCTGGTATGAGCGGTTATCAGGTTTGCCAGAAGATTAGAGAAGATGTTTCTTTGGCTCATATACCTATAATCATGTTAACTGCCAAGGGCTCTACATCGGAGAAAGTTATTGGATTGAGCTATGCTCCTGATGACTATATTACCAAGCCTTTCCAGGAAGAAGAACTTGTTGCCCGCGTGAAGACGCATTTGACGCGTACTGCCAGTGACCTCTCCGCTAATCCTCTAACCAAATTGCCTGGTAACATTCCCCTCGCCGAGGCGTTAAAAAAGTGTCTAAGCCGGGACCGTCTATTTGCTGTCTTGTATTTAGACTTGAGTAATTTTAAAGCTTTTAACGATAAATATAGTTATCTCAGGGGCGACAAAGTTCTTCGCCTTACAGCTCAAATCATTCTCAAGGCAGTTAAACAGAAAGGCAATCCAGATGACTTTATCGGTCACATTGGAGGGGATGATTTCATCGTAGTTACTAGCCCGGATAAAGTTGATGCCCTCTGTAGAGGTATCATTAAAGACTTTGGTCAGGAGATTCCCAGTCTCTACGACGAAGAAGACAGAAAGAGAAAATATATTATAACCAAGGATCGGCTCGATAAAACTATGAAGTTTCCATTGCTGACTATTGCTATCGGAGTAGTTACAAATAAATCGAGGAAATTCGCCAGCCCTGCTGAGATTAGCGACGTGGGTGCTGAACTGAAAAAATATGCTAAGCTCAAAAAAGGGAGCGGTTACGTTGTAGATAAAAGGGAAGATTAGAAAGGCAAATTTTTATATAAAAGAAGGCGGCGATGTTAAAGAAAAGAATTTTGGTGATAGACGATGATGCGTCGATTTTGAAACTGGTCAGCAACGTCTTGACAGAAGAGGGATTTGCTGTAATTACTGCCGATTGTGGAGAAGAGGGAATTAAGAAAGTTCATCGTTCAAAGCCAAATTTAGTTATTTTGGATTTGAGGCTGCCCGATATGGATGGTTTTCAAATTTGTCAAACTTTGAAGAAGGATAAGATTGTAAGTAATATCCCAATTATAATGCTCACCGTTAAATCTACAAAGTCTTCAACTGTTGCCGGATTGGAGATGGGCGCTGATGACTATATTGTTAAACCTTTTAATCAAGAAGAATTAGTTGCTCGAGTGAAGACAGTGCTGCGTCGAGCTGGTGGAGAAGAAGAAGTAGAAGAAATTTTAAAGTATGGAGATATGTGCTTAAATTTGGATAAACATGCTGTATCCATAAAAGATAAGCAGATTGATTTAACGCCTATGGAATTTAATTTACTTCACATTTTGGTAAAAAAGAAGGGGCATGTGCTTAACAGAAATTTCTTGTTGGAGACAGTATGGGGCTACGAATACTTTGGCACTACTCGTACTGTTGATGTTCATATCGGACGACTGCGAGAGAAGTTGGCCTCCCTGGGTGAAAAGATTGAAACTGTAGAAGGAGTAGGCTACAGGTTAATCGATGAGGGGAAAGACTGACGTTAAAGATTTTGCATCCCGATTTTCAATTGGGGCAGGGCACAATTTTCCCGATTGAAAATCGGGATGCATTTTTTTGGTTGACAGATTTCCCACATTTTTGTTATATAGAACAGTCTACGAATCGAATGGGTGAAAATTGTGTTTAAAAAGCCAATTCAGTTTTTGAGAGAAGTTATAGAAGAGCTACGAAAGGTTTCCTGGTCGAATAGGAAACAGGTAATCGGGTCGGCAATGGTGGTGATTCTTTTAGTTATTGCCGTGGCTATTTTTGTAGGTCTGGTAGACTTTGGGCTGTCCATAATTCTGGGAATATTAATAAAGTAGTCAACGCCTAAGAGGGAAAAGTTGATAGAGAAAAAATGGTATATTGTTCATGCTTATACGGGGCATGAGGATAAAGTCAGAGCATACATGGAGAAGCTGATAAGTTCTGGGGGAATGAAAGACAAAATATCAAATATATTAATTCCCACTGAAGAAATTGTGGAAATACGAAAGAATAAGAAAAAGATTAGCAAGCGGAAATTTTTCCCGGGTTACGTTATAATTGAAATGGTAATCGATAATGAAACCTATTGGGCTGTACGCAATATTCCTGGAGTAACTGGTTTCCTCGGTGGGGTGAAACCTGTGCCTCTTCGACCAGAAGAATTGGACAATATCGTGGCACTCACTCAACGAGAAGCACAGGCAAAACCAAAGCCGGCAGTGATGTTTGAAAAAGACGAGAGTGTCAGAGTTATAGAAGGGCCATTTGAAAATTTTGTTGGCGTAGTGGAAGACGTCAATGAGGAAAAAGGCAAACTGAAAGTAATGGTAACAATCTTTGGACGAGCTACTCCCGTGGAGCTCGATTTTTTACAGGTAGAAAAGATATAGGAAGGAAGATTTTATGCCAAAAAAAGTAAAAGGCATAATAAAATTACAGATACCCGCAGGGGGAGCTAATCCTGCTCCTCCAGTCGGACCCGCCTTGGGACAACATGGAGTAAATATTATGGAGTTCTGTAAGGCATTCAATGAGAGAACGGCTAGTCAGGAACCGGGAATGCTTATTCCGGTTGTAATCACTGTATATAAAGACAGAAGCTTTACCTTTGTGACCAAGGTCCCTCCAGTAGCTGCATTGTTGAAGAAAGCTGCGGGCATAGCCAAAGCCTCGGGAGAGCCCAATAAGACGAAAGTAGCTAAGGTGAGTAAGAAGCAAGTACGTGAAATTGCAGAGAAGAAAATGGCTGATCTAAATGCAAACGATATGGAAGGTGCAGTTAAGATGGTAGAGGGAACTGCAAGGAGCATGGGGATAGAAATAGAATAGAAATTTTGTAGGTCCCGATTTTCAATGGGGAACATCTATAGGTAAATCGTACAAGGAAAATTATGAGAAGAGGTAAGCGGTACCACGAATTATCTAAATTAATTGAGAAGGATAAAGTTTACAGTGTAGAAGAGGCAGTAGTGTTGGTTAAGAAGGCTGCCAATGCCAAGTTTGACGAGACTATCGAATTGTGCCTGCGACTGGGAATTGATCCTAAGCGGCAAGACCAAATAGTAAGAGGAACTGTCTTATTGCCACATGGTACAGGAAAGAGTAAAGTGGTGGCTGTTGTAGTTAAGGGAGAGAAGGCAAAAGAGGCAGAAAAAGCAGGAGCAGATTTTGTGGGAGGAGAAGATTTAATTGAAAAGATAGCCAAGGAGACTATTAAATTTGATGCGTTAATAGCTACTCCCGATTGTATGCGTGACTTGAGTAAGCTGGGAAAGATACTCGGACCGAAGGGATTGATGCCCAGTCCCAAAACAGGTACTGTCACATTCGAGATTGCTGATGTGATAAAAAAGATTAAAGCTGGTCAAATTGAATTTCGAATCGATGGTTACGGAATTATCCATTTAAGTGTGGGTAAAGCTTCTTTTGATGAGAAGAAACTGGTGGATAATATAAATACTGTGATAGGAGAAATACAGCGGGTTAGACCACCTACTGTTAAAGGTCAATATCTAAGAAGCATAAGCGTTTCCTCAACAATGGGTCCAGGAATAAAGGTGGGTTTGCCTAAAATATAAGGTATCGGGAAAAGATTTATATTTTGAAGAGATTTTTCAGCGAAGGCTCCGATGGATAGGAGCCTTCGCTTTTTTATTGTGTCGGACCCAGCCCTTTCGTGAAAGAGCTGGGCGAGTGCCTATCTGGTCGCCTAAGGTTGGAGGAGCAAAAGTGAATACAAGAAATAAGTAAAAGAGACTTTATGATAGAATTTCGGCGTTTATCATACTTAATGATATTAGATAGAAATAGGTAAGGCGGGTTGTTACTAAAAAAAACTTAAACTTTTTACTTGACAAATCTTGTAGATATATTATAATTAAAGCAAGACATAGATATTAAATGATAAAACATATCTCTAAAAGTTTCTAAAAAGGTGAATCTGATGAAAGATATAATGAGCACTAAAGAGCTGTCCCAATATATAGGATTGAGCAAGTCTAAAATTTATCAATTAATCCGCCAGAAAAAAATTCCGGCTTCTAAGATTGGCAGACAATATAAGTTTTCTAAAGAGATGGTCGATGCTTGGTTAAAAGAGAAAATTATTACTTTACCTAAAGAGTCCCCGACGAAGCTTCCGCCGGAAAAGAGCAAAAAGGACGAGAGGACTTGAACAGACTTGTAAGATTGAGTAGGCCCATAGTTATAGGATTAAATACCGCTGGACGAGCGGGAATCAACGTCCCGATGCTTTCGGGAAAAAAGAATGTCCCGATGTGACATCGGGACAGAAGCCACCCCGATGTCACATCGGGGTGGAGCGTCACTAAGCTTTTAAAACAGAGGAGGTGAGAAAGAGATGGGAGAAAAGGTAGCAAGGGTCGGTGTAAAGAGACAGGAAGGTTATCTCTATTTCATCGACAAGCAAGGAGATGTCTCTCGGGCGAAGATGGCCCGCGGTGGCAAGAAAGGTGGGGGTCCTGTAAAGGTTACTAGAGTTGGTGTTAAAAAGGCCCGTGGTTATCTCTATTACCTTGATAAGCAAGGAGATGTTTCTCGGGCGAAGATGGCCCGCGGCGGTAAGAAGAAGAAAAAGAAGAAAAAAGCCGCCAAAAAGAAAACTACCAGAAAAAAAAGGAGGAAAACGATGGTAAAGAAAAAGAAAGCAAAAAAGAAAAAGAAAGCAACAAAAAAGAAGAAAAAGAGATAATTAATAGACTCAAAATTTCGCACTGCAAGGTGACCCCTTGTTGGAGGACAATTGCTGGCGTTCTGTATTCCAGAGAAGCGGGTGGTATAACGCTTGAGTGTGTTGAGGAAAATAAATAATTCTGTTTGAAGAATCCGAAATTTTCCAGCAATTTGCTTTTATCCACAAGGGGTCTTTTTTTATTTTTCTTACATTTTTTCTTGACACTATGGAAAATGTGCATTATAATAATTTCTGTCGTAGTTTTTGGGTCTTTTTGGATTTGTTGGGTTTATTTTTTGCTTGTTTTCGTGCTACTAAATTTGCTAAGATTATATTCTAAGGAGAGAAAGATTGAGGAAACCAATTATCGCTGGTAACTGGAAAATGAATAAGTTGACCTCAGAAGCAGTGGAGTTAGCCCGTGAAGTAAAAGACAAAACAGGGACTATTGCAGATAGGGAAATAGTTCTCTGTCCCCCTTTCACTGTTCTTTCCGCAGTAAAGGAAGTAATTAAAGGTTCCTCGATAAAATTGGGTGCCCAGAATATGTACTGGGAAGTTCGCGGAGCATATACTGGAGAAGTATCGCCAACGATGCTCAAAGATATTGGCTGTAATTATGTAATTTTAGGTCACTCAGAGCGACGCCAATATTTTGGCGAAACAAATGAGACAGTAAATAAGAAAGCGAAGATAGCTTTTTCTATCGGTCTTATTCCCATTGTTTGTGTAGGGGAAACGCTCCAACAGAGAGAAAAAGGAGAAACTTTAACAGTAATAGAAGAACAGGTTAAAACAGGACTATCTGGGTTGACAAAAGAAGAGAGTAAAGGATTGGTAGTGGCTTATGAACCTGTCTGGGCTATCGGTACGGGAAAGACAGCTACGCCTGAGGAGGCTGAAGAGGTGCAGCGATTTATTCGGAAATTGTTAGGGCAAATGTTTGGAAAGGAGAATGCTCAGGCAATCAGAATTTTATACGGAGGAAGTATTAATCCTGATAATATTTCGGTTCTAATGTCTTGTGAAGATATAGACGGAGGGTTAATAGGCGGAGCAAGTCTAAATGTAGAATCTTTTTTGAAGGTTGTGCGCTATTAGTGTGCCTTTTGGTATTCCTTCAATTCCAAATAGGAGGAGTAGCGAAACTTGTTTCGCGATTAGTTAACGCAGAGCAAGCTCTGCTACTCCGATGTAAAGATGAAAATTGTTATTGGCTCTGACCATCAAGGATTCAAGTTAAAAGTGGAGTTGAAAGAGAAACTTCAAAAATTAAATCATGAAGTGGGCGATTTTGGCTGTTTCTCAGAAGAATCCTGTGATTACCCGGATTATGCAGTGCAGGTTGCTGAAGCTGTTGCCCGTGGAGAGTATAACAAGGGAATTCTTATATGTAAGAGCGGGATAGGAATGAGCATTACCGCTAACAAAGTTCCTGGAATTTTAGCAGCTTTAGTTCGTGATGAAGAAATGGCAAAGTTGGCATCTGAACATAACAATGCCAACATTATCTGCCTGAGCTCTAATCTTGATCAAAAGAGAATGATGAATATAGTTGCTAGTTGGCTTAACACTCCTTTTGGGTGGGAGAGGCATCTCCGCAGGATAAATAAGATTAAGGAGATCGAAAATAAGTATTTAAAGCAGAAATGAAACCCGATGGTCTTAAAGTCCCGCCCATTTATTATTGGAGTAGCTCCGATTCATCCAGCCCCTGCTCTCAGGGGCGGGATTCATCGGAGCGTTTGATATATTACCTAGGTGGTTAATATGATTGAACGTTGGAGCATGAGTTTTTCTCCGACTCAAAGGGGAGAAAAGAGATACAAGATAAGAGTCTATGGAGAACAGAGGGATCTTAGGGACTTAATAGACAAGATTGGAAATATCTGCAGTCGTCCTTTTGTTCCTCGGGATAAGGAATACAACTGGGCCTTTTATGTTTATAATGTTGACCCCCAGGTAAAAGAAAAGATAGTCAAGATACTGGATGAATCTATGGAAGCCTCCAAACCCTCTGTTTCCAAGGTAGAAGTTTCAGAGGAAATTCGGAAGGAAGAGGTGAGCGTAGAGCCGAAAAAGGCAAAGGCTAAAAAACCCATCAAACCCATTGGGGAGCTCAAGTTGAATCCAGCATATACTTTTGAGAATTTCGTCGTTGGTCCCTCTAACAGATTTACCCACGCAGCTACTCAGGCTGTGGCAAAAAGTCCAGGAGAAATCTATAATCCTTTATTTATCTACGGTGGGGTGGGATTGGGGAAAACTCATTTACTTCATGCGATTGGACATTATGTCAAAAGTAAAAAATCCAGCGCAAAGATATTCTATGTTACTACTGAAACGTTCATGAATGAAGTTATCGAAGCCATTGGCAAAGGAACGATAGAAGAGTTTAGAGAGTGCTATCGGCAAGTAGACCTCTTGTTAATTGATGATATTCAATTTTTGGTTGAGGCAGAGTCAACCCAGGAAGAATTCTTCCATACCTTCAATGTGCTTCACGATGCCCACAAACAGATTGTAATTAGTTCAGATAAACCTCCCAAACAGCTGACCACTTTAGAAGAGAGATTGAAGTCGAGATTCGAATGGGGTTTGATTGCTGATATCAAGTCCCCCAATTTAGAAACAAGAGTTGCTATTCTTAAGAAGAAAGAAGAGATTGAAAACTTAGACCTTAGTGATAACATACTTGTATATATTGCCGGCAAATTGAAATCTAACATTCGCGAACTCGAAGGTTTCCTGAAGCGAATTAATGCTTATGGTCAATTGACCAAACAGGAGGTAACCATAGATTTAGTTCGGGAATTGATGAACGATCTCCTGCCTGAGAAAGAAAGAGAAGAGTTCGTAGAGGTAAAGCCACCAGAGAAAAAAGAGCCTGAATTAGAAGAAGGAAAGAAAACGGCTCCTCCGCCATTAGAAGTTGAGGAGGAGAGAAAATGCTTGACTTGTGGACAGAATCTTGCCTATGTTGAACAATACGATCGCTGGTATTGCCATAATTGCAAAAAATATGCTCCTAAAGAAATTCCTGGAATGGTAGCACCTGAAGTTTCTCCACCAGAGGAAGAGGTGATTAAAGAGGAAGTCGAGGAAATTAAGAGGGAAAGAGTTCCACCACCAACTGAGGAAAAAGAAGTGAAAGCGGCAAAGGAACCAGAACCTGCTCCGCAAGTCTCACCCCCACCTGTGGAGTCAGCGCCAGTTGATAAAGCATTACGGAAAGTAGAAGTATGCTACTTTTATCCACAAGACCGCAATAAAGAGTTTAAAGAACTTAAGACACAATTTGAGGAGGTATTAAAAAAACATAAGTTGAAATTCCGGTTGGAGGCAGTTTTTGAGAAAGAGTATAAAGCCGAAAAGAAAATAAATTATGGGATGTTTGCTGAACTTTGTAAAACAGGTAATGTAAGAATTGCTGTAGTCTTAGGACCTCCGCTGGGTAGTAGTTTATTAGCAGATGAGTTTTCCAGAATGCTGGGAGCAATTTTGGATGACTCAAATATTTCTCTTCATTTCATTCCTTATAGTGATATTAAAAAAAGGTATAAATATCTCAATATGCTTCTCGATATTGCCGTGATAGGACACAAGGAACTTTTCCCAAAATAGTATTAAAAGTGGAGTAGCCCCGATGAATCCCGCCCCTGCTCTCAGGGGCTGGATGAATCGGAGCGATAATAGAGAGGAAGAAGAAAATGGCCAAGATATTAATAGTAGAGGATGACCCTACTACTGTGCAATTGATTGAGTTTCTTTTAAAGAAGAATAATTTCGAAGTTCTTATTGCTTATAATGGAGTAGAAGCTTTGCAGATAGCCAAAAAAGAGAAATCGGATTTGATATTGATGGATGTTATGATGCCTAAGATGGACGGAATCGAAGCTATTGAGAAATTGAAAAAAGATGAAAATACTCGGGATATCCCAATTATAATCCTTTCAGCTTTAGGACAAGAGATGGATGTAATGAGGGGGCTACAAGCGGGAGCTTCAGGCTACATCGTTAAACCTTTTAGCCCTCAGGAGTTACTTACCGAAATAAATACAAAATTGACAAAAAAGTAGCGCGGGATTTGGTTTTTGGTAATTAAAATCATGTTCCCGATTCATCGGGAGCCCGAGGGGTCGTTGCGAGGGCAAGGGATGACTGGGAAAAGAGTTGTTGGAAAGTAGGAGGAAAAGATGTCGAAATTAAACATTTTAATTATAGAAGATGATCCTCAGACGGTAAAACTAATTAAGTTTATTTTAGAGAAAGAAGACTATTCGACAATTTCAGCAAAAGATGGGGAAGAGGGATTACAAATGGCGAGAGAGAAGAAGCCTGATCTGATTGTTCTCGATTTGATGCTTCCGGGAATAGATGGATATCGGGTGTGTGAAATTTTAAAAGCTAATCCAGTTACTAAAGAGATACCGGTTGTAGTGCTTACCGCTCTTGATACTGGTGTGGACTTTGAAAAAGCCTTAGAGAAGAAAGCTGACTGGTACATAACTAAGCCCTTCGAACCCCAACACCTACTAAAGCGAGTTAATTATTTAATCGAAAAAAGAAAAAAAGATGAAAATAAATGAACAGACCAAGAAACTGGATAAGATAGCCAGACAGGTAAGGAAGGATATCATTGAAATGCTTGTCCAGGCGGGGTCGGGCCATCCGGGCGGGGCTCTTTCAGCGTGTGACATTATGGTAGTTCTCTATTTTTCTGTGATGAGACATAACCCTCAAAATCCCCAATGGAGAGAGAGGGACAGGTTCATTCTTTCTAAGGGACATAGTTGTCCTGCGATGTACGCTTGTTTAGCACGAGCTGGATACTTTCCTTTGCAAGAGCTTAGCACCCTGAGAAAACTTGGTAGCCGGCTCCAGGGTCACCCTTCTAAGACCGACGGTTTACCCGGAATAGAAGTTTCCACTGGTTCACTTGGACAGGGTCTCTCTATCGCCAATGGTATTGCCTTGGGACTTAAGCTGGATAGAATAGGTGCGCGCGTCTACTGTTTGATGGGCGACGGTGAGATTGAAGAAGGACAAATCTGGGAAGCAGCAATGGCCGCTTCCCATTACCACATAGACAATCTTTGTGGAATTGTCGATAATAATGGATTGCAGATAGATGGAACAATTGATGAGATAATGAGTCCAAATCCCATCTCTGAAAAATGGAAGGCTTTTGGTTGGAATACTATAGAAATTGATGGGAACAAAATAGAAGAGATACTGGAGGCATTTGCTGAAGCGAAAACAATTAAAAGGAAACCAACAGTTATTATAGCAAAGACCATAAAAGGGAAGGGTGTCTCCTTTATGGAGAATGCTGTTGAATGGCATGGGAAGGCGCCTTCGAAGGAACAGGCGAAAGTTGCCTTGAAGGATTTAGAAAGTTCCTGACCCTATTTTCTACCGATTGAAAATCGGGGTTTCAGTGTTTATCAATGAGATTAAAAAGAGAGAATACAATCAATGGTTGAGATGAAAGCAACGAGAGATGGATATGGAGAGGGATTGGTAGCTCTGGGAGAGAAGAATCATCAGGTGGTGGTCTTGTCCGCCGACCTTACCGATTCCACGAGAGCTTCAATGTTCAAGAAGAGATTTCCAGAAAGGTTCTTTACAATGGGAGTTGCCGAGGCTGATATGATTGGTACTGCGGGCGGATTATCCTTAGTGGGCAAAATTCCCTTCTGCTGCACTCTGGGAGTTTTTGCTTCTGGTCGCGTCTGGGATCAAGTGAGAGTTACAATCTGTTATAGTAATCTAAATGTAAAGATAGGTGGAAGTCACGGAGGAATTTCGGTTGGTGCTGATGGTGCTACCCATCAGTCTATTGAGGGC
>JABUBN010000193.1_pt1 | contig 16713 bp, 21 predicted proteins | sample 7240341 | NCBI WGS metagenome assembly JABUBN01 (sample SAMN07256345, study PRJNA390944) | subsurface metagenome | isolation source: Methane hydrate marine sediment | place: Pacific Ocean: Eastern North Pacific, ODP site | reverse complement strand
ATCCTGATTTAATAAATAAATATTCTAAAATCGCTACTTTTTTACGCTGGTCTTTAGAAGAACTACTTGAGGACGTTCTAAAATCAGAATTAAGGGATTTAGAAGAAGAACCACAAAGAATTATTGAGATCTTCTTAAACGATAAAGACCTTTTGGAATTAATTTATAATCCAGGAAAATAAGTAAACTTAACAAATTTTTTTTACTTTTTTTAAATTTTTATAATTAGACCTTTAATTGAGCTTCTTTTTAAAATGAGAAATTTATTTTTAATTCAGGAAAGGGAAAAAATTCACCGTATTTTTTTAACTCTTTCAGGTATTATTTAATTATACCGAAAATTATATTGAAACATTTTAAATGTTTAGTAGTAAAATATAGAAACAAAAGGTATTTAGTAATATAGAAAATTAGTTGAGTGTTAATATTTTTAATATATAAGATTTTACTTTCTTTTTAAAAGTAAATCGTTTAATTTAAATAATCTGAATTTAATTAATAAATGGCAAAATATGAATTTTAATCAAGATGAGCTTATTAAAGAAAGTTTTGAAAAAAAGAATCAAATAAATTCTAGTACATTTACCATAACACGTTTAAGTTTACTCGCTTTAAATTCATATTTCATTGATGGTCTTCAATTTCGTGAATTAAAAACAGCATTAAAAATCTCAGATGGAAATTTAGCATCAAATCTTAACTATTTAATAAAGATGGGATATCTTAATAAAAATAATGTAGTGCTGGATAATAAAAAATTGCATTTTTATACAATTACGAATAATGGAAAAGAGGAATTAAAAAAAATCATAAATTGGATTGAATTAATAAAAAGATTATTGGAGGAAGTTAATGATGAGTGATGATTTTAAAAAAATTATTTCAGCATTGAAATATTGGAATATTTATTTGGATAGACCTGATAGAGATTATGTTTCTCGGTTTAAAATTCAAAAATTAGCTTATTTATGTAAATCAATGGGAATTCCTCTAAATTATAATTTTACTTTATATATTAAAGGACCTTATAGCACAGGACTAACTCATGATTACTTTAAAGAACCTCAATTAATTGAAACCCTTGAAACTAATTATGTTTTAAATGAAAAGGATTTAGAAATTTTAGATAAAATTAATGAATATGTTCTTATTCATCCAATTACTATTAATTTTGAATCCGAGTTTTTAGAAGCTGTATCAACAGTTCGGTATTTAAAAAATAGATATCCTAACATGTTAGATGATGAAATATTTGCAAAAATTAAAGAAATAAAACAACATTTAAAGGATTCAATAATTGTCATTGCTACTAATACTGTAAAAAAGTTATTCTTTAATTCAGAGTTCTTAACTGAAGAAGTTCGAAGAGAAATTGATATATGGGATAAAGCCGAAGATTAAAATTTGTGAATATTATGGAAAGATGGAGAAAATTTAAAATAAAAGATCGAGAAATATGGGATGTTGAATTAAGTTATTCTGGTGAAGGTGTGGGTCATGAAGAACAATATCAACATCCTTGTATCGTTGTTAAATTTAATAAATTTGTAGATATGGCGACTATTATACCTTTAACAAGCAATATACAAGCATTGAAGGACTTTCCATATATATCCATAATAACTCCTGACAAGACTAATGGTTTAACTAAAAAAGTTATCGTGATGATATATCAAATTCGATCTTTAAGTAAACAACGATTTTTACGACAAAGAGGGAGAATTGCTAAAAGTGATTATGATAATATTCAAATTATCTTAAAAGATTATTTTCAATTATCTTAAAAACATTTTTTTATCTTAATATAATAATGAATCACATTAGAAGGAAAAAAGTTTTTGAAGCTCGATGGTTTTTGTACGAATTCATTAATAAGAATCCTGAATTAAGTATTTATGACTTATCAAAAAAACTAAATTGGCATCTGGGAAAAGTAGATTATCACGTTAAGAAGTTAATAAAAGGCGGAATCGTTAGAAAATCTGAAGAGTTCATCAATGGCCGAATTGAGACGCTTTATTATCCCATTCCTTTTAAGGATTTGATTAATTGGGACGAAATGACTGAGATCAAAAAACACATTTAAAAACAATAAAAATAAAAGTTAAAAGAGAAGAAAGAAAGAAATCTTCTTAAATTTGAAAATTAATACCCTTATAGATTAATTTGATCGTAGAGAGAATCGTCTATTTCATCAACAAAAATAGATAATTCATAATTCTTAGATTTATCATTAAATTTAGAAGATAATAGAATCAGGTTTTTCTTTGTTCGAGTCGTAGCAACATAAAAAACTCTGCGTTCTTCTTCACGATCTTCTAATTTCGCTAAACTATAAGCATTAGGAAAATAATATTTGAATAGAAATGGAATAAAAACATTTTCCCATTCTAAACCTTTAGCTTGGTGTATTGTTGATATTATTACTTTTGGAACATTATTTTCAGTACTTTTTTTTCGATTATAATCACTTTCGTTTAGTGTAAAATGATTAAGGAAAGAACCAATCGTTCTAAAATCCCTTCCCGTTGAGGCAATTAATCCAATATCGGCAACCCTATCTTCAAATGAGTGATCATCTTCCCCACTTTTATAGAGTGCTTCAAACTTTTCTTTAAATGGTAAGAAACTAAATAAATCAAAAATCATTTGTTCAATATTGTTAGATTTTAGATTTAATAATTTATCAATCATTTGAGTAATTGATTTCAAGGCATTTTTTCCAAAACGGGAAATTATCTTTTTATTTCTTAGAATTGCAATTTCTCTTTTCAAATTAATTTCACTTCTTAGAATTTGCAATGGCGTTCTTTTCTTTTTTATTATAAAATCGAAGATTTTAAGACTGTTTGATTTACCTAACCCCTCTATATATTTTGTAATACGCTCCCAATAATTACCCGCAAAAATAGACTTCGGATCGTATCGAAATGACAAAAAAGCGAATATATCTCGAATATGTGCTCTCTCGAAAAAAGACTTTCCACCCCTCACTTCAAAGGGGATTTGTTCTTTTGCCAATTCGGTTTGAAATCTCCGTATATGATAGCCTTCTTCCGAAAATACTTTAAGTGATCTGAATAATACTGCTATATCATCATAAGATTTTCCTTCAGAATGGTATTCCTTAATCTTATTTATAATAAAATCAATTAATTCCGCATTACTATTAGCATAAACGAATTGCGGTTTTAAATGAGCGGGATTATTTGCTGTCATTTCTTTTTTAAATTGATTCTTATTATGTGATATAGAATTATTTGCTAAGTCCAGGACTTCAGGACAACTACGGTAATTTGTAGTAATCTTAAATTTTTTCACATTTTTAAAATTCTTTTCAAAATTTAGGAAATTTGTAATATTCGCTCCTCTAAAAGCGTATATACTCTGAGCATCATCACCAACAACTAAAAGACAGTGCTTTTCAGATTCATTAAGTTTAGATAATTTATAGATAATGGAATTTTGAATATAATTTGAATCCTGATATTCATCGACAAAGATATACTTAAACCTTTTAGCAAATTGTTTTACATCATCATAATCTAGTAATTTCTCCCAAAAAAAGAGTAGATCATCAAAATCAAATTTAGAATACTTTATTTTTTTTTCTTTATATCTTTTCATTATTTCATTTATTTGATCCCTATAATTACCAAAATCTTGAAATCTCCAATTTATTACATTTTCAATCGTTCTATTGCAATTTGCTGATGAGCTGATAATTTCCTGAATATATCTTGGTTTTGGATATTGCTTCTGTAATTGCTTGAATAATTTTAATTCCTCTTCTTCATTCTTAGGTTTAAAATTGGGATCATTAAACATATCATTTTTACAAGCATCATATATACAAGATTTAATTAAATCACGTGATTTGGGAACATCCATAATCTCGTAGCTTCCATAATTAATTTTCTTCTTAAACTTTCGTAAAAAGATTCTATGAGCAACTGAATGGAAAGTTCCTGCAACCATCCCAAATGGGAGTTTTCCCAATAATTCTTTTATTTGATTGATCATTTCTCTCGAAGCTTTATTAGTAAATGTTATTAACATAATTTCTGAAGGAGAGACGCCTTTTTTTATTAGCTTTGCTACACTATAGGTTATGGTTTTAGTCTTTCCAGTTCCTGCCCCTGCTAAAACTAAAATGTTTCCCTCTAAATTCTCCACAACTTCTAATTGTTGTTTATTTAAGTCTTTAGTAAAATTAACTATTTTTTTAATTGCTTTACTCATTATTTTCACTAATCTTCTATATTTACATAATATTAAATTTAATTTCTAGTTTTGGAAAGGGGAAGAATTCATCGTATTTTTTTAATAATTCTTTCCTGAGCTTATATTTCTTAATATAACTCTTCACGTTCACATTAGGAAGCGTTTGATTTAACAATAAAAATCGAAACTTTTCCTCCATAAATGTATCAAATCGCTCTTCGTTTATTAGATTTCTAAAAGCGTGAGGGTTGAGTCTACATTTTATATTAAGCTCGTTTCCCGCATTTCTTAGGTGTTTCCGTACGGTATTAGTTGATATATGACCATTTGTAGATTGAAATAAAAACTTAGCCCGGGGAGTTTCTAGTTTTTGTTTTTCGATCCAGGTCCGGAGGAATGGCACGAAGAATTCAGGATAAAAATAAATTCCCCATCGATTAAGATATTTTTTTGACTTCACTTTCGTATAAAAAAATCTCTCCTGGTAATCGATATTTTTTAGCTCGATCCTACACACTTCCATGATTCGGGCCCCAGAGTATAGAATTAGACTAATTAAAACGAAATATTTAGGCCTTGTAATGAAAAGATATTTTAACACTTTTTCAGCAATGGGATAAGTAAGTAAATCCTCCTCTTTCTCGAGACTTTCAATATCTAGGGTTTTTTCTGTAAAATCAAATAGGTTAATTGAAGGTACAGGATTGATAAATGGTTTTTTCTCCATTTTTTCGATAATTTCTTTAGCATATTTATAATAAGCATTTACGATGTGTCTCCACTTATTTTTAGTTGAGCGAACTATGGCTTCGTTATCAACCATCTTAAAGAAACTCAGAACATCGTACACATCAGCATCTAACAATTTCTTTTTTCTCTTTTCTTCTATATACAAAGCAAACCTAATAATTTGATTTCTTTTATGTTTCCAATGGGATTCGGAATATCGGTCCATAAACCCATCAAAATAAGGAACCTTTTCGTTGTAAGATTCTGGATAAGTTCTGTATTTCGTTTCTGGATTATTTGTCAAACAATCTCCACTCTCCATTTACTACTTTTACTTTTTTTAATCCCTTTAATTTTTTTAGAATGGTCCAGACGATCCAAGTTGGGTATTGTAAATGAGCAGCAATAGTATTTTCTGGTAAGGACCCCCATCCATCTAATAAATGTAATATCTTCTCGGAAATAATATCGAAGTCTTGAATATCGTCAATATTAATCGAATTAAGGTTTCTCTCAATCTCAATATCTCGTTTGTCAAGTGTTTTTTCTCTTAACGAAAAGCCTTCAATTAGGATCTTAATCTGATCTAATTGTTGCTGGACACTCTCTTTCTTATCCCCATTCAGTTGATTCGTAAGAAATAATTCGTAGACCTTAACCGCGTTATGTATCATTGCTGTTCTGTCGCACCCTATTGAGTCTGCTAATTCATCCCATTGTTTCAATATATTCGCTTCCACATTCATAGAGATCTTTTTCTTTCCCATCGCTTAATTTAGACTCCAAACCTACCTTTTTTTGAATTAATTTCTCTTTAATTTGTTTTATCTCTTTTCGTTCCTTTTCGATTTCTTTTGCTTCTTCAAACAATTTTTTATATTCTTCCAATATAATAACCTCTTACTATTTTTTTAAAATTTTATATAATCTGTGTAAATTTAATTTGAAAATTTTCCCTGGCCGTCCTGGACCTGGTGTTTTTTTTACCTGTGATGTGATTAACTTTTTATCTTGAAGTTTCTTTAAATACGAATAGACCGTTTTTCTACTTACATTCAATTCAGCTGCTAAATTTTTTGCAGTAATTTCAGGAAGATGGTCCAATTTGCGAATGGTTAAATAAAGGTTTGATTTTACCCTAGAATGAAGGTTTTGAAACTCACTCTCAATATATTTTTGGAGATCTTTGAACTTTTCTTGGATTGAATTATCAATAGTTTCTAATTTCTCAATAATCTCGTCCTTGGCGCTATTAATCTCGTTTGAAGTGTCAAAAAAAGCGTTTTCAATAAGAACTTTAGTTGCACGATTATCTTTGTGAAAATTTGTATCTAATCTAAGGAGTTGATATATTAATTGTACTAAGGAATGTCGGATTTCTACTCGTTCTAAAGCGCCTCTACTGTTTGCTAAAATAAGCTCATTTTGTATCTTAGGAAGGATATTTCTAATTAACTCAATCCGTTTTTTAATATCCTTTTGGTTTTGAATCGATTTAACTACTTTCTTATCTAAATTAAATACTCTTGCCTCTACTTTTGGAACTTGTTGCTGGATCGTGCATAAATTATTGTTCATGTTAATTACCACGTCATGAGTAGCAGCACTCATTTGTAGATTAGAATCCTGCAAAAATTCTAAACGACCCAAAACCTGAGTGGTTTCAAAGGCTCTTACTGTAACGTCTTGTAATCTCCGAGTTGGCCCATTAGCACCTATAAATTCATTCTCATTAGGACCCTTACTTTTATCGATCTTAATCAATACAGGTAGAAGCAAGCCACCAAAATAGGTTTGTTTATAGATTAAACACGCTTTATTGAATTCTCTTTCAACAACCTCCCTCGGCCCTATAAGATTTGCGGTTTCTAACCGAAATAAGTGTTTCTTCTCGCTATCCTGCAAAACATCTATAAATTCTTTAAATTCTTCAGGTGTAAAATTACAAATTTCTAACTTTTTTTGTAATAGCTTAAAAAATAACTCCCAAGTCATATAATCGTGAATCCAAAACCGAAGCAATCCGTTCTTCTTCACGGCCCAACTAAAATACAAACCCTCTTTTGCGTAAATAATTTGCTCCCAACCATTCTGGTTGGAAAATGTCAACCCGAACGAGTATATTAATTTCTGAAACCATCAAGAACAAATTTCAAAAAGTAAAATTACTATTTCAAACGACACCTATTTAATTCCGAGTTCTATCGTTGAACAAATTATTAAAAACTCCATCGAAAAACCTACGCCTACTGAAACTCCTTCAATTACACCTTCTGAAACGCCTCCTCCAACTCTATCCACTGAAACTCCTTCAACTACACCTACCGAAACGCCTCCAATTACGCCTACTGAAACGCTTCCACCAAAACCAGAAGAATTAAACGATTTAAAGCTCACTTTAGATTTCAGCTGGGAAAATTTAGACCTTCTAATGAATTTAAAAACATTGCTTTTAATGTTAGGACAAAAGTCAGAATCACTTAAGATTAAGCTTAATGTAGATTTTAAGGCTTCTACGAGCATAACTGGAATGAATCTTAGTAATATTAAAAAATTAATTAAAGAACTTTCAGATAAGATTGAAGATGTTAATATCGAGTCTGATCTAGGAGATTTTTTGGATTGAGAAGATGAGTCTTATAAAAGATTATAAGGGACCGAAGAGGTATGAACTATTATGTGTTACTTTAGAAATACTTGATAAACTGGGAGGTTCTGGAAGAATTAATGAAATTCATGAAAAAGTTATTGATATTCTCAATTTATCAGATGAGATTATTGATTATCCACACGGGAGTGGTAATAGAAGTTATGAAACTAAACTTGGATCTATAAGCTATAATTAGAGTTATATAAAATATGGATCAAAGATTATTAGAGATAGAAAGAAAGAGTTTAATTATTCGTAAAGCATTTGAAACTTCTAAATTAATAGAAAAATACCCTCCAAAGATAAAAAGTACAAATAAAAAAATAATTTATGATATTGCTTGTCCTATTAACTCTAATCATCATGGAGAACTAATACTTTCAAAATGGTCCCAGATTGATTGCTTAGACATGAAATTCAAAGTAAAAAGTAGCGCTGCTAAACTCATTATGGAAGAGAATGCGTATCAATACGATCACTATCAATTTCCCAAACCAAATGACATAGAATGGTATGTAAATTTTGCGGACGAGAGGTTGTTTTTTGGATATGGCACGGATTTATTTGCGCAAGATGAGATCCAAATTGCTGAACATCCATCTTTGGGTTCGTTAAGAGAATATCTAATCGCAAATGAGAAAGAAGATAAAAGATTTAGACCTTATACAAGAGACAAAAATTCAAATCCGACACCTGTTCTTATTAGAGGTATTGAACGCCGACTAAAAATATCAGTAAAACCTAAAATTGAGGATGGAAGACCATTTAGTATATATGGAAGTAATTTCCGTAGAGCGGACAAAGATATGCTAAGAAATGCTTGTAGGGTAATATCACCGCCTACTATTACAAATCTCATAGCTATGGAAGCTCCAAAATACGGATCAGGAAACTATTCAATAGTCCAAATTTTGGATATATTTAATACAGCTACCACCGCATTCACTGCGGTAAAAATCGAATCTTTACATGAAACCAAAGAATCGGCAAATATTATAATTCACACAGGAAATTGGGGATGCGGCGTTTATGGAGGAAATAAAACATTAATGGCTTTATTACAAATAATCTCTGCTCAAATCGTCGGAATCAAATATTTAATATACCATACATATGATCCAGAATCAACCAATGATTATAAAGGTGCAATAAAACTTTTCAAGAGTTTATTGATGGAAGAGAACAAAGAATTAAGAATTATGGATATTCTTACAAAAATTCAGAAATTTGGATTTAGATGGAACGTTCCAAATGGTAACTAAAGTGAAAAGAATTCTTAATTCCTCTAAAAAATCAAATAAAATCAAAGTCGGTCTATTCAAAATACATATAGGAAAAAGCTCACGGCATCATTTTTTTCAAATATTGAAGAATTGTTATGGGAAATACGGAAAGAAGTTTATAATATAATATATTGCGACCAACTAATAAATCAAGAAACCTTATTAGTTGTAAATGAATTAATAGAGTTTTTTTACTCTTATATGATGAGTAAAAATGAAAAGATTCAAAGTCCAATATATAGCGGATTGTACCTATTAACATTAAAGGATAAAACCATTAAATGTGTAGAAAAAAGATTTTTTGAATATTTTACTACACTTTATAAAAATAATAAAATAAGTAAAGACCTTGTAAATATCTTGGATAATTTTAAATATTTTGGAAATAGAATTGATGAAATAATAAAAGCAATTAAAAGCAAAAATGAAATCGTGGTGGATGTCTTGAGTTTTAATTTAAAAAATGACCTAATTTCTAATAAAGTTAATTTTACACCAGAAGAAAAATCTGATTTTCAAAAAAGGCTTTTGATTGCCACCCAAACATTAAATTTCGAGACAGATAAAAAAATTATAAACGAAATAAAAGATTTAAGAAGAATTTTAAAAAGGTCTTCATTAGCGCTTCAAGATATCCAATCTTAGTGCGTAGAACAGGGGAGGGGCAACATTAAACTAAACTCTTGAGCATTTTTCTTTTGGCTGAAATGCAGTATCTCCCTGTATCCTTAACTATCGCTTATCTCATTGACGAATGTTTAGAGCGATAGAATACAGGGGACCCTTCTACTGCATTCGGCATCTCTTGGAGGGAGGCGAGAATTGGTAGTTGACCCTTCTTATGTGCATTTCTGTTCATATAATCTTGGAGCATACTTGGATTTTATTTTCAATAAAATCAAAGAAAAATTTAATTTAGATATTACTCGATTAAGGTGTACATTAATCGCACCAGATTCATTTAATCTATTAAATAAAAAGGAAGAAAAGTAGTATGGAGAGAAAAACCTGTTTTTGATTTTTTTAGCTTGTTGGGAGAGATTTTACAAAAAATCTAAAGCTCAGATTGCTTCCGAACAATAATTTAAATATTAAAACTTGCTCTTAATAATTATGCCAGGAGTAATTGATCTATGGGATTTATTGCTTGTTTATTTATTCGAACTTCGTAAAACCGAAAAAAGCAAACGCAATCCATCGAAAAAAAAATTAAATCTCGAAAGAAACTAATAAATTAATAAATTGGGGGGAATTTTACAAATGAAAGATAAATTATTAAATTTATTTAAATATATGGGAGCATAAATTAGATATGTTCTTTAAAGGACTGGTGTCCCGATTCCTAAGTTTAAAAAAATTTTATAGAAGGTAGCGAGGGAAGAGTTTAAGCAAGAAATTAAAAGGGTAATAGAAAAAAATGATTAAAATTGTAATTAATACGATTATAATAATAAAAATTACCAATATTTTATAAATAATCAGAAGGTTATCCCCATGTATAATCATATTCATTTCCACTATACTTTTTAACCTCAATAATATAGTGTAAAGAGTCTTTAACGCAGAATATTCTTAATGGACAGAGATTTTCATCTTCAGTAATTGCTTTTTCTAAAGGAATATATGATCCCTCTGCAATAAATTCTTCAGGGATGAGTTCAAAAACATCAAGCAATACATGATAATGTGTATAGACCTCAATATTTTCACTCTTTAGAACCTCTATAATCAGATTCTTTAAGGAAAATATATAGGCTAAGGCCTCAAATCCTTCTTTTTCTAAGTCACAATCCATTTCAGCTATTTTAATCTCGTAAATGCCCGTTGTATCTTCAACATTGAGGTAGTTCCTATCCTCACGATAACCTTGGCCTCTAATGTCATAGTGTTTAGAGACCAGTCCTTGACCTATTAATAATTGTAACAGATATGTATCAGAAATTGAAATATCATAATCTTTTTCAATTGAATCTTTAAAAATTTCTATAGCTTTATCATATTCTAATTTTTCAGTATAAATTTCACCGATATAAGTTAAAGCATTTGTTTCTTTTGGTTCAAGTTGCAATATTCTATTATAAATCTTAATTGCGTATTCATAACTGCGTTTATTAAACCAATAATCTTCTCCTAAATCATATAAGAAATCAATATTGTTCAAATTATTATAATCTATTTCGTCATTATCTTCAAATTCTGTGAGCCAGGAGATAATGGAAGGCATATCATTATCATTTAATATATTTGGGATTGTTTTATCGAGGTCTTCTTCAATAACATAATGTAAAAATTCATCAAAGATAAAATAATTTCCTTGATAAGCGCCGCAATGAACACAAGTATTTCCGATTACTTTTCTACCCTGTGTCTTGCTAAAAACTTTTTTAACAAATGAATATTCTTTTAATAAAATTTCATCAAGTTTTTCTATGTCACCAATACAACCAAGGACGACTCCTTGAAAGACAAGGCAATAAGATACGTGCGGCGTTTCTTTATGACATTTCCAACAATCTTTATTCCATTTATAAATTTTTATTTCTTTTAATTCTGAGATTTTTTTTTCAAATTGATCACATATATCTTCCAATGATTTAAAATGTATTTCTTTATTTTGGGAATTTGGAATATATCCACCCTTATAATCCTTGGCGACTAATTTTAATAAGTTATATAATTTAACCCCTTTTGTAATGTCATTCCCTAGATGATCTACGACTTTCCAATCAAACCTGTTTCTTAGATCCCTACATTCCCGCACCAATTTTTCATACTTTTCAAAATTATTACAATCTTCATTATTTACTATACTCCAATGTAAAATCGATTTCTCTGTATCAAGTTTTTTTTCAAGATGTTTATTCAAGTAGCATAAATCACAGAGCGCATTAATTTCATTTAATTGTTGTTTTAAAGTATTATAATCATAGAGCCATTCTTCATATATTTCTAGTTTTGTAGTTGTTGCACCGCAAATATAGCATTTATAATTTGCCTTTTTATATACTGCCTTTTCTAGAATGTACCATTCTTCCTTGGATAATATTGTTCTTAAATTTATATTGAAAGTATTTTCAGGGATTAAATTTCCCCATAATTTATACTTTGATAATTTTTTCTCTAAGGTTTTATATTTATGAATATCAGATATGTTTTTTATTTTCATCACCTAATCTCTATCTGTAATTATATTCACTATCCATCTTTTTGTTTTTCGGAAGATATACCCACTTAACGGGTTCTACCTCAAAATGCCAAACATCTCTGAATGGATATGTACATTCCATTAATTTTTTTGAATTAATTAAATCATTTTGCTGCCCCTTTTTCCAATCTTTGCGCTCTATGGTCCCAAAAATAAAGTAGTCATTTCCAATAATCTCTGGAAAATTTTGCTCGCAGATACCACAAAGAACTTGCTCCAAATCTTGTTTTTTTAGTTTTTTGATCCTTAATAATTATCTCAATACCATAACATTTAAATCGCCTAGATAATTCATTTTTTTGTGGTACCATGGTTCTTATTCTTAACGCTCATAGCCGGAATATGCTTATTCTTACTATATAAAAACCACCAAAAAAAGAAACAGCACGCTCAAGAGATTAAGAGTCATGAAGAATAATTAAAAATTAAACGCTCCGAACTGCAAGAAAAAGAAGCAGAAAACAGATATCTTGAGGAAAAGCTTCTGAAAATCTATTTTTCAAATTAATTGGAATATATTTTTTTAATTTCAATTTTTTCCTATAATTTTTTTACACAGGTTAATCCCTAACCCGGTTTTCCGATTTAATATGTAGGGATTTTCTTTCCTGACCTGTGCTACCGTGTGATATCCCGCGTTATATAACATCCGCGCTCGAACTCTCGCCATGTTGTCTAACCTTAGCACCAAGTCGAACAATTCCTCGTTTAGTAATTATTAGTTTAATAAATTGAGTGTATTTTAAAATTCAATTAAAGAATCGAAAATTAAAAATCTCAGAAATAATGACGGCAAAAAATCCATCTATATCACTTCGAAATTTGTCGGAAAGAAAAGAATTTGCTAGAATGATCAAAAACAGCAATTTTCTCATCGAAAATGGACAAAAAGGTTATTTTCATTCAAAAGATATTACTCCATATCTTCCGACATTAAAAGAATTGATATAGGTAAGATTATTGTCGGCTTTAAATTAATGATTTTTAAATTTCAGTCAAAAAGAAAAAATCAAAAATACAATCAATTAAGTCAAACTAATTTTTTAATATATTAAACCAATTTAATAATATCTAAAAATTGAATTATTATATCTATAAAAATTCGCTTTCCTTGTAAAAATGGGCCTGATGTGTTTTTAATTAATAAAGAAAAATGTATTGAATTTTTAGAAAAAGAGGGTTTGAACTTATTCTGGATTGCATATAGTAATAAACATATTGTTGGAGATTATTTTGAAGATAGAAATATCCGATACGACATAAATGGGTTTTACTGGTTAAAGAATAAAAAAATTGAGGGGAAACTTGGAGTAATTGATGTCTGGTATCCTTCAATAAAAAAAGAATTTAAAAACTATAAATTAAAGACGGGGAAAAATGCAATATGGCGTGGAAAAATTACAAAGAAGTTTAAACAGTGGTATTATAATAAAATTGAAAAATAATGCCGTACGAAATCACACCAATCATAATTAACTACTTCAAAACTCAGAAAACGAATGCGGCCTGCGCTATTCGGAAAATTTTTTTGCTCAGAAAGAATCAAGTTTAAAACTAAAGATTTATATTCTGAATTTTCCATATGAATAATAGGTCTGGAAAGAAGAGACCTTGATGCATTGGCCCCCGTTATGGAAATATAGTTTGTAGAGTTTGGGATTAATAAGAAGTAGAATTGTTGTCAGTATTCTGATTTTTTAGATTAGGTTAAGCGTTTGGAAAGTTTGAGTAATAGATTTTTTTTAACTGATTTTTAGCAAGATTTAGTGTAAGGAAGGAATAGACCGTTTGCATGAGAGCGAGTTTGAAAGGAATGCAAGATGGAGTTTGGGTTTTTTGCATCTTATATTCCATCTTTCAATAGTAAAAAAAGGTCTATAAAAATGAATAAAACAAATAAAGCTACCCATAATAGTAAAAATTATAATAGAAAAAGGATGCGAAGGTTTGAAGGGCAGAAAGTGGAAGTGAAAGGTGTTTTTGAGCGCTTCATTGATGATACTAAGATTATTTTAAAAAATGTATGCATTAATAAACGACAATTTAGCCATATCAGCTTAATCCTAAAAGAATCAAAGCAATTTTTAAAAAATCAGCGCATACAATGTTCTGCTATAGTGGAAGCTTATATTAGAATGAATAACACTAAAAGTTATCAACTTAGACAGATATAAAAGAAATGCTTTTCTCTTCCATACTTTTTAATTAATCCGATATCAACATAAATCTAATAATGTATCTTTTTCAATAAAGAATACATTCCCTTTTAATTTTTTACGTATTCTTTTTTTGGCATCTTTCGTAATACTTTCATTCGTCGCAATAAAGACCCTTGTAATAAAATGTTTACTACCTTTATCATCTTCATATTTGAAAGCATACGCTTCCTCAACTTGATAAATTAATAATTTTATTTTATCTGGTAATTTTCTAGCATCATCAGTTTTAATTTTTCCAACCTTGGCTACTATAGCGTTCCACTCTTTCATTTTAAACTTGTTCCTATTCGAAAAGACAATATCTTTACCCATCTCTTCTGTTCCATGAGTATATTCTATGTCTTGAAATCCTAAGTCTTCAAGTATTTCTTTTATCAGTTGTCTGAATACCTCTTCATTAGGAATATTGCTTAATTTGTGTTCCAAATCTAATTTAGAGTATCTTTTTATCGTCTCTCTTTTCTGATTTACCAGATATCTAATAATACTCATAATTCTATTTAATTCTGTCTTTAAGTTAGTTCGATATAATTGAAAGTCTTGATAATGTACTTTATGAAGTTGCAACAAATTTTTTTTATATAGAAGGCTTTCTTGATTTAGTTCAGTTAGCTTAGTCGGATTTTTAGTTAAAAAGAGAATTCCATATTCCATATTTGGAAACAATACATATTTTGAATCTAAATTATTTCTGATTTCATTAAAATATCTCTCTAATTTAATTAGACCAGAATAATCATAATTCTCAATAGAAGTTTGCATATCAAACAAAATCCTCTGAAATGTTTGCAATATATAGACAATATTAATATTATAATTTGAGATTTGTCGGGAGAGAAAAGGTAATAATTCCACAGACAAATAACTTTCTAAATTTTTAAAATTTCCCTCTGACAAGTGATGTAACTTAATTTCATTCACATTTAAAGCCGTTGTTCCCATAATATTAGGAAATTCGTTGTCTAGGTAACTTTTTATCGCTTTACTAATAATTTCAGAATAGTTTTTATGAATAAAAGAAACAAATATAATAAAAAATCCTGTCCTTTGAATTCTATATGCAGGGCCGACATTTAATTCCTCATCCATTAATTCTGATGAAATATAATCATCTATGAATGATGAGATTTGAAAATCAACAAATAAATTCGTATTGAAATAATAAATTTTATTATAATCTTTTATCGTGTTAAAAATAGTTTCCATGTTGTTTTGAAGCTCATCAAACATCTCATTAGTGTAGGTTTCCCATTTGAGTCTGAAAGATACTAGTAAATGATTAATAGGAGAATGAGTATAAATATTAGAGTGTTGAATTTGCAGATATTTTATACTATTGATTTCAATCTCTTGTCCATTTTTTTTTTTAATAGCGTTTAATAGTGTTGGATACTCTAAATCTTGAGTATACATATTAAATCCATTCAAAGTAAGTGTTTTTTCAGCAATATTTTTAACTCCCGTAGTAATATAGCCCGCAAAATTAAAAGAAAATATAAATTCTTTCATATATTTTCACGCAATTAAGTAAATTCTGATTATTCAATATGATTTGATTTTGATTCTGTATTATTTGTAATATATAATTTTAATGAGAAATACTCTTATAAATTAAAGATATTGTCTTTTCGAATAGGAACAAGTTTAAAATGAAAGATATTATTTTAATATTCATGGACAAATTAAATAAAGAATTTAAGAAATTTGTAGAGAAGATAATCGGTGAAGATTTGAACGATAATGACATCGATATTTCACAATACCAATAAGAAATGAGCATTATCTTTGGTGTTACGATAAGATTCATGGTAATAAATTCAAATCAAATGTAAAAAATATAGCATTTGAAAATTGGTTTTATTATAGAAGTAATGATATTGAAAATGCATTAAATATACTAGAGAAACAATATATAGTTGTTGGTTTAGAAGCGAATATAAAAACAGATCTCCATATTGCATATGATCAATTTGAAACTAAATCAGTAAAGGAGGATTTACTATTTAAAAGATTAAAATTATTTTTCCCTCAAATAAAAGAAAAAGCTTACATCACAGATATAGCAAAATGTCGAAGTATAAACTTACATCAATCACGTCAAATTTGTTTGAAAACTCATTTCCTTAAGGAGTTAGAAATTCTTTTAGAATTTAACCCTGAATTTAAAATTATCCTTCAAGGGACGGGTGTAGTAAGCTATTTTAGTAGTTATTTGGAGCTTTTTTCTAATACAAAGAATGATGTGATAAAATCAAAAAAAGGGAATAGAATTCTTTTTAAGCGCCGATATTTAATATTGAATAATAAAAAGATTCCAACCGTTATTTTTCCTCACGGATCTATTCAAAATTCTTATCTTTGGAATGAAATTGAAGAAAAGGAAGTATTAGCTAAAATTCAGTC
>JABUBN010000192.1_pt1 | contig 16717 bp, 12 predicted proteins | sample 7240341 | NCBI WGS metagenome assembly JABUBN01 (sample SAMN07256345, study PRJNA390944) | subsurface metagenome | isolation source: Methane hydrate marine sediment | place: Pacific Ocean: Eastern North Pacific, ODP site | reverse complement strand
TCCATCCTGGCGCGCATTTCAGCGAAGCGTAATGCGTGCTGAATTTATGACAAACCCTAACTGTATTTTAGAATAAATGGGTCACGCATCGCAGCCTAAAATCCGCATGTTAAACATTAAAAAAGCTGTAAAACTTTAAGATATAAAGCTTTACAGCTAAGGTATTTTCACCTAAATTGGTGTTGTCTACAAAATACCAATATGAAAGTAATAAATAGTTATCCAATTTCCCCATTCGGAGGTCTTAATCTTGTTTTAAAAGACTTCAATAAGTTAGGTATAGATCACTTTCTCAATAATCATTTTCCCTCACTACCTAATCAAAGTAAATATTCATGGAAAGATTTACTTTACAGTTATTGGTCTGTGTTCTTTTGTGGTGGCGATTGTGCTGAAGATCTATCGGCTAATTTAAAGCACACTTTTACATCAAATCCCTTTATCAAAGTACCAAGTCCGGATAGAATATTAGAAAGATTAAAACTACTTGCCCTACCTTCTCATACCTTTACTGCCGCTAGAGGGAATAGTAAACATCACTTTAGCTTTAATGATCCGTTAAACCAAATAAACATTAAGCTTTTAAAAAGGCTATCTCTTATAAAAAGCAAGAATAACATATTAGATTATGATAATACTATACTATTTACAGACAAGGCTGATGCGGCCAATACCTATAAGAAAAGATATGGTTATTGCCCCGGAGTTGCTCTGATTGGCAGAAATGTAGTTTATGTTGAAAACCGTAATGGAAACAGTAATCCTGAAACACTACAAAAAGATACCCTAAGAAGAATGTTTGATACTTTAAAATCAAATAACATTCATATCGGAGCATTCAGAGCCGATGGAGCATCCTATAATCTTTTAACCTTAGCTGAAATTAGTGCCAACGTCGATAAGTTTTATATCCGGGCCAAGATGTCAGATTCTCTGAACGAAGCAATTAATGAAGTAGAAAAGTGGAGCAATGTTTTAATAGATAATAGAAAAGTATTTAGAGGTTCCGCTTATGTCACTCCATTTGAAAAGATCGCTAAGAGGACTAAACAAGAGCACTTATTAAAACAATACAGATTAGTCATTACAAAAGAGAAAAGGGATGATGGTCAGGTTAATTTATTTACAGGGGAAGCATATAACTATAGAGCTATTCTGACTAATGACTTTGATAAGACGGATGATGAAGTAGTGTTTTTCTATAACCGGAGAGGGGCTACTGAAAGAGAGTTTGATATATTGAAAAATGATTTTGGATGGAACAATATGCCCTTTTCAAAACTAGAATACAATACCGTGTTTCTTATTATAACAAGCATGTGTCGTAATCTGTATCAATATATAATTACTCAGTATTCAAAAATCTATAAAAACCTTTCTCCAAAGTTCAGGATCAAAAAATTTATTTTCAGATTCATATGTATTCCTGCAAAATGGATAAAATCAGGAAGGATGATTAAGTTGAGACTTTATGGGAATATTTATTTTAAGACATAGAACTAAAACCTTCAAGCATCCCTTACTAAACACCTTTAAATAAATCTGATAGAAATAAATTCTAAATGAGATTATATTGTATTATTTCTTGATTTAATCTAAGAAACCATAAAATCAGCTTATAATACATCAAGATTTTAGGGCATTATAACTTTATGGTTCTTTAGTGATCAATAAACCTTGAAATAAAAACATATTTTTAGAGACCTGCGGATTTTAGGCATAGATGCGCGCCAAGGGGAAATGTCGCTATTAATATTTGAATCGACATCCCTGCGCAGGCAGGGATCCAGTTTTTCTATCCTGGATTGACTTCATCGATTCACCAACCCTGGATTGACTTCGTCGAGGGCTTCGCCGTTCCGTGTCTTCGCACGGAATGTCAATACCTTTCTTTTGGGCTGACAACCCCGGCGAAGCATAGCGGAGACCAGGAACCACGAAGTGCTCAGCGAATCTAATCCAGAAAAAAACAAAACTGGATTGACTACGTCGAGCTGCTAAAGCAGGTTCCTTGTCAAGCAAGGAATGTCAATACCTTTCTTTTGGAGTGACATCCCTGGCGAAGTGTAGCGCAGACCAGGAACCACGAAGTGCTCAGCGAATCTAATCCAGAAAAAAACAAAACTGGATTCTTTTTAAAAAGTCTTTGGCCGGGCAGGACACATAAGCCTAATGCATGCATGAATGTCTTGTATAATTACTTTTGAGAGAGTTTCTTTGAAAGTCTATGCCTTCTGAACAGTCTCAATAAATGCCTTTATATTCTCAGTCTTTACACCGGGGGGCATGCCGCCGCCACATGAATAAATCACTCTTGATCTGTCCTGCATACTGTTGATCAGATCAGAAGTTGCTTTCTTTACATCATTCGGAGAACCAGCAGCCAGGACATCACGGGGAGGAATATTTCCCAGCATGGTAACTTTATTATCGGTGAGTTCTTTTAGCTCGTTCAGATCAGACTCAAATTCCATATTAAAAATATTAATTCCAATTTCCGGAAGGTATTTTATTGAGGAAGTATAACCGGCATCGTTATGAAAGAATTTAATACTCACATCTTTATCATACAATCGTTTGAGATAGGGGAGACCAAAATGAATAAATTCATCCTCACCTATAAATCCAATGATATCATCCAACATCAAAATGCCGTCGATACTGGGAAATGTCTTCTTTTGCAGATCGTGCCAGGCATCAAGATAATCTGTGATTATGGTAAGTAGCCGATGAGTTTCATCAGGATTGGTCATCATGGCTGTCAGGAACTCGGTGGTACCCATTAAGTAAGAAGCTATGTTAAGAGGACCCCTCGATATGGAAAACCTGATCTTAAAACCAATGTCTTCAATCTTTTTCTGGTTTAAATTCAACCGGTTCAGCATGAATGGCGCCAGTCCGTCGGTCTCGGGATCAGGAGGCTGTATTGATGCAATATCCTCAACCGAGAAGATGGTTCTATGGGCATGAGGAAACTCATTCGGAGGGAATGTTCCTCTTGAACCAAAGGCAGAAGGCTCACTGCACATGCCAAATTCCGACCAGAAGCTGGGAAAGTACATTACATCGGGAAAGGTGTCAATGGCTTTCTTGTTTGCATCAAACCACAGCGAATCACTCGTGAAATAATCGAGTATTGTCATCCCTGCCCAGTTTGGTAACCATGGGCAATCAATTATAAATCCAACAGGCAGAGGATCAAGAATTTTCCCGTTAACAATATCATTCAGGTCTTTCCATTGTTTATCTGTCATAGCTTCAAATTTTTAGTGTACACGATAAAGATAAGGATTATTCACAAGCTCTTTTACCTATTGCGCATTACCAGCTTCCGCCAGCACCACCGCCGCCAAATCCGCCACCACTAAAGCCTCCAAAACCTCCTCCGCCAAAACTGCCGCTACCTGAGGAGAAACCACCCCAGCTTCCCCTGTGGCGGGATCCTGAGCCAAGCATCGAAAGCAATATCCAGAATGGTATGCTGCGGCCAACGGAATTTCTCCGGATTCTGTTTGCTCTGCCGAATGTGCCGGCGATAATAAAGAAAGCAATTAGTAGTCCGGCTAATGCTCCAATTCTATTTTCTCCTGAAGAGCGTTTATTGTATTCTTTCGCAGTAAATTCTCCAAGGCTTAGTTGCATCATAGTAGATATAGCTCTCTCAATACCCTGATAATATTTACCTTGTCTGAAAGAAGGAAGTACCTCTTTTTCTACAATTCTTTTTGCGGTTGCATCGGGTATTACTCCTTCCAGTCCATACCCGACTGCAATGAAAATTTCGCCCTTTGAATCGGGTGTTTTTTCTTTGATAAGAAACACAATTCCATTATCAAATCCTTTTTGTCCGACTTCCCACTGCTGACCAATTTCGGTGGCTACCATTGCTTTGTCTTCGCCGTTAAGGGTTGTGAGTGTGACAAGTACTATTTGTGTTGATGTGCGATTGCTGAAATCAACCAGTGTATTCTCCAATTGTTGCACTTCCATGTTGGTGAGCATACCTGCCAGGTCGTTCACCAACTTGGGAGGCGAGGGTTTATCGGGTATCCATACTGCCCCAACGGTTAATACAGAAATGTAAAATAAAAATAGTAAAACAACAATTTTCTTCATTGTATCTAATTTTTTCCGAATGAAATATCATCCCTTAGTTCATTCACATCATCTTCCTGATATGGGAAAAATTCTTGAAGTGCTTTACCTGCCATATCAATTCCCTGAATAAGTCCTTCGGAGAATTTGACTTCTATAAATAAAGCGCTCATAGTATCTTTGATTGTATCCCAAAAATCCTCGGGAGTAACAGCATTTATACCTGCATCGCCCAGTATTGCAAATTTTTTGTCTTGGATAGCAAGATAAAACAATACACCATTACGCTTTTCGGTTTTGTGCATTTTTAATTTCCCAAAAAGGTACGAAGCACGGTCAAGGACATCTTCGGTGCACTTATTTTCGAGATGAACTCTGATCTCTCCTGAAGTTTCTTTTTCCGCAGATTTGATGGCTTCTAATATCCTGGCCTTTTCATCCTTGTTGAAAAAAAGTTCTGCTTTGGTCATTTGGTTTTAGATTAAAATTCAACAGTTGGTACTACCTCTGTTCCTTCCTGTGATTCGAAATAGGGTTTTTCTTCAAACTTGAAGATAATGTTTCTTGGAAACATCTTGATATACCTGTTATACTCACCAACTGTTTCATTGAAGCGCATTCTCTCAACAGCAATCCTGTTTTCGGTACCTTCCAGCTGAGCCTGTAACTCAAGAAAATTCTGATTGGCTTTGAGTTCAGGGTATCTTTCAACCACCACCATAAGTCTCGATAAAGCAGAAGACAAGCCATCCTGTGCCTGTTGAAACTGACCAAAGGTATTTGCATCCAGATTATTTGCATCAATATTTATCGAAGTAGCCTTCGCCCTGGCTTCTATTACCTGAGTAAGTGTTTCTTTTTCAAAATCGGCATATCCTTTTACCGTATTTACAAGGTTTGGAATAAGATCTGCCCTTCGCTGGTAAACATTCTCAACATTCGACCATTGTTGCGCAACGTATTCCTGCCGGGTGATCATTCGGTTATAGTTTGACTTATAATATAAGAAACCGATTATGACAAGCAAAAGAATCAATCCTACAAAACCTGCAAGGATGATAAGAACAATATTTGATTTTTTCATTTCGAATGTTTTTTATTGGACAAAGATAAAACAATGGAGTATATAATTTGAATGATTTCACATATATACCCTGACAGGGTGTGTATACCCTGTCAGGGTCAACAAAAAACCGGCTGGTTTGCCAGCCGGTTTTCAATCATTGCGTGTTAATCGTACATTGAGATCTAACTAAAATCTACAGGTAACTTCTTCATATTAAATTATTCAATAAGCTCAAATCTGTAATTATCAATACATAAATTTAAATCAGTAGGTCCACCGTCCCAGTTTATCCCCCATTCTGCTGTGAATGTTGACATATCATACATTATAGCCGTTCCATCTCCGTCCGCATCGTGAAAATCTGTCAGAGGGATGGTGACTGTTACCCAGTTAGGTGTTTGATAGGGACCGCTTTCCACCCAGGGTTGGTAATTGTACCAGAAATCTCCTTCGGTATCGCTCTGGAATCTTAATCTTATCCTTCCTGCCGAGATTGGTTCAAGAATATTGATCTCAAATTTAAGAAGATAACTGCTTACATTGGTTCCAACCGTGTTGCCGGGCATTGTCCCTCCAGCAGCATTTTGCGATGCAAATGCTCTCCAACCATCACCAACTAAGTCAACTCTGAGATAGTCTGATCCATCCAGCGACAGCAGAGGATCATTTTCTATAATTCCATCCCCCCAACCCGGATTTTTAGTATCAAAGTCAAAGATCAGTAAACTCGGATCAACAACAGGATCGACACCTACTATCGTTATTTCAGGCGATTCAACGATTTCACCTTCATCGGTGATGAAGATAATTGTTCCTGTACCCTGCTTAACTTCCATGGGGATATATACTTCCATGATCGTATCGTTCTTTAAACCAAACATCGTAGCATATACATCAACAGGAAAGATAACCTCAGTAAACACATTCAGATTCTGACCTTTTATAGTAATCATCTGACCGGGTTTTGCTTCGGAAGGCATATCAGTAATGATTGGTGCAAGTGCCGGTGTTATGGTTAATGACTGCGAAGATACTACTTCACTTCCATTTGTCGTGACCAGCGTAATGGTACCGGAAAGACTTCCGGGAGGCACAGTGACTATAATTTCAGTCTCTGTTGCACCAGATACTTCTGCCTCCGCTCCACCTGTAAATCTTACAACAGCTACTACATCAAGGTCAGTTCCCGTTATGGTTATAGCCTCTTTGGTCAGCAGGTCGATGGGGGATATGTCTGTGATCGCAGGCTGAACCAGGGATATGGCAGCATCGCTGACAACCGATACTCCTGCAGCAGTGATAAAAGTTACAACATCTTCAAGAGCATCTTCAGGAACGGTTACCGTAAGTTCAGTTGTGCTGCTATTGACAATTGTTCCTTCAGAACCACCCCCAAATACAACAGATGTAACAAGATCAAGATCGGTACCGGTAACCGTTATATCCTGTCCGGTTTTGGCCGGATCAGGGGAAATATCCGTAATCACCGGATCGATCATTGTCAGATCCTCCGGACCTGCTACCAGCACACCGGAGGCCGGGATAAGACTGATCGGTCCTGCAACTGCGGTTACCGGTACCTGCACAACGATCTGTGTCGCCGTGATGCTTTCAAAACTAGTTACTTTCTTGGCTACGCTAAACTCTATCCCGGAAGTAAGATCGAGGTCTGTTCCTGTAATAGTCAGGTTAGTGCCTGGTTTCACAGGATTGGGTGTTATGGAAGTAGCCAGAGGCATGATAATCTGAAGTTCCATATCCGATTCAACAAGAATGGGTATGGTATCGCCGTTTGAGAGCGTTACCACACCTGTTTGTGCATCCAGAGGAACAGCAACTTCAATTTCCGTCTTGGAATGACTTTCAAAATCAGTTACCGTTTTTTCATCAGTAAAAATAATCTCGCTGACCAGGTTCAGATAATCACCCTGAATGGATACCGTGTCGCCCGGCCTCACACTGGCAGGAACAATGGTATCTATGGTTATCGGCTCTGATATGACAAGCATCGTCTTCGGATAGATATCCCCGTCTGTTGTTCGGAGAAGCACATATCCGTCAACAGTTTCTTCAGGGACTGTCAGGGTAATCAACTCGGACGTGAAGGTATTGAAGGAACTAATGTCAATATTCTCGGGCAAAATTATGGATGTTACTTTATTCAGATTATGTCCGATAAACTTCAATTCTCCACCCCTGAGAGAGGGAGAGGGACCCCAGCTCAGGAGTTCAACTTTATCACTGTTATCGTCCTTTTTGCATGAATGGAAAAGCAGACCTGAAACCAGTATACACATGAAGGATAGTGCAATTGTTTTATTTGTTTTTTTCAACATAATGCGTTCGTTTTAAAATTATCTAGGTACAATACGTGGATTGTCAATGCATATATGAACCGGGTATTCTCCTGTTGCCGAACCAAAAATCATCATCGTAAGATTTGTCAGTGATGAAAGATCATCTATTGATGCAGGATTACCATTATTATCCGTATTGAAATCAGTTAACAGAATTGATATGGTTTCCCATCCATCAGTTGTATAGGGTCCATCTTCCCATGGTGTCCACCAGGCATGAACATTGTTATCGTGTCCATGGTCTTCGATGTATGGAGCAAAGAAGATTCTCATTTGAACTTCAACCCATTCAACAGGTATGTTCACTTCAAACCGAAAATCAAGATCGTATATACTTCCTGTTGCTACAGGTACATTTCCTTTGATGCCTCTGGGTGCCCAATACTGCATAGTTAACTCATTGGTCCACATCCAGCTTCCGACTGCATCGTGTTTTAAGTAGGTATAATTGCCTGAGCAGGGATCAATCTCCGGCATTGAATCGGCATATGCGATAGGTGATGTCCAGCTCTCATGCGTATAAACATCGTAGTCAAGGATGGTATTCCTGTTATCGCGGAACAGGAAGGTTGACGTCACAGTACCAAAATTTGTTGTTATTGAGATTGGTCCCGTAGACGCACCCTCGGGAACAACTACTTCCAGTTTGGTCTTTTCCAGGTTATCAACCACTGCCTCCAGACCGTCGGTAAAGGTGACAACAATAGGATCAAAGAAGTAATCTCCGTTAAGCACTGCAATGTCCCCATCTTCCACATATTCCGATTTTATCGAAGCAAGAACAGGTCCCGGAATATCTACCCTGAAATCATACTCCAGCGTGTAGCCGTCTGCAAAAACCATTGTCATTTTATCGTTTATCTCTGTTGGAGGAGTGCTTGGCACATTTACCAGGATACTTTGATCGGTAATGTAAGTAGGAGTGAGGAAAGCTTCCTGGTCGTTGAACCATATCTCTCTTACACCACCAAGATTATCACCTACAATGGCTATCAGATCACCCATAAAGGCCGCAACAAGCAAAGAATCTGATTTTGCAGGATCAGTAACCCTTACATAATAGACTATTGGATTTCCGCTGTTGGGAAGTTCGTCTTCCGTACAGGATATTGAAAATACTCCGACCATCAAACCGGGAAGGATCAGGAGTAGCATATATTTCATGAATGCTTTCATTTTCTGTTGTTTTAATAATTACTTACTATTCGAATTCATAATCTACAGCATCTTCCAGTAACAGGGGATTGATGATCACTTCGGCCTCGGGAATAGGTAAAAACATGTCACCCGCATAGACAGAAATTACATCGTTGGTTGTGGAATCTAACTCCCAGCTGTCCCATGTATTTGCATCATCGGTACCATCGATTCTCTGATAGATATAATGCCTTTTTTGTGCGTTAAGATAATCAATAGCTCCTGTCGGATTACGATAATAGTATCGCTTGATATCGAACCAGAACATACTCTCCAGAGCAAATTCAACCCTTCGTTCACTTAGAATATCTTCGAAAGTGATTCTTGTTTTGGGTTGAAGTCCGGCGCGTTCACGAATAGCATTGAAATATTCGAGGGCTGTTTCATCACTGGTTTCGGCACCCGAGCCCAGGGCAGCTTCAGCATAGATCAGGTATACATCAGCCAGGCGGAGAATGTAATTATTGTTTGCTGCATCCTGATCGATACCCACCTGCCCGTTGACATCAGCCGATTTTCCGATAACATATTTTTTCAGGTGATTCAATACGTTGTTGGGCGACTCAATATTGTTGTTAGGATTGACCGGGTCGGGAACTTCAAACTTATAGGTATACCCGCCATCTGCCTGATTCAATTCCGGATATTCATCATCCAGTGTCATATAGATGGCCTTTCTTCTAAGGTCTCCGGGCTCAATTATCTGCTGTAAATCGTAGGTACACCCTTTACCGCCTCCCCATTGCTGGTCGGCAATAACACTGCTTCGTGCCCAGTTTGCGTTTCTGCTGTTCCCGGTAGCATACCCTGCCTTTATCCATTGAAGGGCAAAAAGAGATTCGGGATTGTTGTCGTTTTCCAGACGAAACAGGTCATAATAACTTGGCATGAGGGTCAGGCCGCTGTTCACTATGACATCTTCGGCATACTGTTTGGCCATAGTGAAGTACTGATCAGAATTCGGATCACTCGGATCCTGTGCCATGGTCAGGTACAATTTGGCCAGCATACCTTTTGCAGACCATTGGGTAACACGCCCTTCTTCCGCTTCATCAGGTTTGATGTTTTCAATGGCAAACTCCAGATCACGTTTGATGAATTCGTAAACACTTGACCGGGTATTCTTTGGCAGTATCATGTTATTACTGGTTACCAGTGCTGTGGAGTTTTCAACAATTGGCACTTCCCCCCAGAACTCAGCCAGTATATAATAAGCTGTTGCTCTGATAAATCTGGCTTCGCCCAGTGCCTGGTTAACAATTTCCTCGGATACATTTTCGAGTGCAATGCGAGGCATATCATTAATGATGGAGTTGGCATAGGATATTACCCGGAAGAGGCCTATCCATCCCTGAGATAAATAGGAATTACCGGCATTGAAGGACATGTAGTAGTACTGGCCTTCCTGATCGTAGGTGTAATAGAGATTGCCCGACATGCAATCGCCGGCAAGCCAGAAAAATTTATCGTTAAAATTGAACCAGGGAAAGCCATACATAGACGCTGTACCTGATCGAATTTCAGATTCGGTTCTATAGAAGTTGTCAGCTGTTAACCTGTCTTCAGGTGTCAGGTTTAAAAAATCTTCACTACATGCGCCCAGGATAAAAATAACAGCTACTATTACAATATATTTTATACTCTTTTTCATATGCATCATTTTTATATTTTTTTCAGCGTTCATATCAGGTACTAAAAATCAATATCAAGGCCAAATGAAATAATCCTTGGAGAAGGATAACGTCCCATATCAAAATTCTGTCTCCTTGCGTCCTGATTGAAGGCACCTATCTCAGGATCGTATCCCGAATACCTCGTAAAGGTATAGACGTTCTGCATATTGACATAAATCCTTACCCTGTCAATCTTTACCTTTTGAGTAATAGTAGCCGGGAGGGTATATCCGAAAATTATATTCTGGATACGCAGGTATGAACCGTCTTCGATAAAGCGGGTTGACATGCGATTGTTCCGGTTCACATCATTGGTAGCAAAACGAGGCATATCCGTTCCGGGATTAGCAAGCACAACATTGGCAGGATCATCAGGATCGCCATTTGGATCAAGCAATCTGTATTTGGACCTGTTATCAACAGTGGCGGCCTGATTACTCCAAAGGCTTGTCATGCCTTCAATCCGTACTCTTGAGTAATTTAAAATATCGGCACCGTAAGAACCGGTAAGGTTTATTGATAACTCAAAGGGTCCGTAATTGAATGAGTTATTGAATCCAAATGTAAAATCAGGGTTCGGATCTCCGATAACGGCCTGGTCATCCGTATTGATCAAACCATCACCATTCAGGTCCTGGAACTTTATATCACCAATCCAGACGCCTGTATTGTAATCGACAAGATTGGTTCCATTAGGATTTTCTTCGGTAACAGATTCCGGATCCGGGACCTGGACGGCATGATCCAGTATATCTTGCTGATCCGTGAAAATTTCCTCCATAACATAACCATAAAAGACACCAATAGGCTGACCGGCAGTAGTCATGGTAACCCTCTGGAATTCAGGATACCAGTACAATCCTTCCCAGTAAATTTTTGTTTCTTCGTCAAGTTCCTTCACTTTATTTCTATTCAGGGAGAATATCAGATTTGTTGTCCAGGTAAGCTTTGTTTTACTCAGGTTATGTGTGGTTAATGAAATTTCAACTCCTTTGTTCTCCATTTTTCCTACATTCACATAGGGAGCTGCTACATCTTCCCATGGATTAGGACCGCCAAGATAATTGGGAACAGACAATCTTAATAACATGTCTTTGGTTTGCTTGTTGTAAAGATCTATAATGAAGTCAATCCGACCCGTAAACAAGGATGTTTCCAAAGCAATGCCATACGTTTCCGTTGTTTCCCATTTTAAGTTCGGGTTTGCGATAAGTTCCATTCGGTAGGAAGTACCAAATTCCGAATCTTTTGTCGTCAGTGACGATCCGTACAGGTAACTTTGATTTGGATGGTTTCCGACCATACCATAACCCAGACGCAATTTTAAATTCCTAATAAAGGCAACGTTCTGCATAAAACTTTCATTACTTATGCGCCAGGCTACTGATGCCGATGGAAAATACCCCCATTTGTTTTCAGGGCCAAACTTTGAAGATCCATCGGCCCGTAAAATAAATGTGGCCAGATAACGATTGCCGTAATCATAAAAAATACGGCCAAAATAAGAAGCTTTGGAAGAAGGATCTTTCCAGCCATTTGTAATGTTTGTGGTATTATCGCCCTGGCTAAGCACATGAATCTCATTGGTGGCGAAATTCTCTTTGGTTACTTCAATGCGTTGCCACAGCGATTTTTGAACTTCCGCACCCAGTAACACTGTCATTTTATGTTTTTCAGCAAAAGTACGGTCATAGGTAAGATAGTTTCTCCAGATCCAGAAAAAACTATTTTCGTTGCGTTGCCTCATTTTGTTCACATCGTTCTTGATCGCTCCGAACTGGTATGTAGGATGAAAGGCTATATTGATCGAATTGTTATTGTCTATCGCCAGTTCGGTTTTAAAATTAAGCCCTTTAATAATATCCGCTGACGCATAAATGTTTCCGAATATCCTTTCCCGATCGAGTGTGTTGTTCCTGATCAAGGCAAGTGCAACAGGATTGTAATTCGATCCGGCATAGGTAACATCGGGGCCGGCGTAATCACCATCCATGTTTCTTACAGGTATATCGGGCTGCATCAGAAGCGCATTCATAATCACTCCATCGCCTCCATCATTCAGGGTAATTATATCTTTGGTTTTTGCGTAATTCAGGACACCTCCCACCTTTAACCATTTTTTCACCTGTGTGTTCACATTTACGCGTCCTGTAAAACGCTCGAATCCTGAACCAATAATGATACCATCCTGGTTAAAATAACTTCCGGTAACGGCGTAATCCATCTTTTCGCGACCTCCGGTAACTGAGATCTGATGACTCTGACTCCATGCATTTCTGAATACTTCGCTTTGCCAGTCGGTGCCCGGCCCCAGCAGACTGGGATCGGCATATTTTTCGTTAGGGGTCTGGTTAAGCTCGTCGGAAATTTGATTCTGGTATTCGGAATATTGTGGTAAATTGAGCATATCCAGCCTGTTAGGTAAAGACTGGTGAGCAAAATAGGTATTGTAGGATACTTTGGCTTTTCCTGCTTCCCCTGTCTTGGTTGTGATCAATACCACTCCGTTAGCGGCTTGTGAATCATAAATGGCCGATGCAGATGCAACTTTCAGTACCTCGATTCTTACAATATCATTAGGATTGATAGTAGACAGAGGGTTTATCCTGTTTTGTCCATTGGCTCCCCCGGCCCAGTCGAAACCGGATACCTCAGCACCTTGTCCCTGAAAGGGTATTCCATCAATAACGTATAAAGGCTCGTTTGTTCCTGTAATGGATGTTGCACCACGTATCCGTATGGTAAGAGCTCCTCCCGGCTGACCGGAGTTATGCATCACCTGTACACCGGCTATTCGTCCCTGTAAGGCCTGGTCAATATTGGTCGCTACAGTACTTCTGAGGGTTTCTTCTGATACGGAAGCTACTGCTCCTGTCAGATCACTTTTTCTCATGGTGCCATAACCGATAACAATTACCTGATCCAACTCCAGTATATCTTCGGAGAGGTTCATATCGAGTGATGTATTATCCCCAACAGGAACTGCTTCTGTCAGATATCCGACAAAAGAAAATACAAGTACAGCATCTGAATTTGTAACTGTAATGGAATAATTACCCTCAAGTTCGGATACGGTACCGTTTGGAGTTCCTTTTTCCACAACATTCACTCCGGGTAAAGGCGAATTATCAGTAGCAGAAATAATCCTGCCGCTTACAGTCACTCCCTGGTGCATCTTACTTTTTTCAGAGGGTTTAATTACAACAAGATTGTTTTCGAGAATGGTGTACTCGATATCAGCATTTGCCAGAGCTTTGCTCAATACTTCATCGATTCCTGCATTCTTAGCAGTAAGGGTCACACTCTTGTTCGCGATAGTGTCCTAACTGTAAAGGGACCTGTAATTTCTCTGGTTCTCAATCTCATTAAAGATCTCCTCTATGCTTACATTCTTGAAGCTAAAATTGAGTTTGGAATCTTCGGTATACACTTTTGCATATACCTGCATGATGCCAATCATCAGAACAACAAATGTCAGTTTCATGACAAGTGGCAGATCTTTTGCATACTTGATTGTTTTTGGCATGCACTGTTTAATCCATTTGTTCATACTTTCATAGTGTTAAGGTTTATTGTATTGGTTCTTATTTATCCAAACGATTGATGCAAGTGTTCTTAGTTGTATGTTCAATTCATTCATTGCCAGGGCTAATTAGTTTCTGCTATAGATAATGATGTAGTTTTTATCAATGCTATACTCAAAAGGTGTAGCCAGTTTAAGTGCATTAAGAGCCTGTTCAAGTGTTTCTTTTTCAAAAACACCCGTATACTTGTAATCCATCAGGCTTTCATCTTCCAGAATAATCTCCACATCATACCATCTTTCTATCTTTACTAAAATATCTTCAAAACGTTCTTTGCTAAAAACCAGCTTATCGTCTTTCCACGATGTAATTATTTCCGTATTGATCTTATCTGTAACTATTATTTTGTCAACACGGGCAGATTTGATTCTTCCGGGCAATTTTTTGTTCAAAAGCGATAGTTGGCGGGATGATTTCGAAAATGTAGCTTTCTGATTGGGTTTTAGTTTAAGATGTTGTTTTTGATTAGTTCCCGACTGCGTCGTTTCAATTTCAATGGAGCCTGTAACAAGAGTTGCCTCAACGATATTCTCTTCGGGATAAGATTTCACATTAAATTGAGTGCCCAGCACTTTGATATTGATCTCGCTTGTTTTAACAAAAAAAGGTTTGGATTCGTCACGTTCAACATAGAAAAAAGCTTCTCCTTCGAGATAGATCTCACGCTGATCATCACCGAACTTATCGGGGTATTTCAGGATGCTTCCTGCGTTCAACCAGACCAGTGTACCATCACTTAAGGTGATCTTTGATCTGGACCCTTTTGGAGTACTAAGTTCATTGTAGGCAGTTTCTTCAGGAATTAACTTGAAGTTAAACTGTTTGACAAGAAGAGAAGAAAGGAGAAAACCCAGTAAGAATATTGCTACATAACGGAGCAGGAGAAGAGTAATTTTTCTTTTTTTGTTATGAGAACTGTTCCCGGAAGATTGAAATATCTGCGTAAAAGCATCTGGTGAATTGATTTCTCCTTTTAACTTTTTCAATAGATCTGCTGACTTGATCTTGTTGCTTTTTGCTTCCGATTCATCCCAATATCTATAAAACCATGCTTTTATATCATCAGTATGAAGGGTATGATTAATAGAATGATAGATAAAGTCCAGCTCTTCCCTGTTAAGGACCTTAAAAACAAATTTGTCAAGTAAATCTTTGATGTTTTTACCCTTCATGCATTGTCTTCTTTGTATTCAATACACACATTGCCCTGCTTACCGTGATTGTGTTTGGCAAACAATTATTCAATTTAGAATAATTCCAGATTAGTACAGGATCCGGGAGCAAAACCAGATGTCAGTATTGATGAGGGGCGGGTATGAATTTTTCCCTGAGACTTTGTCTGAAATAATCAAGTGCTTGCCTGATTTGTGTGTCAACAGTATTTTCAGATATTTGAAGTTTCAGGGCAATTTCTCTATAGGTTAAACCTTCATTTCTACTCAGAAGAAAGATCTGCTTTCGCTTTTCAGGCAGTTTTGTCACTAGTTTTTTATAATATTCCTGCAGTTCTTTATAATCAATTTCCTGCTCGAGACTATTTTCAAGTACTTCGGCATATTCCTCGATGTATTCCTTATAATACCTCTCGTTTACCCTGGTGCGAAAAAGATTGTAAATTTTATTCTGAGCTATTTTGAAAAGGTAGCCGCTAAAAGAATGGTTTTCATCCAGCTTATATCTTGTCTCCCAAATTTTTAAAAATGTACTTTGAACAATTCCTTCTGCATCTTGCTTCGAATGAAGCATCTTATAACTAAAATTGAAGAGCTTCTGATTGTACTTTAAAAATAATTTCTCAAAAGCTAATCCGTCTCCGAACTTCAAACGAGCTACCAGTCTTTTTTCCTGAAGGTTAACCATTGAGATATTTTAGATTTAGTAATTAGAGCAGGCAGATTGTAGTAGCAATTATATTATTTTAAGTTGATAAATCAAAATTCTAAATTCGGGATATTGTTTTTTAACAAATACCGGAAAAAGAGTGCCTAAAGTGCCTTAAGTGCCTAAAGTAACGAGAATTGTATTTTCCTTATCGGTTAGGAGGGAGTGTTTGCTGCAACCAATAATTATCTGGTTTTTGATTCAATCCACCTTCTGGCATTAACAAAGGCTTCTATCCATGGTGAGACCACATCATCTTTTCTTTCCTCCGGATAATAAGCCCAGTTCCATGGATAGATTGCTCTTTCGATATGAGGCATCATTGCCAGATGCCTGCCATCTTCCGAACACAAGCCGGCAACGTTGTAATCAGATCCGTTCGGATTCCCCGGGTACTCCTCATAACTGTATTTCAATGCAATATTATAACTGTTTTCGGCAAGGGGCAGGTTGAACTTACCTTCGCCATGAGCGACCCAGATTCCTAACCGCGAACCTGCCAGTGAGTTTAACATAACAGAATTATTCTTAGGTATGCCTACATTCAGAAAGGCTGATTCAAATTTATGAGAATCGTTGAAAGACATGAATGGTTTTTTCTTATGATCCTGTACAACCAGATCAAGTTCCATCATCAACTGACATCCATTGCAGACTCCCAGACTAAGGATATCCTTTCGTGCATAAAAATTATCAAGTGCCTCCTTTGCTTTCTGATTATAAAGAAAAGCTCCTGCCCAGCCTTTGGCACTACCCAGGACATCGCTATTGGAAAAACCACCCACAAAAACAATCATGTTCACATCCTTGAGTGTTTCTCTTCCGGCAATGAGATCGGTCATATGTACATCCTTTACATCCAGT
>JABUBN010000191.1_pt1 | contig 16736 bp, 16 predicted proteins | sample 7240341 | NCBI WGS metagenome assembly JABUBN01 (sample SAMN07256345, study PRJNA390944) | subsurface metagenome | isolation source: Methane hydrate marine sediment | place: Pacific Ocean: Eastern North Pacific, ODP site | reverse complement strand
GGTTACCGGATTGTAGAGGATATGATCGAAGGGCTCTCCGATTATATGACCGAGAAGGGAATTCCCCGGGTCGCGGACCTGGTGGGTAAAGCGCTTCCCAATCTGAAAGAGACCGATGCCTTTGACCTTGAACGCCAGGGTATTACCCGGTATGATTTAGATAGATGCATAGGCTGCGGTCAATGCTATACCGTGTGCCGCGATGCTGCCGGCCAGGCGCTGGAGTGGGATGCGGAAAAACGCCGGCCCAAATTGCTCGAGGACAAGTGTTTAAGTTGCATGGTGTGCAGTTTTGTTTGCCCGATTCCCAACCTGATTACCTATAAAGAACAGCCTGGGACCTGGAAGAGGGAGGATGTGGCCAACGTAGGCCGGGAATTGATCAGTGAATTGAAATATGAGCCTTATAAAGCAAAAGTTTAAGTAAGGAGATAAAAGATGAGCGTATTAATTAAAGGTGGTTTGGTAGTCACCTCCACCGGCAGTTACACTGCCGATGTCTATGCGGAGGGTGACAAGATCAAGCAGATCGGCACTAACCTGGGGGTTAAGGCCGATGAAGTAGTGGAGGCTGCCGGCAAATACGTACTTCCCGGAGCAATAGATCCCCATACCCATCTGGCTATGCCCTTTATGGGAACCTATTCCCAGGATGACTTTGAAACCGGCACAATTGCCGCTGCCTGCGGCGGGGTTACCTCGGTGGTTGACTTTGATCTTCAGGCCAAGGGAGAGTCCCTGCTGGAGGCGATTGAACGCAAGAAGGGTATTGCCCTGGGAAAGGCAGTAATAGATTTTTCCTTCCACCCGGCTATACTCGATCCGCGGCCTGATGTAATCGATGAGGTAAAAAAGGCGGCCCAGGAGTATGGCACCCCAAGTTTCAAGATCTTCATGTTCTATGATTTCCGGGTAGATGATTACACCATGATCAGGTTGCTGGAAGAAACCAAGAAACATGGTGGCCTGGTGCAGGTCCATGCTGAAAACTTCCACATGATCCAGCGTATGAATGAGATATTTGCGGAAGAGGGGAATTTGAGTCCCTGGTATCATGCTAAAGCCCATGCCGTTATTGCCGAGGAAGAGGCTATAGATCGGGCAGGCAAGATGGTGGAGATGACAGGTTCCCGAATCTATATTGTGCATCTTTCCTCCAGGGAAGGCCTTTGGAAGGTTAGGAGATTCAGGGATCGCGGTATTGATGTCTATGCAGAAACCTGCCCCCAGTATCTGACCCTTACCGAAGAGCGCTATAAGGAACCGGACTGGAATGGGGCCAAGTATGTTATGTCCCCCCCCTTAAGAAGCCAGGCCAGCCTTGACGAGCTGTGGCTCGGACTGCGCGGCGGTGATCTGCAAACAGTAGCTACCGACCACTGTCCCTTTGATTTCAAGGGCAAAAAAGATATGAACGGCAAGGACGATTACAAGGTAATTCCCAACGGTGCTCCAGGAATTGAAACCCTGTTGATGCTGCTCCACACCGAAGGCGTGGTAAAGGGCCGGATCACCAAGGAGAGAATGGTGGATGTACTCTCAACGAGCACGGCGCGTATGTTCGGGCTTGCGGAAAAGGGCGAAGTGATCGTGGGCAAGGATGCTGATATCGTGGTCTTTGATCCAAAGCAGAAATTTAACATTGCCCAGTCCAGGCTGCACATGAATGTTGACTATACTCCCTGGGAGGGCTGGGAGATGACCGGCATGCCCTCGATAGTCTATTCCCGCGGCAGAAGAGTGGCTGAGTGGAGCGGCGACCAGATGAAGTTTGTCGGTGAAATAGGCAGAGGCAGGTTCGTTAAGCGGGAGCCCTTTGAAGGTTTTTAACGAAGAATTGTTATAACTATATTGAATATCGTTACCTAACATATTATAATAAAAGAGGCATTTGTTAGGTAACGAACAATGAGCGCACTACAAGGTATATTAAGAGAAGAGTACGATCGTTTAGGAAAACTATCCGAAAAGTATCAAAACGAATTGAAAAGGCTACCAAAAGGATCAATATCTGTTAAAGAAATTAGAAATAACAATTACTATTATCTAGCTTTCCGGAAGAAAAAAAAAGTAATATTCAAATATCTTGGCAAAGAAGATTCCATAAAACTCAACCAGATTGAAGAACAGCTAAGAAAAAGGAAAGACCTGGAGCTAAAATTAAGACAAGTCAATAGTGATATTAAGGAGTTGTCAAAATCTATAAGTGAATGATAACCAGGGTCTTTTTAAAAAAATAATAATCGAATTCAATAAAAAAGGTATCCTGCTGGACCTGATATTAATCGGCAGCTGGTGCTTAGTAATATACCGGGAGTACTTCAATAGACCTCCTGAAATCCCGTTGTTGAGAACAGTAGACCTTGATTTTCTAGTGCCTAACCCACCTAAGATAACTACTGAAGTGGATATTCCAAATTTATTGAAAAGTTATGGTTTTGATGAGGAGTTTTCTGTATTAGGCGGATTCAGCAAGTTTGTACATCCGGAATTAGAAATCGAGTTTTTGACACCTGAATATGGCAGAGGAAGAAGAACATCTCATAATATTACAGAGTTAAAAATATCTGCACAAGGATTGAGATACGTTGGCTTGGTGCAGCAATACAATATCGAGGTTATGTACATAAAAACTATGATCAGGGTTCCGGAACCGAGTGCTTTTGTGTTATTGAAGTTTATTACCAGTACGAAGCGAAAAGAAAAAGCTAAAATTGAAAGAGATATTTCGACCGCGAAACAAGTTGGTGAATACTTAATCACGCAACCTCATCAGAAAGTAAAAATGAAAGAAATTTATTCGTTTATGCCTAAGAGGTGGCAAACCACATGCCTTGATATTATCCGGCAAAATTCATATTCCTTATATAAAGTTCTTCTTTCCTGACTTAGATTATTTATGGTGTATTTCGTACAATTGACTTTCAGAAGTTGCGGCAGCTTTTTTCATGCACATGTCAGAGTGCCTGATCAAGGTGTGTACCGGCATGGCTGAAAGGGAGACTACTCCAAAATAGCCTTGACTATTCTGGAGTATAGGTTAAAATAGCCATATGCGCTATATAGTTCCCTACATCCTTGATGATCTGAATAAGAAGATGGTTTTTGTCGGCGGTCCCCGGCAGGTTGGTAAAACTACGCTGGCCAAAGCCGTACTTGCAGAAAATTATCCCTCCGGCCGTTATCTTAACTGGGATTACGATGAAGACCGGCAGGACATTCTGCAGAAAAGGTGGAGCGATGAAAATAATCTGTTGGTCTTCGATGAGCTGCATAAATTTCCGCGCTGGAAGAACTGGATAAAGGGAATTTATGATGTATCACATGATAAGCACTCTATTCTGATAACCGGTTCAGCGCGTCTCGATATCTATCGTAGAGGCGGAGATTCCCTGATGGGCCGGTATCACTACTGGCGCCTCCATCCTTTTACCCTTGATGAGCTGCCCGAAGGCATATCTGCTAAAGAGGCCTTTCGCCGCCTCATGACTGTCGGGGGATTCCCGGAGCCTTTTTTAGATGGGGATGAGCGCTCTGCAAGAAGATGGCGGCGGGAGCGTTTTGACCGGGTATTAAGGGAAGATATCCGGGATCTGGAATCTATACGGAATATAGGGCTTCTCAGTGTTCTTTTGGATCTGCTGCGCAATCGTGTTGGCGGCCTGATTGTCACAGCTAACCTGGCGGCAGATTTGCAGGTTTCTTCCAAAACTGTAAAATCCTGGCTTGAGATCCTGGAAAGGATGTATTTGATATTTATGGTTAAACCCTTTACTAAGTCTCTGCCCAGGGCAGTGCTGAAACCGCCAAAGATATATTTCTTTGACAATTGCGATGTGCTTGGAGATGAAGGTGCAATATTTGAGAATCTGGTGGCCGCATCGCTTTTAAAAAGGCTGCACTTTCTGGAAGATCGCGACGGTTACCGCTACGAGCTGCGCTATATCAGGGATAAAGAGGGACGTGAAGTTGATTTTGCCATAATTAAGGAAGGCAATCTGGAAGAATTGATCGAAGTCAAATTCTCAGATGAAGCTATTTCTAAAGCACTTAAGTTTTACGCTGAACGTTTGCAGCCCAAAAGGGCAACTCAAATTCTCGCCCACCTCATAAGACCTTATGATGAGGGAAGAATCAATGTAATTGACGCTATCTCCTACTTCGGAAATATGATCTATCACCATGGGCAACACACTCCTCTTTCAAGCGGCGGATAATGGAATAGCTCAATATATTGCATCGGTTCCTTCATGAAATTCTCTATTTAATGCAAGCATCAATTTCATCGGAAAAAGCTCTCTTGTAAAGGGATTAAGGATCAGGCCAAGCGACTCCAATGTAAACGCGCCGAGAAGCGCTTCATCTTTTTCCTCCCCAAGAATAACCTGCACGGTTCTACCTCGGCCTCCATACTCAAGCCAGACCTCCGAAATTGCTCTCGATATTACCGTTGCATCCGCCAGTGTGAATTTTAGTTCTTCAAATGGTTCAAGATTTAATTGCTGCCATATTTTTTCAGGCAGCAGTGTATACGTTGCGCCACTGTCAACTATAAAATCAACCTCTACTGCTTTTTCCCCTTTACCAACCTTTGCTGTTACTGAAGTCAATCCCACAGCATCCTCCTCCGAATGTAAAAACGATTATATCCTAACAATAAGCACAAACCGGGAAAGAATCAATTAAGGTATTACTCTATTAATATATGTTTGCGAATAATCTGATGGCTATTCTTTAAAAACCGTGAATGCCTTCAATAGCAATGATATTTACCGGATCAAAATATATTCAGGAGTACGAAAAAAAGACAGGAAGGATAGTTCCACGCAGAGGCACGATCCATGATATGGGAAGGACATTGACCCACAAGAAGATCATCTGCCAGAAACATTTCGCTGAAGGCAAGACTGTAGAACAAACAGCCCGGGAAACCTATCATTCGCCGCAGGCTGTTGTGAGATATACGAATGATTTCAAAAGGGTCAGGGAGTGCCTCAAAGAAGGCTGGAGTATCCAGCGAATAGCTTATACAACAGGGCTTTCAAAATCCTTAACCAGGGAGTACGTGGAAATGATAAACGAAGAGGATATACCGTTTTGAAAAAACAACAACTGTTCTTTATTCTTCACAACCCGCAGATAGATTCTAAATCGAACTATTTGTGTTTTTTAGTAGAATCTCTTAAGTATCACTATGATAACATGCTCTGTAGTTGCTCGTCAGCGCATCTTCTTAAGACACATGATACCTGGATGCCACTAAAATCCAGGTCATTATTTGAACTACTTACTCCTCACTACTCTTCCACTATTCCGGCTGGTCTATATCAGTATATTGACAGCGTATTCGGTAAAGTAGATACTTTTGTTAGCTAATGTACTTGCTTCAGGGTATAGACCCCAATGGGGAATACGCCCTTATTTAAGAACTATAGCGCTGTTTTTGCTAAACAAATACTTTACATATAATAAAACATCTTTTCTACTGAGGCTCATGCACCAGACCACATAAATGTAACTCCTGACGGACAACCCACGAATTCGCCAAAACCATTTATGTGGTCGGGTCTAATTAGCGCTACTGATTTACCGGGCAGACTGCCAGAGTGTAGTACATGTTACCGTGTTCTTCGCTCCATCGACCCAGTACATAGAACCCTCTTATCAGCGCCGATGTAGTTTCATAATGGATTTCACTGAATGCTGTTCCACCGCTGTCGGTTGCAAGATCAACTCGCTTTGCTTTTACAGTTACCGATACCTGTTTTGCAAGGTTCGCGAGGGTCTGTTCGTCTGCTTTTCTTATTGAATCAATCTTATAACGGCTGCGCCGAACAGCTCCAATACTCACAAGATAACCCGGTATTTCCGGGACATTGTACAGCCAGTCGGGGTAATTACCTTCTCGGTCATATAATCGGAGAGCCCTTCGATCATATCCTCTACAATCCGGTAACCGTAGTGCACGATACCCGTAGTTACCTGAATGATGGAAGAGCCTATCAACAGATATTCCAGCGCATCTATCCAGGTTTCAATACCGCCGATTCCAGAGAGGGGCAGGTTCAGTTCTTCACACTGGGCCAGATCAGAGATAAATCTTAAACCGATAGGTTTGACGGCCGGGCCGGTATAACCGCTCCTGGCGCCGATTCCAAAGACATTCGGTTTTGGTGTCCAGTCATCCAGGCCGACCTCCGAAATACCGGCAACACTATTGATCGCGCTTATAGCGTCAGCTCCGCCCCTTTTAGCATACAGGGCAGGTTCGATCATATCGGTAATATTGGGGGTCATCTTGGCGATAATCGGAATGGAAACCACTTCTCTTACCGACGAGGTGAATTTTTCAATCAAATGGAAGGCCTGCCCTACCCTGGCGCCGGAACCTTCCACCGTCATGTGGGGGCAGGAAAAGTTCAGCTCAAGCATATCAGCCCCGTTATCCTCGGAAGCCCTGGCCAGGTAGACCCATTCATCATTGGAAAAACCCATAATGCTGGAAATAACAATATGATCGGGATAATTTTTTTTCAGATAAAGAATATCTAAAAGATTATCCTTTAAAGTACGGTCGGTAATCTGTTCGACATTCTGCAGCCCGATAAGCTTCTTGCTGCCATAGTTATAGCCATTCATGCGCGGTGAAGGATGAATAATCTTTATGCGGTCTGCACCCAGTGTCTTGTAGGCTACACCGCCCCAACCGGCATCAAAGGCGCGCGCTACCATTTCAGCGGTGTTGGATACCGGTGAGGATGAGAGCAGGAAGGGGTTCTTGAACCTGATCCCGCAAAAATCTATTGAAAGATCAACATTATCTGTAAACATAATAATTCCTCCTATTACTCTCTATTCTCTTCCTGTCAGGTATTCACGGATAGCCGCAGCCGCTTTCTTGCCATCTTGAACTGCTTCGACAACCAGGGCCGGGCCGCGAACAATATCGCCGCCGGCGAAAATACCCTTTACTGAAGTCTCTCCGGTTTCGGGACTTACCTCAATAAGCTTCCTGCGATCAACCTTTACCTGTGGATACCACTCCGGCGAATCATCAACAGCCTTGTTGCCGATCGCTTCCACTACCACATCGATATCGAGCAGCCACTCTGAACCGGGAATCTCTACGGGGCGTCTTCTCCCTGATTCATCTTTATCGCCAAGCCGGGTTCTCAGCAATTTGAGTCCCGTAAGAGTTTTCCGGTTATCAGTTACAAAGTCCACCGGCTGGTTTAAAAGTAGAAAATGCACTCCCGACCCAAGAACATCGATTCGCTCATCTTCTTCAGCAGGCATCTGGCAAAAGGAACGGCGGTATACCAGGTATACATCGGCTGCCCCAAGTTTTTGAGCCGATTCGGCGCAGTCCATGGCAACTGAGCCGCCGCCGATTACCGCTACTCTTTTGCCGGTCAGAGCGCTCCCCAACTCAGCAAAGCGTTCCTCCCTGAAAGCGGCTAAAAAATCCACGGAGCTGTACAGCCCTTTTATTCCAGCCGCATCTTCTTTAAGCTCTACTGCACCCCAGAGGCCGGGAGAAAGGAATACGGCATTGAATCCCTCTGATAGAAGCTTTTCAGCACCGCCTTTGCCTTCTACAGGTGAATTCTTTTTGAAAGCAACACCCAGTTCTTCAATGTCATCAAGCTCATGCTTTAAAAAATCATTATCAAAGCGGTACGCAGGCACACCGTAGCGGATAACCCCGCCAATTTCAGGGCGCGCTTCAAAAACGGTAACATGGAAACCCTCTTTTGCCAGTTCCGCTGCACAACTGAGTCCGGCAGGTCCGGAACCGACTACAGCCACCTTCTGTTCTCTCGGTTCCCCCTTTTCCAATACCTTGATTCCCCTCTCCCAGGAATGTTCGATCAAGGCGCTCTGGATCTTGCCAATCTCAATTACCCGGCCAATGCCGGTTGCGCTGCACTCCTTTTCGCAAAGCTTGGCAGTCGGACAGAGAACGCCGCAGGCGCCGCCTAAAATATTATTTTTCTTAATAGTACGGATAGCCCCGGTAATATTTTTTAATCTAAGCTTACGGATAAAGGAAGCCGGATCGGTGTCAGCGGGACATCCCCTGGAACAGGGTGCATCAACACAGAGAAGACAGCGATCAGCCTCGGCTATAGCCCGGCTTAAATTAAAGCCCTTCTCCATCATCCTAATATTCTCCGGGTAGCTCATAGCAAAACCTCCTTGATAATGGTTGTTCTAACTATTTCCGGTAAAATTGCTATGTTCACAATCTTTAACTTCTTAACCACTATAGGTAATATAAATGAAGAAAGTCAAGGTTTTAGCTGCTGATTTCAAACAGGATTTTGAATTAAAATGGATATTTAAAGATCATCTATGAGCCCCCGGAGCCGCTGCAGCCTCGCTAAAAATTCAACATACAACCCTTGCTTTTCTGAAACAATGTGGTATTATAATAGATATATATGGCCGGATTCTCGAGAATTACAATCTATCTCCTATCTCTCATTGTAATTCTATCTTCATGCGGTAAGCTAGCCGTGTTCACCAAACCCTATGATGAGACAACCCAGATAGAGATAAGATCACTGGAAGAAGGCGGAGTCCTCAATAAAAATGATACTGTTTCCTTTGTAATACATTCGGCACAAAAAGAGGAGCAGGATATCACACTGATGATAACTCTTTGCCTTCATTCAGGAGAGGTTATCTGGGATACCTCCCTGGAAGCGCCGCTATTGAATGAGGAACTCGATCTTTTGCTTCCCGAACTGGAAACAGGACATTACATACTCAAATTTACAGCCGCCTCACAAACGGGAAGCTCTTCTGAAAGGACGGTCAATTTTTTCTATGTAGAGGGCAGCTACCGGATTCTCGGCATAACCTCTTACCCGCCAATTATCCTACCGCAAACCTATACCATGCTCAAAGCCGAACTTTCCATACCTGATGACAGTAATCCCTACATCCGCTGGTCTCAGGACGGCAACCTGATCGCCCAGGGATCTCTGGCCCAGGGTCTGGATAAAATAAACTGGCCCGCCCCGAATAATGAAGGAATATACACGATACTTGTGGAGCTCTTTCCCTTTGCACCGCCCCAGGGCAATGAGTATAGTTTCAGATCGGGCACTACCTTGAACGCCGAGCTCTATATACTCTCTCACACCATCCTGCAGGAGTCCGACCTGCAGCCGGAAAGTTCTTACTTCAGCCTCTTTCACTTCAACGGTGATCTTAAGGATTCCGGCGCCGGCAGTAAAGAGAAGCAGGGAACAGTACCGGCTGCTGAATTGGAGGTTATAGGGAATCCTACTTTAGTAACTATCCAGGATACAGTGGGTTACCGCTTAGCGGCCGCGGACGGCTTCCGCCTTCCCCGGCTTATATTGCCTGTCAAAGATGGTCTTCTTTTACCCTTTACCCTTACTATGGGGCTATTAACCGAGACAGCAGAGCCCGGCGGTGAGCTTATTAATGTACGGTCAAAGGATGACAGCCTGAACCTGGTGCTCTTTTTTGATTCTTCCGGGAATCCGGCCGTGAAAATAAGAATAGTTGACCAGGAAATTATTGCCCCCTCCCACTTTACCGATTTCAATAAAAATCAGGAACATTTTATCTCCCTGTCTGTGCTTCCCCGGGAGGATCATATTTCCATCCAGTGGTTCTTAGATGGCTATCAGAGTACTGCTTCTGTTTTCAAGCCGGCCGCTAAAAAAATAGCCGGACAGGGGGAGACCATTATAGCTGGAACTGAACTTTTCAGCGGCGTCGTTACTGAACTGGGAGTTTATTTTCAGGATAGCCAAAAAAGAGCTACTATTAATCCCGCTATATACAGCCAGGCAATGCATAAGAAACACCGCCACAACCTGATCTATGCTCAAGGTTTTGACGGCACATTCCTGTCTGATGAACTCTCTTCACAGGGCGATATAAAAACTGCAGGCGGTTTCCTGGTTTTGAGTGGAGCCGCTTCTCTTCAGCTTCCCACACTGGCCATGGAAGAACGCGGCCTACATATTGAGCTGATTTTTGAGCCTGCTCTTACGCCGGAAAGCCGGATTGCTCTTCTCTGGGAAAAGAGTGATGATCCCTTTATAACCATCGCCGGCAACGGTCTTATATCCCTGCCAAACGGTGCAGAGCACAACCTGCCTGCCCTTAAAACAGAGAGATCTTTAACCATAAGCTTATCCCCTCAAGACGAAGAGACAATGAAGGTGGTAATTACGGCCGGTGTACAGAGCAGTGAATTGATTTTACCCTCTGCCGGAGCTGCCGCTGATCTCAAGCTTAAACTTGCCTGCCTTGCACCAGATGATAAACCGCTGATTATTGACCGTATAACGGTACTGCACAATAACTAGCTAAATATCAATATTATTACTTTTTACTCTATATTATTTAATAAAACTAAAATAACTATTGATTTATTTAATATATTACTATATATTATCATCAAGAGAGGTTGTAATGGAAAAGAAATTACTGCATGACTGCCCGGTATGCGGCAAGAACTTGAGGGTTCGGGTTCTTCAGTGTCCCGGGTGTCAGACCCGTATTGAGGGAAATTTTAAGCCGAATGCATCACCAATTTTCTACCTGTCCGGAAAAGAGCTCGAATTTGTGGAACTATTTATAAAGGTCAGGGGAAATATCAAGGAGGTGGAAAAAGCCCTTGGTATTTCTTATCCCACTGTCAGGGGCATGCTAGATTCCATCCCCCGCACCATGGGCTACCAGGTTAAACGCACCCCTGATGCGAAAAAGAGAATGGAAATTATTGAGCGCCTGGAGAAGGGTCAGATAGATGCGGCCCAGGCAGCGGAACTGCTGAAAAACGATACTGCAGAAGCTGTTACAGAAGAAAGCAAAGAGGGGGAAGAAATAGATGCTCAGTGAAGAAAAACTCAAAATATTACAGATGATCCAGCAAGGCCGGATTACCGCCGAGGAGGGCGCTAAGTTAATCGAGGCTTTAGAAACAACAGGAGATGAATATGCCCAGGCAACGATAAAAAGCCGGGGTAGAACCATCAGGATCAAGGTAACGGACAAAGAGAGCGGAAATACCAGGGTCAATTTAACTCTTCCTTTTGGTGTAGCTCGCTTTGCCCAATCTTTTATACCCCATGCTGAAAAGAGCAGGCTCAAGGATCAGGGAATCGACCTTGACTCACTGTTCAGCGACTTAAGCGACCAGGCTGACGGCAAAATACTGGAAGTGGATGAGGAGCACTCAAATCAGAAAGTTGAGATCTGGATAGAGTAGGCTGATTACCTAAAGGGAGTCGACCGCTTTTCTAATGGCAGCAATATGATCCGGGGTAGTGCCGCAGCAGCCGCCCACAATATCAGCGCCTGCCGCTGCCAGTTCCCTGACCCGTTCAGCCATATACTCAGGTGTTTGCCGGAAAACAGTCCGGCCGTTGATTAATTCCGGACTGCCCGCATTGGACTGTATCAATATGGGCAGTTCGGTATAGCGGCGGATTTCCCTGGTTATGGGGATCATCTGATCGATACCATTACCGCAGTTGGAACCTAAAAGATCAACCCCTGCGGCTGTCAGTTCCCTTACCGCCCCGGCACAATCCACGCCCATCATGGTCTTGAAACCACCGGGCACCGGATCAAAGGTCATGGTTGCCGCCACATCGATTGAGCTGTCAAGTTTTTTCGCCGCCCTCACCGCACAGACAGCCTCTTCGATTGCGGTCATGGTTTCAATTACAATAATCCGAACCCCTCCCTCAAGCAGGGCCGAGATCTGCTCGGTAAAAACCGCCTCCATTTCCTCTTCAGTTACCACGCCCAGGGGCGCCAGAAACTCCCCTGTGGGTCCAACTGAGGCGGCCACAAGGCAACCGGGAGCGCCTTCTCCGGCAGCGCCCTCAATGGAGAGGCGCGCACCTGCCTCATTAAGCTCCCTGGTCCTTGCTTCCAGTGAGTACTTCTTGAGCTTGAAGAAAGAGCCGCCGAAGGTATTGGTCAGCACCATATCGGCCCCGGCCCGGGCATATAGAGAAGCTATATTCCTGACTTCCCGGGCATGGGTAACATTCCATTCTTCAGGGCATTCCCCTACCTTTAAACCGCTATTCTGCAGCATCGTACCCCAGGCGCCGTCACCCACCAGTAGTTTCTTCTCTTTTAATCTTTCCAGTAACAGTCCCACTACTTTACCCCCTGATATACTACATTTAGAATTGGATCTTTGCCAGTGAAATAGTTCTATTTGTCTTTAAAAAGAGGAAATTAATTGGAGCCGGAAGCAGAGTAGATAGCGTGCAGGTGGCTGAAAATCGGAAGACCCAGACGCGCTTTGTAGCTCATTATTGAGCGTTCATTTTCATTGCGCCCGCACAGATAATCGTCGAGCAGGGACTGGATCTCATTGATCTGCAGCTGTATCTGCTTATGGAAGTGTGCCCGCCTGGCCAGGCCTATTTTCTGATTACCGGCGGGATTTTTCAGCTCAGTAATCTCCTGCTTGAGATGTTTCTCCCTATCCAGTAATTCACTCATCCAGTCCATACCATTTCTCCTTACCTATAATATCGGAGGTTCAGGTTATAGAATTTAATTTCAGTCTCTGTTTCTTCTATTTAAAATAGACCCGGCCCTATCAGCGGGATACCCATTTTACTTGCTCAATTTTATGCCGGTTCAGGTCGATATTAAATCTGCTGATGTCAGTTAAATAGAAAGTCACAGGCGCCAAAAGTAATGACCGATAAGAGAAAACACATTAGGGTAACACATTCAGAGAGGGTCAAATTCATCACCGAAGAGAATACTTTCTCCGCAAAATCACTCAACATCAGCAGGAGCGGCATGCAGGTCGTGGTCAATATGCCGGAATCTTATCAGGAAGTGCGCAGTATTACCTTTACCCTCCCCCATTCATCAGAGTCCATAGATATCCCCTGCCGCCTGGTCCATACGAATGGGGATGACAACGGCGCCCGGGAGCAGGTGCTGGGAGTTGAATTCGATTATCAGGCTGAAGCTCAATTACTCCTGATTGAAAATTTTATCAGGGAAATTAAAAGAGCTCAACCGCTCAAGGTATCTGAATTAGACGAAATGCGCCGGCTGCCAAGGGCTATATGCGCCCTGGCCGGGGCTACAGTTAACCGCGAGGATCTCAAGGTTATATCCATAGACAATATATCCACCGAGGGACTCCTATTAACATTAGCCGGTCAAGTGAAAACCGGTGAAGCCATGGGGTTTGAGCTTTTCCTGCCCGGTGACCGGCGCCCCCTCGCCATAGGCGGCAAGGTGCGTTACCTGGTTGAGAACTCTTTCCGCTCCACCTCAAGCGCCGGAATATCCTTTACTGCTATAAAAGAAACTAACCGCACCAGAATACGTAATTTCATAGTAACCCAGGCCTCAAGTATGGCCCTGAAAAACCTTTACCACAATCTTGCTTCAGCCCTGACTGACGAAGAGTATAAAATATCCTCACCCAGCCAGATCAATGCCATCTTTGAGCTTCTCCGCAGGGAAAATTCATTATTGAACATACTCTTTGAAAACAGCCTGAAGATATTTGAGCTGAGCCTTACTGCCTGCCATACCCGGGAGGGCAGATTTGTCACCAGTGCCAACAGCGAGATAGAGGGCTCACTGCTCAAGGACTCAGAGCTGATATATTTTTCTTTTTACTTAAATGGCGGCTGCTATTATTTTAAGAGTGAGCTCCTGAAGTTAACCGATCAGGAATTAATCTTTGCTATCCCCCCCCTGCTCTACCGATCGGAAAAACGATCCTACCAGCGCAAGCTATTGGGGGATGATATCAGGCTAAGCTTCGATCAGGGCACCCCCAACAACAATGATTTACAGGCAAAACTTGTAGATATCAGCCGGCGAGGATTCCTCTGTGAGGTTCCGCTTACCTCGGCAGTTGAGCACTCATTAAGATTGGGCCAGCAAGTTCAATATGAGCTTAATGAAGTCCTGGAGCTGGATAATCACGGTGAAGTGCGCCATCTCACCGAGGCCATGGGTACAGACGGCGTCATGGTTATACGCATCGGTATTGAAGCCGGTATTAAACGCTTTCCCTATAAATTCAAGAAGTTCGGCAGCAGGGAATGGAACGAGCGAAAGCTTTATGAGCTGGATATTTCCCTTCAAAACGGCAGCAAGATAATCTCCAAGGTCATAAGCTTTACCAATAAAAAGGGTCGGAAAATTGCCGCCCTGATCAATACTACGGGCAACTGCAAAACCGCGCCGGTAATCATTCTGCCCCCGGCATTCGGCAAGAAAAAGGAAACCCTGTCACCCCTGGTCTCAACACTATTAGCCAATTTTCATCACTTCAATCAGGACCTCATTACAATCAGGTATGACGGTATAAACCGCCCCGGTGAGAGCTATAACCAGGAGGGCCGGGCCAAAAGAGGCTATGAAATGCTCCACTACCGCATAAGCCAGGGCCTTGACGACCTTGAAACCACCCTGGACTATGTGTATAACAATCCCCATTTTAAACCCACAAAGGTAATATTGATCACCTTCAGCATGCCGGCCCTGGATGCCAGGAGGCTTCTCGCCAACCGGCAGGAGCAGCGGGTTGATTTCTGGATAAGCGTAATGGGCCTGACCTCTGCCCAGGGGGCTTTAAGCAACATTTTAGGGGGAATGGATATCATCGGCAACTATAAAATGAACATTCCCAATGGCATTAATGGCATGCTTGGCCACCTTGTAGATATGGACAATCTGGCAGAAGACCTGATAGCCAATAAATACGCCTTCATTACCGATGCCCGGCTCGATATGTCAAAGATCTCCATCCCTGTTCTCTGGATCTATGGAGCCTATGATAAATGGCTAGATATTAATGAAATAAAGGACATTATGTCCATAAAAACCGATGGAGAGCGACGGATTATAGAGGTGCCAACCGGGCACAATCTGCACTCCAGTGACGACGCGGTAAAAACATTTCAGGTTATCACCTCTGCTGTTTACCGGAATCTCAACAATCGGGAAGTTGAGGTAGTTGATCCGGATAAAGAGGAGATGCTGCGCCTGATCACCTATGAGAGGGAAAGGATTCTGCATGCACAGGATTTTCAAGTTGAGCAATACTGGAAAGAATACCTCATCGGCTGCACCAACAACAGCTATGGTTATGATTTTTACCGGAACATCAAGGATTTCCGGGATTTCTTGTCACTTGAGGTAAACTTATTAAATCCCGTTGATCATGACCATATTGGTGATATGGGCTGCGGCACCGGACTGTTGATTGATAATATGCTCCATAATCTTGTCCGGCGGCACAGTCCGGTTAAAAACCTTAACATAACTGCTGTCGATCTGATACCGGAAGCCCTGGAAAAAACTAAAGAGAAATATGAAATATTATGTAATAGTCATAACTTCCTTAGAGATTATAAGCTGGAATATATTGAGATGAATCTCGAACCCAACCGCCTGATCCCTGTCAAGGAGTTCCTGGCTGACACCACCCTTGATCTGGAATTCTTAAGGGGCCGGGTGGAGGGATTGAAAAACAGGACCATAGATCAACTGATCAATAAGAGATCAAAAAAGCTGTTCACCCTGCTGCGCGGAGCTCTACCGGCTGAACCGGAACTTGAGCAGTTGAAAAAAAAGCTTACCGCAAATGAATACGACACAGTCATTGATTTTAACCGTGCCGTTCGCTTCCTCAAGAGAGAGCTGACTTGCAGAGATCTCAAAACCCCGGTTTTGAAGGTGCGTGGAATAAGATCAGCGACATCCCTGGATACCCGGCAATATTCACACCTGCGCACAGGTGATCTTTGCTTTAAAAATTTGAACTTCGGCAATCACGGATTAAAGGTTAACCTCGATTTCCGGGATCAACTTTTCAGTAAAATTGCAGCCAGTCTTTTTATTTCCTACATCTTCAATGCAGACTATCTGATGACGGAATTCTTCCGCATCCTCCAGCCCGGCGGTACCCTGCTGGTGTCATCGATGAAACCGGACAGTGATATCTCCATTATTTTTACCGATTATATAAAGAAGATCAGGGATCTCGAGCTGCAGGATACGGAGATTAAGAGCCTCGATCTTAATCTAACCGGGGCCAGGCTCATGCTTAATGAGGCAGCCGCGCTCTTTGAGCTTGAAGAAGAGGGCTACTTCAAATTTTATAATGAAGAGGAACTGAGCCTCTTATTCGCAGGAGCGGGATTTACAGATATCAGGGCAAACCACTCTCTGGGCAATCCGCCCCAGGCGGTAATTGTTACCGGTATTAAAAGAGAGGCTCAGGTTGATCTCACGGTCCCAGGTCGAGAGGAGGAGTATGACAATAGCTGAAGAAGTACTTAAAGCATTAACCGGCTGGGGCAGCCATCCGGTATTCATCGAGCTTACTCCAAATAAAGCGCCGATTTATGCCGGCGCCGAAGAGTTCCGGAACCTAATTGAAGAGACCACCAGGCTTCTTAGAGATTTGGGCATTAAGCAAAGTTACCTGGTAACCCTTTTCCTGGAAAACTCCATTGACTTCGTCGTAATTTTTTTGTCTTTGATCAACCTGGGAGCGATTCCCATAGCCCTTAAAATGGATTACCGGAAAATCGAGCTTGACGAGATATTTGCCAATGCCGAACCTCAAGCAATAATAGTTGAGCAATCCCATCTGGCGGTTTTACCACCCTACCTGTCCGGAAGAGTGGTTATTGCCAGGTCGGACAGGCAGTTAATTCTGCAGCAATCGCCTG
>JABUBN010000190.1_pt1 | contig 16756 bp, 24 predicted proteins | sample 7240341 | NCBI WGS metagenome assembly JABUBN01 (sample SAMN07256345, study PRJNA390944) | subsurface metagenome | isolation source: Methane hydrate marine sediment | place: Pacific Ocean: Eastern North Pacific, ODP site | reverse complement strand
GGGATTCACCACCTTAATCTACTGCCCGAATTGAATAAGAAAAAATCAGTAATAACCTGGTAAAGTTTAATTATATATTTTTTGATAAGATCACCCCCTTTTAATTTTTAGAACTCCATTCTACTTTTAAATATTCCTGCTTTTATTCAAAATTTCAGGTTTCCTTTCCTACCCCAATTTAGCTTTTTCCTAATCCATTTTATGATCCACTCAAAATTTTCCCTTGCCTCTCCTTTTTCTAAACACTTTTCAGATCTTATCAACTTATCTAATTTATTGACTACTATAATCCACTCCTCTTTTTTTGCTAAGATTACTGGAACTCTCATCTTAAAACCCCCTTTTAATTAGATAACCCTCTCAGAATAGCCTAAAAAACGTTCTCTGATAGCTTAGATAGTATTTATTTTACCTTCAACGTATGATATCTACCCCCTTTCATTTACTAAGAATCTTAAAAATAGACTAAAGTTATAAGAAATAAGGCTTTTTCGTTGATTTAGGTCAAAATAAAACCTTCAAATTTCGCTTTTAAGAGGGGTCAAAAAAACTTCGCTTGTCTTTATACCTTATATTTAGCCTTTTCGGTTAAAAACTTACGCCTTTCCTTCTTCAATCGCTTCAATCGTTTCTTTTTAAATTCCCGGTTAAACTTTTTTAGCCGGATCTCTCCTATATTATTTTTCCTATCCCAGGCCGGAGCAACCTCTAACTTTTCATTTACCATAGATATATTTACCTCTCAGATTCCAAATCCGTTAATAACCTCTTTATTCTCATCATCATTAATCCCGATATACCTGAAAGTTACTTTAATATTCCGGTGATTCAATAGATTAGAGATCCTTTCGATACTGACCCCCTGCATACGCAAGTGATAGCCAAAGGTTTTTCTGAGCGTATGACCGCCAACCTTATGCTTGATCCCTACTTCCCGGCACCAAGAATTTATCAACTGATAAGCTCTGATCCTGGTAATAGGTTTATTCTTCTTTGATTTCTCATTAGTGAATAGGTATCGATCCAGTTTAAATATTCCGGTCTTTTCTAAATAATTATTTAAAGCCTCTTTGATCTGCTTATTAAAAAATACTCTCCGGGTCTTTCCGGTCTTTTGCTCTCTGATATCTAAATGGTCTTTCAGATTGCCCTGGCCATCTTTGACATCTTCAAGCCTTAGAGATAATATATCCCCTATTCTCAGGCCGGAGTTAATACCAAAGACAAATAATAAATAATCCCGGGGATTTTTCTGTCGGTATAGATTCCCCCGGATCTGTTTTATTCGATTTTCTGACCTTATTGGCTCTACGATATTCATACTAAATAACCCCCTATAATATGTTATATTTAACTGACTAAATTATAATATAGGTTAAACAAAAAGTCAAGTATTCGTTGATCATAGATCCAGTTACCCCGTAACCCCTATTCTATATAGCTTTTTGAATTATACTCTATTAGTATTGTGTTAAATACAAACCTCTCCGGATCAGGCCAGGGGAAGCCCGGATCTCCGATAAATAAAAAAATTCTTACATACCCCAAAAACCCCCTAAAATCCAAAATTCACTTTTTAATAGCTCCGATAGCTCCGATAGCTAAAAAATATCTCCGATAAAGGCAGACCGCCTCTTGTAACCCTTATAAACAAAGGCTCTTATTTTTCGATTTTTTCCAATTCTTCCTAATTTCGTGATTTTTTGATTTTTACACTTTATTTATCTGACAAAATAGCGATATAGATTAAAGAAAAAAAATAAGTGGCCTTTTTATTTTTATCCTTTTTTACTCAAAAATATACTTTCATTAAATAAAAAACGATTTTTAATATCTCCAATGAATTGTTTTATAATAGGCCTTTTAGAGCCTTTATTTTTTAATATTCCCTCAATTATACATAATCCCTTTTATATCGAATAAGAAAAAATCAAAAAAACCCTGTTTTTGAGTAAATTTTATATCCTGTTTTTAGGCCTTAACCGGCCACTTTATTTAACTTAAAATCCTTTCTCCACTTTTCCTATCTCTCGAGTTCTTCTTTTAGTTTTTATTTGTTACTAAGATCCTAATAAAATACCAAGAAAAAGATTAGGAAAGAGAGAGAACATATAGGCGAACATATGTTCCTCTTAAAGTCCTCTTTATATTTTTCTATCCTCTTGATCACTTTTTTAATTCTGACCCGCTTTAAAATACCCTTAATTAAACACCTGAGAAAAGCCTCTAAGAAATACTACCTACTATTAATTACTACTACGCTTATATGGGGTAACTTTTACCCCCCCCATAGGGGTAATTTTTTCCATTTTACCCTGCTTATATGGGGTAACTTTTACCCCTTATAAGCTCTCTATTTTCTATAAGGATTTGGTATAGGAAAAGTTACTTTGTTATCAAGCCCGATAACTACTTTTTTCTCTTTAATCAGTAAAGGTAAAGCAGTATCCCATCGTAAAATATTTATGCACCTTCTTTTTTTCTTTGGGTTTCCACCAGGTAGATAATGACTTGATATAATATGATAAAACTTCAATTCTCTAATTGCCCTTTTAACTGTTTTTTCAGAAGTTCCCGAATATACCCCAATCATTTTATTAGTGATCGTAGTATTTCTAAATCGATTAGTAAAACCGCAAATAACACTCAAAATTTTAGCCGTGCTATTATTTAGTGATCCCACTACACGCGAAAATATAAACCCCCTGGGGTATGCAGTAAAAGGCTCTTTTTTACGCCCTACAACCCACTCTCCGGCTTCATTTAATACCTCGTAACCTGTATTTATTTCCGGATATAATCTTGCCTCTTTTTCTTCCTGTTCCTTATAATTTTTTTTATTCATATAACACCGTCCTTTTTATTCCTGGCCAACGATTAGATTTAAAGGACGGCATAAAATCCAACCGCCGGCCAGGCTAAAGCAGGGGATCGATCACCACCTGCCGGGTATTATAAATTATCTATATACCCCTTTTTACCCCCTAATTTTGATCCTAGTAGCGTTTCTTTGCCCTCGTTGGTATCTTTCTACCTTCTACCTTCAATATTCCTATATTTGATATTTATATTGATCCTGGTAAATATCTTTTTGTTTCTCCAGGGATAGAGATTTCCATATTTTAGCGATTCCCCTTTCTTCTAATTTAGTGATATTAAATTTAGGATAGACCCGGAGCAGAATCCTAATTTTAACCAGGTATTCAAGATCGCTCCAAAATTCATTAATCATTTTTTTAGCTTCAGATTCAGTTTTTAGATAAAAAGGATCCATAATATTTTTATCTCCTTTTCAATTTTAATTGATATATTTATACATAAAATGCTCAAATCTTTTTCTCATTTCTTCAAGATCTTCTTCGGTTAAAACTACATTATATTCTTCTTTGGCCACCCGGATTATTGTATCGTCTTTTAAGTCTTTTTTGTTTTTCACATATAGCGAATAATTTCCCCGGATCGCGTGAAAAGCCTCAAATTTTTCTCTACTGATAAACATAAAATTTCACCACCTTTTATTTATTTTTAGAATCCCGGGTAGGATAACTAGAGGAAAGGAAACATCAAGAGAAGCCAAACGAGAAAATTCTCTTGACATAAATAAACCCTGATTACCCCCCCCCCGGGTAAACCGGTCAACTGCCTGGCAGGGATTGACCGGGATATTGTTATTTAATTTTTTATGTGCTAAAATTAGTTAGTCGATATTGGTCTCTAAACAATTAGTATCGATAAAGGTTTTAATCTCAGTTTCTCGTTGTGTTTCTTTCTCGTCTATCTCTTAAAAAAAGGGTAAATTTAAGATCGATGATCTTATACTATTTTTTTAAGAGCCATAAAAATTTTTTTCTGTTATTGTTCGATTACAGGGGAGTGTTTAAACTCCCCTGTTTTCATTTCTACCAATCAAGTTTTGAGCCAACACCTTAAAGATTCTATTCTTCTTTTTCTTCTTTTTTAAGTATAGATAATGATTCTATAACTGCCTCTTTATAGGTAGATCCCGGATTGGCCGATAAATATTCTTCTATCAGCTTTTCCTCGAGAGTTAATTCTTCTCCTCTTAAAACAACTTTAACCGCTTCTTTGTATGTGGCTCTCGGATTAGCCGATATATAATTTTCAACAGCTTTTAAATTTTCTTGTTTTTTTATCTCTTCTTCTGTAAACTCTTTTTTCTTCTTAGGTTCCGGCTCGGAGCGATCCAAAACAGCCAATACAGAATCCCGGTAAGATACGCCTTTATTTTCAGGCTTAGCCATAAATTCTTGAACCTTCTTCTCCTCTTCGCTAAAACGTATTTCATCATCAGTTTTTTCGTTAGACATCTTTTTCACCCCCTTTTTTTTAATAAAATCGATTATCGCCTCTACATCGATATTCTCTCGATCAGCAATTTCTAATATTCTTTTTGCGTCTGATTCCTTTAAATTTTTTAATTTATATTCTTCCATTTTTTCTTCACCTTCCTTTGTATAATCATAAATAATCTCTATTTTTTCAGGCATAATTAATCTCCTTTCGTTCCCCGGGATAAAGCCCTTTTAAGCCAGTATCTTATCTGATATTCCCTTTGTTTTTCCGGGTGTTTTTTATGCCATTTCCTAAGCCAAAGTTTATTATAATCAGGATTTTTTAATCTCCATTTTTTATACCATTCACGCCTGGCCTTCTTTATTTTTTCGTAGGCTTGGGGATCATCAATCCTTAATTCCTGTAAATATTTTTTTCTATTTTGGTATATTTCTTTATTAACTATTCTTATTTTCATTCTATCCGAGACATTTAATTGAGATATTTTTTTCAATATAATCACCTTTCTTTATTGATAATTCCTCTAAAATCTGTTAGTATATAAAAAGCCCTATAAATGTTAGGGTATATCTTTTTTAAGAAGGGAATTTCGATCTCTCCGGTTCGGATTCCCTTTTTATTTTCAACAAAAAAACGCCATTAAGAGATCTGTTTTTCCACTCCTAACAGCGTCATTAACGCCATACTAACTAACCTAACAACACCATCAGCGTTATAATAATTAGATAGTGTTAGTTCTTTATTAACGATATTCGATTTTTTATTATCAATACCTATTATAAAAGAAAATCCTATATTATGCAAGTTTTATTTTCCTCTCCTGATCTACCATATTTTTTTAATGATCTTTCTACCGATAAATTTGTTTTTAACTCTCCGGCCAATTTTCATTGGGGAGCCTGAGGATATTGCCTTAAAATCTGTAAGACCGCGCGCCAGTCGATATAAAAGACTAATCATTTTATTCAATTTCATTTAATCAATTACCCCCTTAAATATATCTCATTGGTCAAATTTCTCTGATAATTTATCAATTTCTTTTCTTAATTTAATTCCACTGGGATCCTCATTAAAAAATCCTTCAATAATCTTTGAGGAATTTTTCCGGTTTCTAATAGGCTCTGGCCAATTAGAGCTATAACGAAACTTATAGGCTTGCTCAGTCCATTCCTTATGTATATTAGGGTGATCATCATCAAAAAAAAATCCATCGAGATATGCTTTAGAATACCCTTCATTAATCAATACGTTATAGATACCGCTTAACATTGTAGAAGTGATATATTGCTCTTCATAATCACGATTCTTTTTTAATATCCTGAGCTTTTCAGAGAACGCAAGAATAAAGTCTGTGGTCAACTTTGTCATTTTTCTATTTCTGTTCATTTTTTATTTATTCCCCTGATAAAAATTTATCAAGATTTCGAGAGCTTATATACCAACGTTGGCCAACCTTAACCGCTCTAATTTTTTCTTTTTTTAGATATCTTCTTATTGTCAACATAGATAAACCTAAAATATCTACTAATTGATCAGTAGTAAAAAAAGATATTCCTCTTATTTTTCTTGAAGGATATATATTTTTACCCTGTTTCATAATGTTATCTCCTTTTTGAAGTTTATTTAAATATATTTAGATTATACATCTATTATTTATTTTGTCAAATTAACCTTACCAATCAGAGGTTCGATATTCCCGATCCTCTTCTAACGGATCAAGAGAGCTAAGACGTCGGCCAGCGGATTGGCCTTCGATTATTTGCTCTGATTCTTCCGGAGCGGTTACTGCTCCATAACAAGCCATAGCCAAAGCAATAGCCAGGTCAATTTTCTTAGTTCCCGATTTTTTAACGATACGCCAACCCCTACTGCTATAAATCACCTTACAATTAATCAGGGATAGCCGGATTTCTTCCGATCCATAAAAACTTATTCCCCGGCTTTTGAGCAGATTAAAAAGGCATTGACTAAAAGCAACACAATTCCCCTGTGTCTGAGGCAATTCCACCATATTGATATTTTCTTTTCTGAGATCCTGAGCTAAACTAATAGCCTGGTAGGGATCAAAATAAACCCCCTGTATATTGTAAAGTTTAGATAATTCGATCAGGTATCTTTTGACATCATCAAATTGTAATTCCTCTGTCTTTGAAGGAATATAAATTTTATGATCCACCGAAAAAATTTTATTATCAATCTTCCCCACTCCACAAACCGCGGTATAATCGTTTTTATATCCCACATCAAGCCCTAACCATACCGGAATTTTTATCTCCGGCCTTCTCTTTAATCTATAATCGATACAAGCTCTAAAATCTTCATCACTTATAAAAGATTCTTCTTCGCTTACCCATAAATTTTTATGCAGTCTTTTAAATAAATTAGGTCTCATACCCGGTTTATGCTCCTGGCTATCTAAATATTTTTTAGTTACGAAAGAAGAAGGATTGGCCTCTTTCCCCTGTTTAATATAAAAATAGCTTTCCGGAGTATTGCCTTTTTTTGATTCTTTGACTAAATCCCACAATAGCCCTTCTTCTGATCTCCCAGCGGTAGAGGTTACTAAAATAAGAGGATTTTTATATACAGGGGATAATTGCATTTCTTCAAAAAAGAATCTTAACGAATCCGTATCAAAACTGCTCAATTCATCGATACAGATCAGCAAACAATTTAATCCGGCACTTGATCGATAACTACTCGATAAACATCTTAAAATCGTTCCGGTATTGATATTTTCGATATAATCGGTATAGACCCGGCATATATCATTGAGCTTAGGATTCTTCCGGATCATAGTAACAATTTTTCGGTAAGTGATAAAATTTGATTGATCCTTTGAGTTACTACAAACGTAAATCTCCCCTGATTCTTGCGTAGTCAAAAACCAGTTTAAAATTATTGCCGAAAAGGTAGATTTTCCGTTTTTTTTGGCCAGGCTTACGAGGATCAATCGAGGCCTATTCTTATAAAAGCAGTCTGTAAAAACTTCTCTTTCCCATTTTTCAAGCCGGATTAATTCCTGTCTTTTCTCCGGTAGATAAACTTCTCTTTCTGCAAATTGAATTATATCTCTTTCATATTCCCGGATAGAAAAATCCTTACTTTCTCCGGTCTTTGATCTCTCTGGCCATCGGGTATCAGGATCTAAATTTTTACGTTGTGCTTTTATTGATTTTTTTGTTTTACCATCATATTTTGATTTTGATTTTTTCTTTTTTTTAGCCATAATTTACCACCTCTAATTTTTAAAATAACTCTACTCTCCGGAGTTCTCTTTTTCTCGAATGATTTTATTAATAGACTTTAAAGCCGATTGATATCTTGACCGTTCGCTTAAAGTCAGGCTTTCACTTCTCTTTAACTCCCATAGATAAAATTTTTTAGTCTGTTTTAAAGTCTTTAATTTTATAGTGTTTATCCCGGCCATAATTTACCACCTTAATTTTTTATAAGAGATGATCAGGTTTTTTATCCCTTTCCTTTCTATCAAATCTTCCCATTTTAATTTTAAATTCCTCTTGCTTTTTTTCCTTATTTTCTTTCTTCATTGATCGTATTCCTGCAATAATACCCCACAAAATAGCTCCGGCAATAAGAGCTACGAAAGCCCATAATCCCCACTTTGCACCGGTTAAAAAATCTCCAAATAAATTCATTTTTAAACTCTCCTTTTTCCGGGATTCACCACCTTAATCTACTGCCCGAATTGAATAAGAAAAAATCAGTAATAACCTGGTAAAGTTTAATTATATATTTTTTGATAAGATCACCCCCTTTTAATTTTTAGAACTCCATTCTACTTTTAAATATTCCTGCTTTTATTCAAAATTTCAGGTTTCCTTTCCTACCCCAATTTAGCTTTTTCCTAATCCATTTTATGATCCACTCAAAATTTTCCCTTGCCTCTCCTTTTTCTAAACACTTTTCAGATCTTATCAACTTATCTAATTTATTGACTACTATAATCCACTCCTCTTTTTTTGCTAAGATTACTGGAACTCTCATCTTAAAACCCCCTTTTAATTAGATAACCCTCTCAGAATAGCCTAAAAAACGTTCTCTGATAGCTTAGATAGTATTTATTTTACCTTCAACGTATGATATCTACCCCCTTTCATTTACTAAGAATCTTAAAAATAGACTAAAGTTATAAGAAATAAGGCTTTTTCGTTGATTTAGGTCAAAATAAAACCTTCAAATTTCGCTTTTAAGAGGGGTCAAAAAAACTTCGCTTGTCTTTATACCTTATATTTAGCCTTTTCGGTTAAAAACTTACGCCTTTCCTTCTTCAATCGCTTCAATCGTTTCTTTTTAAATTCCCGGTTAAACTTTTTTAGCCGGATCTCTCCTATATTATTTTTCCTATCCCAGGCCGGAGCAACCTCTAACTTTTCATTTACCATAGATATATTTACCTCTCAGATTCCAAATCCGTTAATAACCTCTTTATTCTCATCATCATTAATCCCGATATACCTGAAAGTTACTTTAATATTCCGGTGATTCAATAGATTAGAGATCCTTTCGATACTGACCCCCTGCATACGCAAGTGATAGCCAAAGGTTTTTCTGAGCGTATGACCGCCAACCTTATGCTTGATCCCTACTTCCCGGCACCAAGAATTTATCAACTGATAAGCTCTGATCCTGGTAATAGGTTTATTCTTCTTTGATTTCTCATTAGTGAATAGGTATCGATCCAGTTTAAATATTCCGGTCTTTTCTAAATAATTATTTAAAGCCTCTTTGATCTGCTTATTAAAAAATACTCTCCGGGTCTTTCCGGTCTTTTGCTCTCTGATATCTAAATGGTCTTTCAGATTGCCCTGGCCATCTTTGACATCTTCAAGCCTTAGAGATAATATATCCCCTATTCTCAGGCCGGAGTTAATACCAAAGACAAATAATAAATAATCCCGGGGATTTTTCTGTCGGTATAGATTCCCCCGGATCTGTTTTATTCGATTTTCTGACCTTATTGGCTCTACGATATTCATACTAAATAACCCCCTATAATATGTTATATTTAACTGACTAAATTATAATATAGGTTAAACAAAAAGTCAAGTATTCGTTGATCATAGATCCAGTTACCCCGTAACCCCTATTCTATATAGCTTTTTGAATTATACTCTATTAGTATTGTGTTAAATACAAACCTCTCCGGATCAGGCCAGGGGAAGCCCGGATCTCCGATAAATAAAAAAATTCTTACATACCCCAAAAACCCCCTAAAATCCAAAATTCACTTTTTAATAGCTCCGATAGCTCCGATAGCTAAAAAATATCTCCGATAAAGGCAGACCGCCTCTTGTAACCCTTATAAACAAAGGCTCTTATTTTTCGATTTTTTCCAATTCTTCCTAATTTCGTGATTTTTTGATTTTTACACTTTATTTATCTGACAAAATAGCGATATAGATTAAAGAAAAAAAATAAGTGGCCTTTTTATTTTTATCCTTTTTTACTCAAAAATATACTTTCATTAAATAAAAAACGATTTTTAATATCTCCAATGAATTGTTTTATAATAGGCCTTTTAGAGCCTTTATTTTTTAATATTCCCTCAATTATACATAATCCCTTTTATATCGAATAAGAAAAAATCAAAAAAACCCTGTTTTTGAGTAAATTTTATATCCTGTTTTTAGGCCTTAACCGGCCACTTTATTTAACTTAAAATCCTTTCTCCACTTTTCCTATCTCTCGAGTTCTTCTTTTAGTTTTTATTTGTTACTAAGATCCTAATAAAATACCAAGAAAAAGATTAGGAAAGAGAGAGAACATATAGGCGAACATATGTTCCTCTTAAAGTCCTCTTTATATTTTTCTATCCTCTTGATCACTTTTTTAATTCTGACCCGCTTTAAAATACCCTTAATTAAACACCTGAGAAAAGCCTCTAAGAAATACTACCTACTATTAATTACTACTACGCTTATATGGGGTAACTTTTACCCCCCCCATAGGGGTAATTTTTTCCATTTTACCCTGCTTATATGGGGTAACTTTTACCCCTTATAAGCTCTCTATTTTCTATAAGGATTTGGTATAGGAAAAGTTACTTTGTTATCAAGCCCGATAACTACTTTTTTCTCTTTAATCAGTAAAGGTAAAGCAGTATCCCATCGTAAAATATTTATGCACCTTCTTTTTTTCTTTGGGTTTCCACCAGGTAGATAATGACTTGATATAATATGATAAAACTTCAATTCTCTAATTGCCCTTTTAACTGTTTTTTCAGAAGTTCCCGAATATACCCCAATCATTTTATTAGTGATCGTAGTATTTCTAAATCGATTAGTAAAACCGCAAATAACACTCAAAATTTTAGCCGTGCTATTATTTAGTGATCCCACTACACGCGAAAATATAAACCCCCTGGGGTATGCAGTAAAAGGCTCTTTTTTACGCCCTACAACCCACTCTCCGGCTTCATTTAATACCTCGTAACCTGTATTTATTTCCGGGTATAATCTTGCCTCTTTTTCTTCCTGTTCCTTATAATTTTTTTTCTTCATATAATCATTTCCTCTCTTCAAGCCTGGCCGATAATCAGATCGAAAGGAAATAATAAGCCTAAAATCCAATCACCGGCCAGGTTAAAAGCAAATGGGATCGATTACCCACTTGCCGGATAATTTATCAGAATAGCCTCAAATTGCGAGAATTTCGCCCTTTAATGAGGTTTCTTTGCCTTACCCCTTACCTTTCTACCTTCAATATCAATTTATTCAGAGATTTCAATATTTCAAGTAGAAGGGATAACTTTAAATTTTCTACCCGATCAACTACTTTTTTTATTTTTTCCTCAAAATCTTTTTCGATTCCCTGATCAGTCATTTTTAATTTAATTCCCCTTTCTTATTTTTGATATTTCCACTGGTCTTGAAAAATATACTTGCGTAGTACTAGATCAATTTTTCTCCAAAGAGTAGAAATTCCTTGCTCCTCGATCTTAGTTACGTTCAATTTCTCATAAACTCGGAGCAAAATTCTTAACTTTTCTAAATGTTCCAAATCAAAAAACCAGCTATCAACTTTTTTCTTAGCCTCTTGATCGGTCAGATTAGCGAAAGAATCCAACATAATCTCTTATCTCCTTCCCTTGCTTTGCTCTTTTTCGTATTGATCCATTATCAACTTCTTTTTTTCTAAACTCCCGGCAGTTCGCCATAAATTATTTAGCCCTTGTAGCTCTATCGAAGTAACATCGAGTTTAGGAAATTCTTCAAGTATAATCCCTAATTTCTGCAAATATTTTAAGCTCTTAAACCAGGTATTAACTTTAATCTCAAGCTCTTTTTCTTTCTCTTTTTTATTATCAAACATTTTTTAGATTCACCCCCTTTTAATTTTTAGAATGTCATTCTATTTATTGAATCCCCGGCAGGATAACTAGGGGAAAGGACACACCAAGAAGCCGAATGGAAAAATTCTCTTGATATGAATAAACCCTAATTACCCCCCCGGGGTAAACCGACCAAAGCCTGGCAAGATTGGCCGGGATATTGCATTTTATTTGTATATATGCTATAATTTATACGGTAGATTTTATCTTCTTTTCATCAGAAGTGGATCGTTAGGATCCATTAACTTTAGAAAAGCGGTAATTTAAGATTAATGATCTTATCGTTTTTCTAAAAAAATACCGTTGTGAGAGTTACAGGGGGGTTTTATCGGCTCCCCTGTCTCTTTTCTACTAATCTAATAATCAAGTTTTGAGCCAACGCCTTTTAAGATTCCTACTTGTTTTTTTCTACTAGAATATCAAAATTTTCTTTGACCTTCTTTATCAAATTGTAGGCCTCTAAAATTTTGCCTTCATCTTCCTCAGAAAAAGCATTAACCTTTTTAGCCTGATCCATATTACAGATTGCCTCGTCTAAATTTTTTGAAACTCCGTTAATTTCATCAGAAGATAATTCACTAAATTCTATTTCTTTTCCTTCTCCTTTTTCCGATTTATCAAGGCAGGCCAGTACTGCGTCTCGGTAGGATACGCCTTTATGTGAGCTCAAGTAAGCGTCTACTTTCAATTCCTCTGCAGTAAATCTCTTTTTATCATTTTTCTCTTGATCAGTCATTTTCTTACTCCTTTCTTTTTTAATAAAATCAATTATTTTTTTTATATCAATATCCTTATGATCTGCACATTCTATTATTTTCTTTGCATCAGCACCGCTTATATTCTTCAAACGATATTCTTCCATTTAATTAATCACTCCTTCCCTTTCCCGGATAAAGCCTTTTTTAGCCAATACCGCCTTTGGTATATTCTATATTTCTCCGGATTTTTTTTATAATCATTTTTGAGCCATATTTTGTTATAATCCGGGTGTTTTTTTCTCCATTTTTTTAGATATTCACGCTTTGTTTTTAACATTTTTTCATAGGCTCCGGGATTATTTTTCTTTAAATTTTCAAAATATTCCCTTTGACATTTCCATATTTCTTTATTAATTAATTTCATTTTCATTTTTTCCGATATATTCATATCGTTAATTTTTTTCAATCTGATCACCCTATTTTACTTATTTTTAAAAATCTGTTAATATATAAAAAACCGTTTACAAGCGGTAATAATCATTTTAAAAGGGGATCTCTCTCAGGTCGAGGGTCAGATCCCTTTTTATTTTCAACAAAAAAACGCCATTAAGAGATCTGTTTTTCCACTCCTAACAACGTCATCAACGCCATACTAACTAACCTAACAGCACCATCAGCACTATAATAATTAGATAGTGTTAGTTTCTTATTAATAATATTTAATTTTTTACTACCAATAAATATAATATCAAACGTTTCGTTAGATTGCAAGTTTTATTTTCCTCTCCTGATCAATAAATTTTTTAAAATTCTTATCTTTCTTAGAGAGCCATATCTTTTTTATTGCTTTACCCACTTCCTTAAACTCCTCACAAGTGAATTTATTACTTTTAGCATTATTGCAAATAGCACAAGCTAAAACACAGTTTTTTTTACTATAACCTCTTTCATTATCCTTACGTTCTAACTCTAATATTTTGCCTCTACCTTTATAAAATTTTCCCCATATCGGAATAAAGTCTCCTTCTGCTATCCCACAATAATAGCAGTTTTTTCCGTCTCTATCATAAAGTTTAAAACGTAGTTTATCCTTTTTATTCAATAACTTCTCTCCTTACCATCTTTAAATATCCCTGCTCCCTGGAAATGCACTAAAAACCGGAGAGCAGGGGATCGATAATCCGGAGAACTCTGGAAAGAAAGCCGGATCACCAAAAAATTTTAATTAGTCGGCTCCTCTATGATATCTGGATCCTCAACTGTAACCTCTACGGTAGCAGTAAAAACTATTTCGTCGTCTGAAATATAAGTTACGGTAATGGTAGCTTTGCCGGGACTTTGCCCTGCAATCAGGTTTCCGTCATCAAAAATCGGCATAACCTTAGTATTGCTTGAACTATAAATACAATCAGAAGTTATATCACCATGGTTCCCGTCATCATAAACAGCAGTAACTTCTAATTGCAGAGTCTCCCCAACTGACATAATTATCATATCCGGAGAAACTTTGATTTCTAGAATTTGTGGATCCCAGCTTGGGTAACAACCTACGAGTAAAGTTACAAATGCCACTACGAATACTAGCATTAAAATCTTCTTATTTCCCATTAAATTTTCCCCCTTATATTTTTTAAAAAAGGCTTAAATCTCCTGTCTTTAAGCTATATAATTCCCCCTCTCTTTAGATCTCCGCTCATTTTTTACTCCCTTTTAAATTCCCCACTCCCCGAGAGAGTTCCTTTCGGATCGGGGAGCAGGGATCGGCAATCTGAGGAACTGGAAAGTAAAGTCAGATCACCAAAATTTACGAATAATCCTCTTACCGATATATTTATTTTTAGCTCTCCGGCCTATCTTTTTAATATCTCCCGAGGCTAAAGCCCGGATATCGGTTAAACGCCTGGCCAGGTTAAAAAGGCTACTAATCAATTTATTCATTTCTTATAAATACCCCCTAAAAATCGATTTTAAGCTATTTCCTAATCAGTTAAAACAACTTTAACTTTTACCTCTTGAGCCTTCCGTTTCCTTTTTTTTCTAAAAAAAACTCTCCGGGATCCGATAAAATTACAGTATCGACACCAATAATCATTCGTCTTTAGCCGAGCATAAACATACCTACCATTACATTTAGGGCAGACCGGGCTTTCTTTTTTTATCCTCATATATCTCACCTTCTTTTTAACACACATTTTTTAACATATATAACACATTAAAAAATTATTGTCAAATTACCAATCCCCCCTGGGAGTGGAGCCACTTGCCCCTCCCCAATCCTCACCGGCCTCAGATTCCATTTCCTCAGCAAACTGAGAAGATAGCCTTTTACTCCTGCCCATTCTCATATCATTTTTAACGTTTTCGGATATTCCGTCTAACGCCTCTGAAGTAGTCGGCTCTCCCTTTATAGTTATCTTAAATATTGCGGTAGCGATAGCGTCGGCCTCGTCAGAATGACCCTCAGAATCCCGGGAATGAGCGATAGATAAAGCGTTATTTCTACCATAAAAAGCCTGTGTATTAAGAAAGGCCTTCTTGATTCCCTGATTATCCGGTAGATAGAGCCTATCCCCGAGCATTAAACTTTTAACATTAACGTAGATCTCAGCTAAAGAAGGCCGGATATTAACCTCTAAACCTATCTTTTCAAGGGCATTTTTAACCCAACCCTTTGCGTAGCGGTCAATACTTACTTCAACAAAATTATATATACCGGCCAATTCTTTAATATCTCTCATTATCGGGTCAGGATCTTTTAAATCCCAACTTTTAACCTTATCAACATAAATATCGTTCCCCTGTTCGTGAGCGATTGCCAACGAGAATTTATCTCTACCGGCCAGTCCTGAGGCATCGATCCCACAAAAATATTGATATTCTGATTTGAAGGGTAGATCCCCGGCCAGTTTCAGGGAATTAACAACGAGATCATAAGACAGAAAGGCCTCAACCCTTTCAGCAAATTGAGCTAAAAATTCTCTCCGGTATGAATCGATATCTCGTTTTTTCTCCTTCTCTAAAAAGTTTTTATCTACTAGGGGATTCATAAAAAGAGTATCAGATTGAGCGGTTAGCCTCTTATGATTTTTAAATCCTTTATCAAAAAAATTCCACAATAAGCCCTGTTTAGCCGAAGGGGTAGAGATCAGAATTAATTTACTGCCCGGGAATTGCACTCTCCGGGGATTCAAAGCGTCAAAAATATCTTTGTCAGCTCTTACGCCTTCGGTATAAAAATGACCTACCTCGTCAAAAATTAAGCATACGATAGGCAAACCCCGGCCAGCGGTAGAATTGCAGGGAAGGGATAAAATTCTCATATCATTTTTAAGGATCAATTCGCTTTGAGTATGATCCCTTATATAGCCTTCCAGGTTAGGGGAATTTTCCATTAACCGAAGGCAATTAGCTCCGATTATGGCCTCGCTCTGTTTCTGCCTGGTAGAAATGACTTCTATATATCCGGCCTCACCTCGATTAAGATATTTCCGCCACTTTTTGCGAGTAGCCTCATATAAGGCAATTATCGAGGCAATTAAACTTTTTCCTGATCTTGCACCTAATACCAGGATAGCCTCTTCTTTTTCAATTTCGGCCTCAAATTCCTTTCTGTTTTTAGTAATTTTTCGATAGATCTTTAATTGATTATTGTTTAAAGGCAAGCCATAAATAACCCGGAGAATAACTTCCTGAGCCGGCCTTTTCTTAAAAGATATATTGAGCCAATCCTGACCGGTAGCAAATTCGATAATATTAAGAGCCTGCAATTTCTTTTTAGCCTTTTCAACTTTTTTAGTTTCCGATTCAACCTCTTCCGGAGTTTTATTTTGAAATTGCTTTAGATTAAACCAACGTCTTTTTTTTGTTTCCGGAGTCTTAAATTCAGTATTTTTCCTTCTCTTTTTTGTCATAATTTACCACCTCTAATTTTTAAAATAACTCTACTCTCCGGAGTTCTCTTTTTCTTGAATGATTTTATTAATAGACTTTAAAGCAGTCATATATTTAGACCTTTCGCTTTCGGTTAAACTCTCTTCTCGTTTTAATTTCCATATATAAAAATTTTTAGTTTGTTTTAGGGTCTTTAACTTTATTAAGTTTGCCCTGGCCATAATTTACCACCTAATTTTTATGAGAAATGATCAAGGTTTCTTATCCCTCTCCTTCCTATTAAATTTTATCATTTTGGTATTAAATTCCTCTTGCTTTTCTTCCTTATTTTCTTCCTTCGTTGATCGTATTCCTGCAATAATACCCCACAAAATAGCTCCGGCAATAAGAGCTACGAAAGCCCAAAATCCCCACTTTGCACCGGTTAAAAAATCTCCAAATAAATTCATTTTTAAACTCTCCTTTTTCCGGGATTCACCACCTTAATCTACTGCCCGAA
>JABUBN010000189.1_pt1 | contig 16824 bp, 19 predicted proteins | sample 7240341 | NCBI WGS metagenome assembly JABUBN01 (sample SAMN07256345, study PRJNA390944) | subsurface metagenome | isolation source: Methane hydrate marine sediment | place: Pacific Ocean: Eastern North Pacific, ODP site | reverse complement strand
AAGTAAAGGCCGAGTTCGAGGCTAGCGGCACACCCAGGAAAACAGTAGAGCTAATCAATAACCCGGGAATAGCCAACTATGTTCAGCACAGTGGTATCGTGCTGACTATCGCCATAGCTTTACGAAAATTTGTATTGAAAAATGAGGATAAATTTAAGTCTGCCCACGCTATCAAGGCAGGGCTGGCAGACTTAATAAGAGATCTTGGCGGTATTTCATGAAAACGGTGGTAAATACGTGCTGTAAGTTTGAACAGCTGCTGCATGATGCAAGTAACGAGTGTTGTTCCTTTTCTCTGGAACTTAAAAAGTTCAACCAGTGTACGAGCGAAAGTGCAAAACAATTGAAACTGGTGCTGATGGGAATTGTTAACGAGATTAAACGTTTAGAGAAGTCGCTTTACCTGCAGCACGACGGAATAGGCTACGTCTTCCTCTTCATGGGAATAAATGGCGGAATGACAATGCATTGGGTGGGAAGAAAGGGCATAGTGGCTGATAAGTACAGACTTCGCAATGAAGGTTTGACAGTGGTTTCCATTAGTGAGGTGCTTAATACTATCGCTGGATTACTAGAAAATCTAGATTTAGGTAACTTAGCTGAGGCTATAACCTGGATAAATAATTATAGAACTCAACCGTTGTTGTAGCTCAGTGAGCGATTATTATGTCGCAGTGAGGATAATATGGAAATGAAACTGAAGGTACTGGAAAAGGTTAATAAGGGCATGGAAGTGCCAGACTTTGATGGGCTCGTTACTACGTACGAAATCAGTAATCAGGCAGAGGGCAAGAGTCCAAGAACTATAGTCTGGTATACCGAAATGCTCATGTCCTTCTCAGGCTATATGAAGGTCGAATTACAGCGCCACGACCTTTCGGCTTTCAACATTGATATTATCAGAAATTATATTATCCACCTGCGCAATAAACCGAAGTTCCAGGGGCATCCCTACACTCCTCAGCAAAACAAATTACTTTCACCCAGAACAGTTCAATGCCACGTCAGAGCGCTCAAAGCATTTTCTACATGGCTATACTCCGAAGGCTATACGTTGGAGAATAGACTTCAGAATCTGAAACTGCCCAAAGCACCCAGTAAAATTATCGAACCTCTGACCCCGCAAGAAATCAAGAAGATTATGAGCAGTATCAACAGGAATTCATACGGCGGAGAACGTAACCACACTGTGCTGGTAACACTCCTTGACAGTGGCCTGAGAGCATCTGAAGCAGCAGGTATTACCCTGGATAACCTGAACCTTAAAGATGGCTACATCAAAGTCACGGGAAAGGGTGATAAGGAACGCATTGTGCCTATTGGTAAGTTTGTTCAGATGGAGCTTCTGCATTATATCGAGAAAGTGAGACCTCAACCTTACGGTAGAGATTACGATAGACTATTCCTCTCACGGGGCGGTAAACCAATAACGGTTAACACTGTAAAACTGGTATTTTCCAGGTTAGCCAAGAGTTCGGGGGTAAACCGGCTGCACGCTCATTTATGCCGTCATACGTTCGCTATTAATTATTTACTAAATGGTGGCGATATCTTCTCTCTCCGGGAGATTCTCGGGCATACCACCCTCGATATGGTAAATCATTATCTACACTTCACTAGTCCCCAAATTACCGCCCAGCACCACAAATACTCACCGATGGACCGGATGCAGGAAAAGGGAAATTTTGGAGCAGCTAGTTAATAGTCTGCTTCGGCAAATAACCCCTTAAACCTAAGTCATGGTGTCATAATCTGCGTTTGAGACGAAAGGGGCTTTTGTTATATCAGAGGAAGCAATTGCATCCTTCTCTCCTCCAGAGATAGAGAGAAACAGTTTTTCAATATGTCAAAACTGCCTCTTCCCGGAGAGGACAGCTACATTCCACTCGCACAGGGGTTCACTCTGTCTCCGAGCGTTGACATTCGCCATTTGGCTAACTATGATGTACTTAAGTGGACATAATACAGGCGCTAGAACAATGTAGTGAAGACAGGTGACACCAACTCTGCTCTGATATAGTGCTGTTGTTACTAAGTTTATGGGAGACTACTTTATTTAGGAGGAGATAAGTCATGAAGATTAGTCGAGTACCTTTGGTTGCTACAGCCTTGGCTTCCATTGTCATAATGTGTCTGATGATGACAGTGGCTCTCGGCTGCCAAAGTGAGGTTAAACCTACAGGGACAATTACCCTCTACACCTCGGTTCCCACGGCTATTATCGAGGAATTGAAACAGGAATTTGAGGCTGAGAACTCTGGCGTGTATCTGGAAATATATCGGAAGGGCACAAGCGCAGTAGTTGAGAAAATTAATGAGGAAATCGCTGCCGGTCAGGTTCAAGCTGACGTCATCTGGGTAGCTAATTTCACCGTAGGTGAGGAGCTGAAGGAAAAAGAAGAATATCAAGCTTCCCAAGTGGTAAAGATCAGCAATATACCGTGATGAAAAATCGGGGGAGTAACGCCAACCATACTTTTGCTCCGGTGCTGCATACCCGATATCTCCAGGTATGCTTGCGTTGTCGAATTGAGAAGGAATCTGGGTATGGGAAGCACGTCCTAGGTCGGATAGTTTCGACCCCTCAACAGGAAATACTAACACGTTGGACGGCTTAACGTCTTGGTGGGCTATACCTATTAAATGCAGTTGTTGAAGACCTACCGTACTCTGGTGTAAAGAACGCAGCGCCCAGGCAAGATCAACTTTCTGCCATTTTGCCACCTCATTTCGAATATCACCCGTTGCTAGTTCGAAGATCAAATATGGTACGTTGCCCAAGTCCCCGAAATTCCCGGGGACTTTTACTGTTCCGTCTGCTATCGGCGTAACGATCCGTCGAAGTTTTTGGTTCTTGCACTTCGCTAGAAGATCGCGTTCGAAGTTATATGCTTTTGTCAAGTCTTCCAGAGCACGCGATAGGTCTGGTTGCTGAAATGCTGCGGAGAAATCCATTGCCTTCAAATAGGCTTTGCCTCCATCCGTGTTGACGACCAAATAGCCGACAGAGAACCGCCCACCCGTGCTCGTTGGGGGTCGGTGAACTATGGAATCGACGCGCCATCCCCCGGGCAAATCTAGTCCTACTAGACATTCAGCAGGTCTCATCTCGTTTTCCTACCTAATAATTATACCATATGTACATGTAAAGTTAGAGTTACTGGTATATTCAGTGGTTGTTTAGTATCGGGAGCAGGTCAATAGTATTGAGGAGAGAACTAGCAGCGTAGCAATTAAGATGATTACATGGACGTTAATATTAAATTTAACAAAAAGCCAAAAAGTGTGATTCAGCGAGATAGTTGACACTCTAGTGGGTAATGGTCTATTCTCCAGCAAAAAGGGAGGTCGAACTTATGCAAGCCTACTGTGTGAAATGTCGTGCCAAAAGGGAAATGAGAGATGCTAAGAGCATAACCATGAAGAACGGTAGGCCAGCAACCCAGGGTGTGTGCCCCGTATGCGGGACCAAGATGTTCAGAATAGGGAGGAGTTAGGTCTGCCCTGACATCAGCGATACCCAGCCTGCTTTCTGTTCAAACCATACTCCAGAGGGCCGATTACGAGTCGCCCTGCCTAGCCATACCAGTTTCTTTCAGGGTTACACTGATCCTTTTGCTGGGGCTAATGCTTGACCTTGGCAGAACCCCAAATTTCTTGAGAGAGCTGGAAAAGGCACCCCTTGCCAATGGCTCCTCCTCTACTTTTTCTACCTCGGGCATATTGCCTAGCCTATCCAAGAAATTCACAAGCGGTTTATTGAATAGCTGGATTGTGATGACAGTACCCCGGTCCCAGGAGCCAGCGATTTGCCGGATGCCAGAATGACTATCCTTATGTGTCTCCTCCAACTGACAAACGAATCTCAATAACCGGGCAGCGTCAGCAGTTGGAGGTATGACCAGCTCAACCTCGTTAATGAGGCTAGGACATTCCTCCAGCGAGTGCTTATTTCGATAAACCTGCCTGATGGTTTGGGTAAGTTCCTCACTCTTTACGTCTTTGAGGAGGAAGGCGGCTGCCCCGGCTTCCAGAGCCTCAGCTTGATAATGCGCACTCTCGGCCAACATGATGACATCGACATCACAATGTAGTTCTTTTCCTTTCAAAAGGCGGGTAGCCTCAATCCCATTTACCCCTGGCATGTGAGTGTCCATAAGCACGATATCTGGGGAGAGCCTTCTTATCTGGGGTAAGGCTTCCTCAGCACTGGAGTAGTCGCCCACGACCTCTATGCCTTCCTGTGGCTCTAGCATGCCCTGTAACCCTTGCCGAATGAGCTCGTGGTCATCAACCAAGAGTACTTTGATATCCTCTTTCATCTTTAGCCTCTTACCCAGACATATCAGTTGCATATGGAGCTCTCTTGGTATCGTGCTCCCTTGCTATACTCTTTAAGATGCTCAGAATTCCGATAACCGTGTGCTGCACCCCAACAGATTCTTGTGATAGTACCATAGCCACATAAGGGTCCAATCGCTCAACATTAAGCTCTGTCCGACCCTCAACTTTGCTGGAAGGCTGGGAAGGCAAGTAGCCAGCTAAAGCAAGAAGCTCCTTCTCTCCAAAGCCCAAGGAGTTAGCGATTTTGCGCAGAACTGTGAATGATGGAGAACGCTCTCCTCTCTCTATACGACCTAAGTGCGATGAAGATACACCTGACCTAGCAGCAACTTCCTTTAAGTTTAGCCCCATCGAAATTCTTCGCTGCTTAATGACTCTAGCCGCATTTTTCTTATAATCCTCGGTCATGACTAATTAACTCTTCTGTTATTACCCTGCCGAAGCTGGCCGTGTTTTCTGGTTGTACCTTTTGTTCTGGCTGTGCTATCACTTGCTGACTCAGGAGCAAAATAAAAAAGGTCGTCAAATTTGTGCTCGGGAAAGGCCTTCATTACCCCAACAATGAATTTTTCGCTGATGTGGCGCTTGCCTTGTTTTACTCGGTAAACCTGGCTCACAGATATTCTCATCACCTTAGCTAGTTCAGACAGGCTCCGGTATCTCCCATTGAACAACTCAAAAATGTTTGTTTCTATTCTCACTGCCGTTACCTCCTGTACTTCTTCCGTAGCGCCGAAGTATAGCCTTCACCCTGGCTACTAATACCAAGTAACTGAAAGGCTTCTTAAGATAGAAGTCGGCTCCCGCTTCTACTGCTCTCATCCAGGCTTCACCGCTGGAATCCTTGCCCATCAGAATTATGGCGACATCGTGAGCTTGGCGTAGCTCAGAGCATGCCGTCCAGCCTTCTATACCGGCCGACTCTTTATCGATAATAACCATATTGGGCTTGAACTCATCTAGCTTCAGCAGTGCTTCAGAGTAGTCAGGTACATCCACTACAGCGAAGCTGGCTCGGCTCAAAATTGAGGCAAGCTCCCTTCTCAAAGTGGGCTCACCCTCAATGATGAGGATGCTATCTGTCATCTTTCCCCTTAGTTTGGCAAGTTCCCATATTGGATTGCCATATTATTACCACTCGAACGCCTATTGTCACTTTAATACTAAATAGTATTTTAGTAGTCAAAAGGATGAATTTTAGTGCCCAGAAGGATAATATTTTCTGGCCATAAGCTCTGAGCCTAAAAATAGGTGAGGGCAGCTTTAAAGTAGTAGGTAACCTCTTACAGCTAAGCTAGTTCAGATAGATGGATGACACTATAATAGTGTTACTATGAGAATAATAAGTGGAGCAGTTTCTGGTGTTTCTCATCTAGCAGGGCTTCAGGTTGAACTATCCAAGCAAGCCAGGCAAAGACTTAAATGGTTTGACTACTATAACTCCCGTAGTCACAATGCTCGTCTGAACGAATACACAGACTTGACAACTGGCATATTGATGGCTGTAATATAGCCCTCTGTCATTATTTGGGCGATAGCTATGATAATCAGGACAAGGATTTTCGAACTTTGCGACAAGAACTATAAGAACCTATCTAAGTTAGCCTAGGCTATGGGATATCGGTAAGCCAGATTTACCGGGTGAGAGAGGGTAAGCGCAGCATCAATATGATGCCCCCGAGTGGGTAAGCCAGTGCCGGCTTTTGTGAACAACAAAAAATGGTGCCTTCCCCACGAGGGGGCTTTCCTTTTGTTATTCTGACTGGGCACCTAGAGGAGGCCTCAGGTGGGCACTTTTAGATTGATTTTAAAAATATTTTTGCACAGGGTATTGACAAAAATACTATTTAGTTAACTGCTATGCTAGTGCCTAAAGGGAGGAAAACATGAGAAGCAAGTTAAACAAATTTCTGCACTATCTTCAGATTGAGAAGGGGTTCTCCCAGGGCACTATTGAAGCATACCGGCTTGATATAGAAAAGGGGCTGATCCCCTTTCTACTTCAGCGAGATAAATTTGAAGTAGGAGACGTCACCAAGGCTGACATTCGAGCTTATCTAGACTATGTAGCCAGTGACAGAGGTAACTGCAGTGCCACCAGGGCGCGGAAACTGGCAGCGATAAAGTCATTCTTCAACTACCTGGTAGAGAATGAGGAATTAGAAGTTAACCCAGCAGCCTCAATAAGGAGCCCCAGGATACCAGAGAAAGAGCCGGAATACTTAACCGAGGAGGAGTGCATCCGTCTTTTAGAGACAATAGCCCGAAAGGGTAGGCCACGAGTTCGTGAACGGGACATGGCAATAGCCGTCCTCTTCCTTCACACTGGGCTAAGAGTATCGGAGCTAACAACCCTGAAGCTAATCAATGTCGACCTTGACAGGAACCAGATAAAGATAACCAGGAAAGGGAATAAAGAGCAGTATCTCCATCTAAACGGTGAGACAGTGAACATGCTAGCAAGGTATCTAGCCAACCGCTCAGAGGCTGAAAACGGCAGGTTCTTCGTGAGAACCAACGGGAACAATCTGGACCGTGGGTATATTTATAGAATAGTGCGAAGATACCTAGAGCTGGCCAACATCAGTAAAGGTAAGCACGGCCCCCATCTTTTCAGGCATACCTTCTGCACTAGGCTGCATCAGAAGGGAGTAGGGCCGTTCACCATAAAAGACCTCGCCGGTCATAAGAGTCTTAACACAACTATGAGGTATATTAAGATTGAGAATAAGGAGCAGGCCGAAGCCATTGACCGGCTGGAATTTGGGGTGGTCATCACGCCACCGCTTTCCTCGTGTAGGCCCTGCACCTGCAAATCTATCAGCGCTAATGCCTTTTAGGGGAGGCATCTCCCCTTCAAACACAGAGAAAGAGCTATTCAGAAGCCAGGGAAGAGGGCTAAAAATTGATTCTAGGGCTTGTCACGACCTGCTCCACACCCCAGCCAGCGACAATAGGGCAGGCATAGCTTGATAAGACGAGACAAAATCTAGATAATCTTGCCTGGGCTGTCTTGTCTGTCTGGAGGCTGTTACCTTTTAAGATTTAGTTAAGCCACCGGAGCCGCTAGTGTCCGTGACAGCTTGCGTGCGTGAATCTGGTATGCTAGGGATAGATATGAGGGATGAACACTCATATACTGACTTCCTTACTAAATTTGGAATTGGACAACAAATGAAAGTATGGTTTCGTAAAGACTGCTTACCATTCAGTTGCTAGGGGGGCTTTGGAGTAGTTGTCTCTCTTTCCATTCCTTTTATTTTTTCACTCCTCAATCCTCTGCTCTGGCTGATGGTCTCTCACCAACCCTCTTCACCGGAACCCTCTCAGCACAGTTAGCACACACCACCACCCGCGCTGTTAGGCCTATGGCTAGTGGCTGGCTGCACCCGGGGCACTCTACCTCTGATATTGCTGTAAAGCTGACTCCCCCATCAAGCTGAGCCTAGAGCAATCCATTGATTTTATCAACAATGATGGGCTGGTTGAGGTAACTCCCAAGAATATCAGGCTGAGGAAAAAGTTACTAACTTATGCACAACGGTTGAGGAACATCGCCTCTGCACGGCGAAGCATAAGGGCATAAACCCTGGCCTAGTGATGACATTCTTCAAATCGTAAAAACATAAAGCAGGCTCTTGAAAACTTACCCAGCCAGCAGAATTGCCATTGTCTCGGTTGCCAACAGAGGACAAATAGTAACATTCCGCTAAAAAGTACAATCGGAAGTAGCAGCAATCGCGAGTAACGACATCTTCCTTTTTCTGTTGCTTGGGCTTCACCATCTTGGCAGTGCCCTTGAAGTAGCGACAAGAGCGTGAAGATAGTTCAGCCGGAAACGGAAGCTAACTTTTCGTGGCTTGATGAACCGTTGGCGAACACTTATAATCTTTCTTGATGGAGGATAGAAACCCGGACGAACGAGCGGTGCTGGTCCCAGGAGGCTTGGAAGCCAGCTACCGGACTTTGTTTGGCTTGGTGCCTGAGAACCTTGCAGAAGACATTCTTCAAGCTGTGCTAGCAGTCCCTCAAGCCATTTTCTTTCGTGAAGGCAAGCCTCGCAAAGATGAGATAAAGGAATTTGACAGAGAATTCGCTGAAGCTCTTTTCGACCCGCTGGGATGGGACGACGTCGAGTTCCCATTCCGCCCATTCTCAGACACTTGGTTCAAGATTGATGTGGCGTCGCCTCGCAGGAAAATCCTTATTGAGATCGAAAAAGGCAAACTACCGAGGCTCGAATTGGATGTGCTAAAGCTAGCTAGCACTTGTTGCCAGTTCCCTCAGCAGTGGCAAATAGGGGCCATCATAGTACCATCCACTTACATCAGGTTGCCGCTGGCAGGCCGTGAGACGCCGGCCGAGTATTTGCTGCGATTAACTGCCCTAATACGCCCTATATTGACGGCTTGCGAAGTCTACGGCTTGCTGCTTGTTTCTTATAAGGACCCACGGGGAGGCTAGCTCCCGATCCACCCCCACCAGCTAGATGCTGCAGAAAGAGGCCTTCTTTCGCTTGCTCTCAACAGCTTGCTTGGGGCGAACTCGCAGCACAGGTAACAATCTGAGTTTTTGTGCAACGGTAGTTTCGTTCTCTAGACCCCTGGTAGCAGACGAGATGTGCCAAAAAAATCCTTGCCATTAGATGTCTGCAAGAACCTGCGCATATATTCTGTATTGACCTTGAGTTCCTGGGAAAGGACGTGTTGTTTAGCATTCCTTTCAGTCATGAGAACTCTGCCTGTCCATTTCTTTTTGATTTCATCCCTGTGAGGTGCTCTGTCAATGTAACTGTTCAACTGGTCTAGCGTTAGGTCGCATAGACCAACTAGGAGTAGTTGCGGCTTCCCGCCCCTTAACCACTCTCTGCACAAGGCTAAAGGAGTGAATTCGATTTCCGTAGTGCCGATCTCTAACAAAAGGTGAGGGGGAACTATCTTGTCAAGGAATTCTTTGAAGCTCATTTCTCTAAATTCTTGCTTCCAACCTGCAGCAAATGATGATGTACATCCCCACTGGTCTCCCCAGACTGCCAAGCTAGACCGCAAAGGTAAGACCGCCTGTCCATTCTTGGTCACTAGGATCAAACTGACTCCAAGGCTGTCAGCTAACGGCGCTTCCCCCAATGGAGGAAGTCTAAATCCGTACTGTTCTTGTAGTTTTTGTCGCCATGTTTTACCATCCCAGTGTTTCATGTCCATAACTAAGTTGGTGGCAACTTGCGTATTATAATCATTAGGCTGAATAAGAATTGTCATTTGGTTCTTATCACGCATAATACGGTTTATCCGTATTAGAGCGCGATTCTCCTTGGTTGGCGGTCTTCTTCCCTCAGCAGCAAAAGCCGCTTTAGCCCTCTCAAATAAGTCATTAAACTGATGCTCAGGCAAGTAGAATGGTACTTCCTTTTCCACGAGGACCTTTATATCCTTAGGATCAACGTAGAGTCGGTCGTCAATGGTATGATGCTCAAAGAAACACAAGACTTGTGAGTATTTTGGCCTATCTGCACCGTAGGTAGTTACTTCTATGGCCGACTCCTCTTTATAAAAGAAGCTGAGATCTTCCTCTTTAAGGCTGGGGTAGCTCGTGAATAGAGGACGATCGCTTTTGAAAGAAATGTTCAGATACACATTTAGTGTTATGATCGAGGGACTGAAAAGAGGGAAAAATGATACCATTCCAACCTCCCTACCAAAAAGGACTTCAACCCTCCACTTTAGATAATAATTCTAACACTAATGTGTCTTTAACCTCAAGAGGTGTGACCGGGTGGCGACCCCGATCGCACGCCTGATGTCTTTGAGGTGCACCCGGACGGTGCCTATGGCGATACCCAGACGCTCGGCGATCTCCCGGTTGCTTAGGCCCTCGGCAGCCAGGCACTTATCAATCTCGTTGTGTCTGCCTTTGAGATTTCGTTAGTGACGGACTCTTGGCACATCATTGATGAGCTGGTGCATGAAGCACAGGATAAGTATCCCAACGGAAGGCCATTTATCGGTCGTTATGAAGAACCCGAAAGAGGTCAGCGGAAACTACACGCGATTGAATTTCCATTCCATACAATGGTGAAGTTCCAAGAAAAACTCCATGAGGTACAAGATTTTCAGAGTAGGCAGAAAATGAAGGAAAAAACAGCTACCTAACGATGATTGTTACCCAGTTTGGCAGTTCCTGCCATTATAGCTAACCCGAAACGGACATATTTCTTCTATTTGTACTGCTCAAAGATAACAAAAAGCCACAATGTGTAATCACAAAATAGTCAATCTGGGCATTAGCATAGCAAGTGTCCTCCACTAAATCTAGCCTACTTTGGGACAGGGCCTGCCAAAGATGTTACTCCCTACAAAATCACGAAGTTATCAATAGCGAACACGAGTAACCTCTATATCAATCGGGGCAGCCACGCCTTCACGAATTATGGTCAAGAGCACTTTACTCCCCGCCGGACCGTGGATTCTAAGTATTATCTCCCCTTCTCGCATTTCTGAGAAGCTAACCCCATCCACAGCGGTGATCACGTCGCCCAATTCTATGCCAGCTTCTTCAGCAGGCGAATCCTGGGCGAATTCCTTTACCTTGATTCCTTGTTCGACAAACTCGATTGTAACTCCGATGCGGCCGTTAGTAAGCTCGACAATCTTCGCCCAGTCTTCACTACTCGGCACAGCCATAATTGAGTAAATCTTCCCATCGCAAATAAGAAATTCATAGCTGATATTTATGTGCTCTATGCCAATAATCCGGAAGTCATCACCACTTACTTCTGCTGAACATGCCACTTTATCGCCATCGACACTGAAAGGGCCTGTGAGAGAGTGCTGGTGATGCCATGCCGTGTTGTCTCTCAAACTGGCCTCTAATTCAGCTTTCCCCTCAATCCTTACTCCCGGGGGATCCTGGCAAAAGAGTACATCGTCCGATAGTAGGCCGAGGCAGATATCAATGTCACCATTGGAAGAAGCCTGCAAGAAAGCTTCGGCTATGGCCTCTGGCTCAGTCGATGTTGGAGTATCTGCTACTTGGGTACAGCTAGTAAGAAAAAGGACAATAACTAGCAGGCTAACAAGAACCTTCTTCATTTCGCCTCCTATAGAACTCAGATTGTTTCAAGGCTATGATATATCAAAGAATAGAGCTAAAGCAATGGCTACGGAGCGAAGGGTTGGGGTAAATAGCCCCAGTTGTCAGGAGTTCCTATGCTAACTAATGGTTCCGTTGAAGTGCCTCTTGCTAAAAGTGAATAGACCTTTCCCCTGAACATAATGCTAATTGCACATTTCATCTGAATGTTACTTTTTAATAAATTACCAAATCGGTTATAAATCTATTTGATCATCATAACATTTCATTAGCTCTACAAATTCTCTTATAACTTCTTCAGTCACTATTGCTGAGAACCATGCGACAGGCTTATTCCATTCTAACAATATTATATTATGGCGCTCATCAGTCATTATAGAAAAGCCATTGTCTTTATCTGTACTGCTTAGAACAAAGGGGGTATCTCTATCGAACTCTTGCTTGTCATTCATGCTGGCTTCTCGAATTGAATACTATCTTATAACGGTGAAGTATAGTTTTTATTTGAGCTACTAATGCTATGCAGCTAAATGGTTTAGATATATAAAAATCAGCAATCGTATCTTTCATCATTACGCAGATGTCATCACCGGAATCTTCACCGAGCAGGACAACGGGGACACTATGGCCGCTGTGTATTTGGCAGCATATCTTCACATCATCTTGGTCGGTTAATGCTATATCCATAATAACGAGATCAGGTTTACGTTTGGCTATTTTCATTAAAGCATCAGTATGGTTAGATACGGCAGTTATTTCGAATTTTACCTTGCGTAAAGCTGAGATGAGTCTCTTCTTTAGAATAGGCTCGCTCTCAATGATGAGAATATCATCTGGCATTTCTTCATTTCCTTATCTCGTTTACTAATAGGTAATCTTCTGTACAGGAATCGCACAATGCTTCATATAAGTGATAATTAATATCCATTAAGTTTACGTTTCTCGGATTAGTCCTCGGATTACATATACAATTTTTGTAGTATAAATTAATGTCAGTGTAAAAGTCAAGTATTACTTTAGTGCTTGCACAAGTATAAAAGTATTTGTTAGTCTATTATTAGTAGGTGGGATAATAATGGAGCAAACAAGTTTAGGGCAAAGAATCAGAAAAAAAAGACAAGCCTTGAGGATAACCCAGCAGGAACTGGCTCAATCTGTCGGGATGACGCCACAGCATATTTCGGCTATTGAGCAGGATAAATGGTCTCCCTCTCTTGCCGTTCTTCCCAAACTGGCTAATGCTCTAGGGGTAAGTACGGACTACTTATTATCTGGTAAGGAAGGGATTATTACCGACGTAATACCAGCCATTAAGGCTGATAAAACGTTGTCACTCAAAGTAAAGCGAGCACTAATAGCTTTGATTGAGGAACAACGAGCATCTAATACGGAAAAATAATGAGAGTTCCTTCCCTCCACAAAACATCAGGCTAGTGTAATCTTGCCATCATGCCACTGTTAAAGCACACCTCTTATGTGCTTTAGGGATTAATTACCTTAGCTAATTAATCCTTTATTATAGGTACGAGAGCTAATCATTAGTAACCCTTGTTTATTTGCTTAGTTATCTCACTAATCTTAATAGGTAAAGACAAGGATCCGTTAAGAATTCCATATTTTATCCTATCTAGAGTCTGAGTAAATATCTCCAGAGCCATCATTAAATATCCATTACGTTTCAGACTAGCTACAACGTCTGACTCGCTCCTGTTCGACTCTCGATCTAGACGTGAGACGGGGATTACTGTTACATCGTCGTGACCTGCCTCCAAAAGGGATACCACTTGTAAAGTTAGAGTTACCGGAATTTGAGCCTCACTCCAAAACTGTACAGGCTAAAAGTAGACTATAGCCATAGTCTTTTAATGGCCTCTTGAGTACTATAAAAACGTTCCTTTATTCGCACAGACAATCCCGTCTGATGAATTATATAATCACAACGGATGCAAAGGAGGACAAAATGAAAAAGGTAATTGTGACAATATTGGTAGTAGCACTTCTAATATCTATAATGAGTGCAGGTTGCGAAGGCGTGGTGACGGGTTCTGGTAACTTGGAAACCAAGCAATATAATTTCAGTGATTTTAACCGTGTGGACATCGGTTATGCTTTTGAAGTCGAAATTGACCAGTCTAGTTCATATAGCATCAGCATAACTGCAGATGATAATCTATTTGAATATATCCACGTTTCCAAAGAGGGTGAAACATTAAAGATAGGTCTAGAGAGAATCACTAGCTTAGGGCCAGTGACCTTGAAAGCTGAAGTTACTATGCCACAGCTCCGTGGCTTGGATCTTTCCGGAATGACACGGGGTACTGTTTCCGCATTCAGCTCTACGGAGAATCTTGACGTTGAGGTGTCTGGAGCCAGCTCCCTTGACCTGGTAGATATCTCGGCTGGCGACGTTAAGTGTGAAGCATCTGGGCTAAGTAAGATTACCGGTGACATAACAGCCTCTGATGCCGACTTTGACGTATCAGGGGCCAGTACCATCCAGTTGGAGGGTTCAGCTATCGACATCGTCATTGATGCCTCCGGTGCCAGTCGTGTTAAACTGGCTGCTTTTCCGATTAACAACGCTACTGTCGCACTTAGCGGAGCCAGCAGTGGTACGGTAAACCTGGATGGCAGATTGGATGCTGACCTGAGTGGTGCCTCAAAGCTTGAGTATATTGGTAAGCCTACCATGGGCACAATCAATACATCCGGTGGCTCGACATTGAGTAAAAAGTAGAATATCTGGGCTACATATTCTACCTCACCCCACAATTAGTAGCCTATGAACGAGTAAGGAGGTCACTGACATGACAGAGAATGCTAAGAGGTCTATTGTTTGGTTAGTATTTGCAGCGGGACTCATCCTAGGTGACCTGCCCCCAAAAAGGATACCACTATTTGTGCAGTGGTAGGTTCAATATAAAAAAGGGGCGCCTTAATAGAGACGCCCCTTTTCCCTTTTAGCCATTCGAAGGCTGAATACTTAGTTCATCTGCGTCGCGTCGTAGTCCTGACCACTATCTATCGCTGTACAATCTTCAGACGATTGATCGTGTGGTACCTTGACCATAACGCTTCCTTCACACTCGCCGCCTCTGCCATCGCTAGCTGTGAACCATATCATATAAACCCTACCGTCGCTTGTTCCCGAACGCTCAGCCCTAACTGCGGCTGTATCTGTGCCGATACCAGAAGCATCCGGAGCATGTTTTTCACCACCTGAACCCTTATCCGAAGCAGTAGGTTCGTCACTGGTAATAGCATCTATGTTAATCGTGATAGGGTCACCGTCCGGGTCGGTTACACCCATTATGACAATGTCAACGAACTTGTGATTGGGTGACCACAGACAGCCGGGGTCTGCATACGCTTCAGAGCAATCGGGTGGTAGATTGGGAATAAAAGTAGCGTCGTCACTATCACTACAAACCAGGGCCAGGGCCTGGCAGTATTCTGTACTAGCAGTGAAAGTAATAATCACCGGATCGCCAGCACCTTCAGGAGCGGTAACTGTTACCACATTTTCCCCATCAATAGCTACCGTCCATCCCAAAGGTGGGGTACTATTGATCCAGGAAATGCTACCAGCACCCCCGTAGACGATGTAGTCATCGAGGTCAAACGTCTCAAAGGGGGCAGTCTGGTCAGGAATGTCAAGCACATCTGGAGTCTCACAGACATTAATGACATCGTCATCCTCGGCATGTGCTTGAGCACCCGCTCCCGTGGTCACATCTATCACAGCCTTCCAGGTGTGCATTCCAGGTGTATCCGAGACGATGGTGTATAGCTTGCTCTCAGTGCCAGAGAAATCGGTCAGGGTAATGGTATCGTAAAGGACGCTGTCCTTGTATACTTCTACCGTACCTGTGCTAGGAATTCTTTCCACAGTGTAGGTTACCTCCACATCATATCCGTCAACGTCACAGGCGCATGCGGGCATGTCAAACTCGACGTCCACCGGTGGTGGCGGGCTCACCTTCTCCAGGGTGAGAAGAGCGAACACCGTGTCCAGCATTTGGTTCCAACCAAGACCGTCCCAGTAACCATCAGGGTGCTGCTGCGCGATTATGTAATCAGCTAAGACGTCATACCAGTCAACTGGATTGCCGCCTACGGTAATGGTATCAATGTCGTAGCTCTGCAGACCCTTCATCAGGCAGTACATCGCTTGCGAATCCGTCCCACCAACCCAGTTATTCTGGATGAAGCTAATGGCGCCCTGCACCCTTGAGTCAGCTTCCGGGATGCTCACAAATGACTGCTCAAAGAGCAGGTTACCTGTCCTTAATAAATTGCTTTGATCCCACGTACCGTCATAATCGGAACCGCCATCCGGGTTCTGGACATAGTTAATCCAGAAGTCGAGCTCAGGCTTGACCCATGGGGAAATATTGCACTTAAATCCATAGATGTCTGCCTCAGCGTAGCGGAGTCCAAGTACTGCATATCCGGTGTTAGACTGGTCAGCCCAACCCTGGTTCGGGGCATAATTCCAACCGCCCCTCGGCGCTGCAGGAGCATCACACTGGCCCCAGGCGAGGTAGTCCACATTTCCCTGCAGGACTTGCTTAAAGGTCTGCCCCGCGTAAAAGCCACTCGGAACTATTGTATCGGGAGCTCTGGTGGCGGCGATAGCCATCATGGCGATACCGGTGCTGTAAGTCTCATAGCCACCTGCTGCGAAGCATATGCCAACACCGGCAGCCGAGGCATCCCCGAAGAGGTACTCCAGACCCTTCTCTACTTCCTCGCTGTACATATAGTTCGGGTCAAAGGGACTATACCCCGTTTCGTATGCACGGTCACACAGCTTGACCAAGGCAAAACCGGTAAGGGCAACTGGTTCATAGCCAGGGCTCCAGCTGCCGTCTGGTTGCTGCTGTGCCGCCAACCATTCCAGCCCTTTAACAATTGAAGCCTCAATGTCATCGGGATCAGCTGCCTGAACCGGAATAGCCATAAAGCTGCATAGCAACATCACGGCAATTAATATTGATACTACCTTACGTTTCATTGATCTTCCCTCCATTTTATATTTCTACCTACAAACAACACGGCTTATTTTCACTAATATCACCTCCTTTCGTCTCGAGATAATGCCTTTACGCCTTGACTTGGGCATATTAGCTCCGTTTTGTCTTTATCCTTACTAACCCCGCAATTCTTCTGGTGTTGATAGCCAAAGTTACAACGTTCAGCTTTCATTTTGTATTCTCCAAAAGAATAGTTTTATATGATGATTTTACGTATTTTCACAAAGATGACCCGACAGAAATAAAGTATGGCGATAGTTTACTCCTGAGACGTAAACCGGATGCTTAATTATCCTGAAAGGTAGATTCTTAGGCACACTGTATAGTTAGTTTTGAGGTATATAAGAGGTGATTT
>JABUBN010000188.1_pt1 | contig 16877 bp, 19 predicted proteins | sample 7240341 | NCBI WGS metagenome assembly JABUBN01 (sample SAMN07256345, study PRJNA390944) | subsurface metagenome | isolation source: Methane hydrate marine sediment | place: Pacific Ocean: Eastern North Pacific, ODP site | reverse complement strand
CCTTCCTCCAATTCCACAGGCTCCAGTGGCTTAAACACCCCTTTCTCAAAAACCACCTCGATTGTTCTTGTTCTTATCATCTCTCCACACCTCTGGATACACGTTATAATCCGTTATCATCACCGTTGGTCTCGGCTCTGCGGCAACCGGATAAAATAACATCGTAAGAAACACCAAAACAATTAAAACCGCTCTAATTCTCAATTATATCACCACCCGTAATCTTTCCATCCTTCAACCTTATAATCTTCTGCGTATGCCTCGCGATGTCTTGATCGTGCGTAACCACGACTATAGTCTTTCCATCCTCGTTCAATTCCTCGAATAGTTCCATTATCTCCTCTCCTGCTTTACTGTCGAGATTCCCGGTTGGTTCATCTGCTAAAAGTAAGATAGGGTCGTTGACGAGTGCTCGTGCAATTGCTACACGCTGACATTGACCGCCAGACAATTCATTTGGTCTATGACGTAATCTATCTCCAAGTCCAACTTTTTTAAGCAGTGCTTCTGCTTTTCGCTTTCTTTCCCTTCTTGAAATATTTTGATACGTCATCGGAAGTTCGACATTCTTTTGTGCGCTCGACCTCGGTATCAAGTTGAATGTCTGAAAGACGAATCCTATCTCCTTTCCCCTTAGATGCGCAAGCGCTCTATCCGATAAATCGCTTACTTTCTTCTCTTTTATATAAATCTCTCCTTTCGTTGGTATATCCAGACACCCGATTATGTACATCAACGTGGACTTTCCAGAGCCCGACGGTCCCATTATCGAGACGAACTCTCCCTGTTCTATCGAAAAGCTTACTCCTCTTAATACCGGGACTTCCATCTTTCCGAGTTTGTACGTTTTTTCCATGTTTTTCACCTCTACGGTTTTCATGCTCTCTCCTCCAAATTTATATTTCTTTTTATATACATAGTACCTATCAAAGTTTATTACTATACTATATGTAGTACTATACTATATATAAAACTTTTCTTTTGAGAGTTTACGCTCGCATAAGAAAATAACAGGTTACACATGTAAGAGAATGATGACAAAAACGCTGGATGAAATAATTGACCTCTGCGGAACACTGAGCAATAAACACCGACTTCGCATAATCGCAGCACTATCAGAGAAGAGGAAATACACTTCTGAGTTAGCCAGGGAGTTAGAGATATGAGAGCGATGAGGTATTACGAGCTGTGTGACTTTGAGCTTTGCCTGAACGGAAAAAAGATAAAAGAGATGTTGGAAAATGACGAAAAAAAGAAAAAGGGTGAAGGAGGTACTAGCGATAGCTGAAGTCAAGCGATATCCCCAGGTCTTCCTTCATCTTTTTGAACACCTCGAAGGTTTCTCATCGACTCGGATGAATTTTTCTATTCGCTCCTTCCATTTCCATACGCATACGGACCAGAGGTTTCGATATATGCCGTCTTGCAACCGGTGGGACTTCATATAAGCCCTCTTCTATACCCCTGTCTATACTTACCCTATCCTTATCCGCACGATAAGTCCCGCAGCGTTTACACCGGTAGCCTTGCAACCGTCCCGCAGATTCCATCGTCCGTCCGCACTTATCACATTTGGGATTCCTCTCCTCTACGAGATTCAATTTCCTTAGCTCTATCTTCTCGAGGTTTAATGTCTTCTTCTTCAGTGAGCCGAACACCGTAATCTCATCGCCAACTCGCAGTTTCCTTATAACGTCACGGAATCCCTTCGTCGGCTCGTATGCAATGCACTCGATACTTCTTTCCTCGCTCTTTCCGGATAGTAAAGTAGAGAACACGACATGCCCTCCTTCTACCGTCCGGGGATTTGAACCGACCACGCCGTCTAAGACATAAGAGTGGTAGTCTTCCAGCTTTTCTTTTGCATCTTCACACATTATCAAATGAAAATCCGTGCCTTGATTTGTTACGAACGGCATTTTCCGCTCCTCCGGCTCTGCACGTATGAGTTCGTAAGCTTTGTAGATTGCATCTACGCTATCGCCTCTTATCCCAAAAAGGACGGGACATGGCGAATGAGGAGCAAAAACTGTTTTCCTATTCGCTACATCTACCGTATCCCAGGTTAAAGGATACGTAGCCGCATCGGATTTCCACACGCTCGCTTCCTCTATAAACCTTGACGTCCCCCATCTTTCTTTTCGCCGGTATGCCACCAACTCGTAAGTGAAGTCGTAACAATCCGGCTTGGTCTTTTGTAACACTAAAAACGAAGCAGCAGCTAAAGCGCCTATTATCCCACGCTTATTCTTCAATCCGAAGTAATCGAGATGCAAATTGGAAATAATTTCATAAGCGTCTTCCAGCGTCAGCACTTCTCTCACTGCGTTTTCGTAAAAGTTCTTTAACACGCTCTCGCTATCTTTTTCTCCTCCACCAATCGCGTTTAAAACAGTATCGTCAATAAAAACAACACCGGGGTTTGTTCCTTCTTCACTCAATTCCGATAGCCCACTTACCCGCGCTTTTACCACTTCTTTCACTTCCTCCTCTTTTTCCTTGTTTAGCCTTATCTCAAAAGATACTGCCCCGTTACCTCTTGTTTTAAAAGGTATGCAGGGATTAAGTCTTACCAATCTTGGAGTCGAAACTTCTCCATATCTTTGTTTTTTGAGCTCGTCAACTAAAACCGCACATAGATATGTGGTGCACATTCCTTTTCTCGAATCTGTATCGTCTATTCCTATAATCATACAAACAAATCTTTTCTTAGAAAGAAAAAGTTTACCAAAAGAAATATATTTTTCATGCTTTGTGGTTTTTAATAAAACTTTTTTCTAAAAAGTTTTAACATAAGGCAGCAAACCCCCTGCAAGAACAATATCACACTGCCGTTCCGACAGCTCGTAGCGGACCTCGAATTCAATCCCTTTCGTTTGGTTTCTCGCCACCAATCCCTCATTCCTTGACAACAGCCGCCTTATGCTTGGAATCATAATCTCGTCATCCACGTCTATGCCATCATAATCAAATTCCGATTCGAAGGTAAGAGGAACAATCCCGAAATTAACGAGATTCGCTGCATGTATCCGTTCAAACGACTTCGCAATCATGCCTTTACACCTAAAAACATGGGACAAAGTGCCGCATGTTCGCGTGAGGAGCCCTGACCATAACTCTCACCGGCTACGATGACATTATGTTTCCCTTTATCGCGGTATTGAACAGCCCTTTTATAGAAACCCTTATCCTCCATTTCAAATACAAACTTCGCGTATTTGGCTATATTAGACCGGTATTTCATCCTGCTACCTGCCGGTATAATGTGGTCAGTGGTGATTTTATCAGCTACTTTGATAGCCACGAACCCTGAGATATCCTCAGGCAACGGTGAATTAGAAGGCGGCTCGCCTATATTTTGCCCTCGGTATATCTCGACGTCCTCAGGCGTCTTAGAAGGTTGGAGAATCATGCTGTCGTCTATATAGAATTGCTCTGGCATCTCCACCAGTGGATATTTCATTCCGAGGTCTCGTGGGTCTGTCATTTTACCTGTGATTGCTGTCGCAGCGGCTGTTTCCGGGCTAACTAAATATACTTTTGCGGTCTTCGTCCCGGAGCGTCCCCGGAAATTACGGTTGCTCGTTCGTATTGACACCGCATCCGTCGCTGGTGCATAACTGTTCCCGATACAGAATCCGCAGGCACACTCGGCAATCCTCGCACCCGCAGATATGAGGTCGGTTAATGCGCCGGCCCTGCAAATATTCTCAAGCACCTGTTTGGACCCCGGGGCAATTACAACATCCACGTCGGGATGAACCTTTTCACCCTTCAATATCCTTGCAACGGTCATCAGGTCTTTGTAGGAAGAATTGGTGCAGCTTCCAATGCACACCTGATTCACGGCCATGCCTTCCAGTTCCTTTACCGGCTTGACGTTGTCAGGACTATGCGGGCATGCAACAAGAGGAACGACCTCGCTCAGGTCAATCTCAACCACCTTCGCATATTCGGCATCTTCATCTGCCCTAATTTCAAGCCAATCCTGTGCTCTGCCCTGCGCGTGCAGGAATTGCCTCGTTATTTCGTCACTGGGAAACACAGAAGTAGTAACGCCGCATTCCGCACCCATATTTGTTATCGTTGCACGTTCAGGAACCGAAAGTGTTTTTACGCCATCGCCTCCGTATTCAAATACGCAACCAACGTTTCCTTTTGTCGTGAACGTCTCCAGAACCTTTAGTGCGACATCCTTTGCCGTTACCCAGGGACGCAGTTCTCCTTTCAAATTCAGTTTTATTACTTTCGGGCACGCGAGATAGAAAGGACCGCCCACCATTGCCACTGCAACGTCTAACCCGCCAGCACCAATCGCAATCATTCCTATTCCACCGCAAGTGGGCGTATGGCTATCAGAGCCCAGCAATGTTTTCCCTGGTTTTCCAAACCGTTCAAGGTGAACTTGGTGGCAGATTCCGTTTCCCGTTCTCGACAACAGGATACCATATTTAGATGCGATAGACTGGAGATACCGGTGGTCGTCTGCATTCTCAAACCCTGCCTGAATCGTGTTATGGTCTATGTAACTCACAGAGAGCTCGGTTTTTACGTTCGCAACGCCCATTGCTTCGGTTTGTAAATAAGCCATGGTTCCGGTTGCATCCTGCGTTAATGTCTGGTCTATTTTTATCGCTATCTCCTCTCCGGGTTCAAATTTACCCTCTACTATATGTTCCTCCAAAATCTTTTGCGTTATGCTTTTTCGCATTCTTCTAACCACATGCTTAAATCAATTTCTTGATTTTTATACTTAAACTTTTCTATGCCAACTAACTAACAGTTTTGAATGTTTGCAGCGGTATTTATAAAGAAAAAACCAATAATGAAATAATAAATAGAAAGAGGTGTGGAGAGATGATAAGAACAAGAACAATCGAGGTGGTTTTTGAGAAAGGGGTGTTTAAGCCACTGGAGCCTGTGGAATTGGAGGAAGGGGAGAAAGCAAGGATAGAGATTAAGAGAGAAAGTAAAATTTTAGATAAACGTGAGAAAACAAGGGAAATTTTAGATAAATTGAATAAGTTTAGACCTATCAGTTTAAAACCAGAAAAACTGGAGGAGATTTATATTGAATCTCGTCGTTATTGATTCATCGGTTTTTGTAGAAGCCATTCTGTATTCGAGGAGAGGACCTCTTGAAAAGATAATTTCAGGGTACGATGCCTTCGCACCCGTAAATGTTCTCGAAGAAACGCTCTTTAAAACGATAATTGGTATTGTTGGACAAAATATAAAGAGTGGAAACTTTTTCCAGATAAAAAAGGCGTGGATTAAAGGTATTGGAAAAGAAGAAGTTGAAAATAGATTTAATGTGGTTTTAGAACTTATTAAAAACGATTTACTGAAAATATTGGAGTTAAATGCCCAAATCTTTGAGATTTCTCATCTATTCAGTAAAAAATACGGCTTACTTCCAAATGACGCTTTAATCGCTGCTACATGCAAACATTATGGGATTGATAAAGTAGCGACTTTTGATCCTGATTTTAAAAGAGTTGATTTCTTAGAGGTTATTACGCCAGAATGATTTCTTTCATTTTGCATTTTTCAATTTATTTCTGAGGGGAGAGGGGGACTCAACTCCCGCTTCTTAAATGCCCCACCACAACATTTTGCCCAATCAAAATCCCTTCATCACCATTCGGTATCTTATCATGCGTTAAAATCCTTAATTCCCATTTCCACGTTTGAGCCTTTGTTAAGCACATAGCCGCTTAGCCCCAGCGATTTTGCTACTCTATATACCGTAGGGCGGAAACCAACGCCTTGCACCGTTCCCCTGATGAATATCTTCATTTCTGCACGGTTTCCAACAATTCCTCGACCACCGCATCCTCCAGCAGAAGAAATCCTTTTGTGAGTCTCGCAATGCCACCATAGAAATCCGATAGCTCGCATTCGTATAACTCATCGCAGAACTCCGGCACCCACCTCAATAAATGGTCGTTCAGAAAATCCCTTTGCAGGTTTAAGCATTCCACAAACCTTTTCTTTTCTAAAGAAGCTGACAATTCCTTCTCGCATAGATGGTGCATAAACTTGAGTTCAAATGCGATATGGTCTTCTGGCTCTGCATAATCCCGTGACTTAACGACTCCCGCTTTTCTGTAATCCCGCTTCACCTTTAACAGCGATTGTCCCATTAGCTTACCGTCTATCCACCACGACTCGTATGGCTGCACCGGCAGTCTATGAGGACCGATGAAGAGGAGAGTGTACTCATCTACCAGGTCTTCATGCAATTCATCAACGGTTTTGCCTTTGCGCTTCTCCATGAACTCTTTTAATACACGAAATCCCTCGGATAGCTCTTCGTCTAATGTTAAGCGAGGAAAATAGAACGTCCCATTCACCAAATCATCTACAAACACTCTCGGCGGCTCCTCTAAATACATACGATGCAAAAAGGCATAGAAGTTTCTTCTCATTTCCAAAATCTCTTTTGTTTCTTCCATCGTTTTCTCATTTTATCGCCAGAAATAAAGAATGCCCGGGCTTCTTAATTAATTTACCACACGCACCTATTTAAATGTAATCACCTTCTCAACCGCTTTTGAAGCTCGGCAGTCTCCGCAATATCCGAGCAATTCTAATTGCGCCTCTACGCTGAGTTCTCCTTTCCCTTCACCTTCTCTTAATATGCCCGATATCCGCTCAAACGCCGACCTGCTCATGAACAATTTCCCGCATCCCGCACATGCAATGAGCTCTGATTCAGCCACTTTTCGCCCTTCTTTCTCAACCAGCCTCGAAAAATCAAGCACCCGCTTCAAATCAATCGCTTCTTCCGGGCATGCCCGCTCGCATAAGCCGCAGGCAATACAGCGCCCATATACAAAATTGACTTTATTCTCTTCCTTACTCAGGGCATTTGTCGAGCACAAATTCACGCAAGCATTGCACATCGTGCATTTAGAAGCGTCAATAAGCACGTCCGCGAATGGAAATTGCGTATTCTCCTCTACTAAAGTCAGATGCGCTTTTGTTCTCGATGAGAAGTTTTGTATCAAGTCCAATAAGACTTCCCTTTTTGGCTTATCAAAGTCAATCTTCCCCGCGGTTTTCGCCTTTTTAAGCGGAGATTGCCTTAGCTTCTCCACGAAATCCGCACTTATCTTGACGTAGTTATCCGGGAGCTGACCATGACCATCGCTTATCAATAGCACCCTTTCTCTTGAACCTGAACCTGAACCTGAACCTGAACCTGAACCTAAATCGAATGCTGACAAGGTCATATTCGCGAATTTTATCGTTGATTCTATCGTTTCACGGTGACAGTTCTCACAGCCCAACAGAATAACACCATCAGCTCCAAGCGCAAACGCACTGAGTATGTGCGTTTCGGAGAGCGAATCAATGCAAGGCACGAAGAGAGGCAGCAACGCAGGATGTTTTATTTTCTTCCTGCCAACGGCATTTAACGTCTCAAAGTGTTCTGGACAGACAAATAAAAGTACTTTTTTGGCTAAATCACCCGATAATAGGTTTCCTATCTGGGAATATATTAAATGGTTTGGATATTCTTGTAACTGCGGAACAGATAAAGGGCATAGCGAAGTGCATAGCCCGCATCCTTGACAGCTCACATCGCTGAATGCTATTTTATCCCCATCCCTCGTTATCGCCCCGTAGGGACAGGGTAAACAGAACTCACAGCCAATTAATTCGCTCCTACCACTTGCACATCTTTCCAAATCCAACTCCAAAAACTTATCCTTCTCTATTTCACCTAAATTCGATACGAGTTCAATCGCTTTGCCCTGTGCATCTCCGTCATCCACCGCCGCCGCCGTATAAATCCCGAATTGTGTTGCCCACTTCCATTCCTTGCTCTTGCCCTTGCCCTTATCTTTGGTTATCGCCAGAATCTGCCCTGCATGAATGACCTCCCGATTATGGAAATCAATGGCACCCGTTGGACATACCTCAATACAGTCGCCGCATTCATCGCATCCCGCTTCAATCGTGTACACCGCGTCATATCGTATCGCATTCTTCGGGCACGCATCAGCGCAAAGACCACAGGATATGCACCGCTCTACATCTATATTCCTCTCTATTTCCACATCAAATTCGCCGATATTTCCCCTTACGCCTTTAACTTCGCCAACGTGTATCACAACGTCATCACACCATTCTTGCACGTTCTTTGTCACCAGATGCACGTTAGCCAGATTGGAAAGACTTTTTGCAACTTCTATTGCTCCTCCATCCCCTACTACCAGCACATCGTATCCAACGTCCACCGCGATTTTTTTAGGTTCGGGAATTGAGCTTTTTAACGTGACATAACCGATAGCGGCTTTTATCATGCTTTTCGCCTTTTCCGTCGCTTCTTTTCTTTCATGCACCCAGCCACAGTGTTCGCGGACGTTTAAGAAGAAAGTATCACAGCCAAATCCCGACGTCACGCGTTCAAAGATGCGCTTTTTTTCCGTGCACCCAACTATTATTATGCCATCAAGCTCCAATCTTCTGATGTCGTCTATGATATAATCCAACCCGCCCTGGCACAGTTGGTCATTGAGTTCAACGACCTCAACTTCTTTATCTTTACCCAAGCCTTTTTTGATCTTTTTAAAATCTATGTTTACGGTATTGTTGCAGGTGCAAAGGAAGATGCCCAGTCTCATAAATGCTACATTTCTATTGATGTAATAAATAACTTTTTGTCGTTGTTTTTGTTCCAGGTTTATATTTTCAAAATAGTGAGGTATTTTATAAAGGGAGTTTATATATTGAATGGAGATGAAAGAAGGTATGCTTCGAGAGGAAGTGCAGCATTTCAACCGCAAGTTATCCGGGGTCATTGAGGAAAAGATGCAGGGGTGCTCGAATAAAATTCTATACGATGCGCTGAACTATATACGGGATACGGGTGGAAAACGACTTCGTCCTATCATCTGCCTTCTATCGACGGAGGCAGTTGGTGGCTCCAGGGACAAGGCTTTGTACACCGCCGTAGCTATTGAACTCCTCCATAATGCTTCTCTGGTTCACGATGACATTATAGATGAGAATTACATACGAAGGAAAAACCCTTCCAACCCCGCAAGGTATGGCGAAAAAAAGGCGATAGTCATAGGTGATTTTTTGTTTGGGCTTTCTTGCGAGATGCTGGCGAGATGCGGGGTGCCTGAAGTCGTGGGTTTGGTTTCGAGTGCTGTTTCCGACATTGCCATGGGGCAGTATTTAGAGTTCACGTTAAGGTTACGGAGCTTACAGGAGGTGACAGAGCAATCATACATGGAGGTGGCAGCACTGAAAACCGCTTCGATATTTATGGCGAGCACAGAAGCAGGAGCCATGCTTGGTTGTGGAAACGAAGCGGAAATAGAGAATCTTCGCAATTATGGTAAAAATTTGGGCTTGGCATTCCAGATTCAGGATGACGTTTTAGATATCTGCGGTGACCCTGTGAAAACAGGAAAGCCCGTGGGGTTAGACATCAAAAATGGTGAACGAACCATTCATCTCATTCACGCATTAAATCATGTAAATACTTCGGAAAAGGAGTATTTGATAGAGATTCTGTCAAGGGAAAGTATTGGCAGTTCTGATATTGACAGGGTCCGGGGAATTTTCATAAATTCCGGCTCGATTAACTATGCAATCCGGCTATCTAACGACCTCGTGTGGGATGCGAAAAAGTGTATCGAAGGACTCGAAGATTCGGAAGCGAAGGGTAAACTTGAATACATTGCTGATTTTGCCGCAAAGCGAATAGAAAATCAAGCTTTGGCTGCTTTTATACAACGATGAATAACTTTGGAAGACCTAAAGTAGTCTATGACAACAAAGCAAGAAGGAGCCCATGTGGAGAGGGGAAGAGAAAGACATGACTATGATGTAATAGCCATAGGCGACGTGTTCTGTGATATAGCCACACTGCCAGTCCGGGATTATCCGGAGCGTGACAAGCAGATAGGCTGTGAATTTATGTTCAGCATAGGAGGTCAGGCGGGGAACTGCGCCGCTGCATGTGCTTCCCTGGGATTGAAAACTGCACTCATCTGCAAAACCGGAAACGACGTGCTTTCGAGTTGGATAACGTCAGAGTTGCAAAAATCGCGCGTTCGCTGCTTCGCTGCGGTCTCCGAAAAAGAAGAGTTTCCGCACCCGGGGATAACGGTAAGCATATCCTTTGAAGACGGCAGCAGGTCTATGCTGTCCGACAGGGGAGCGAATTTGGACTTGAAGGAAGAGGATATAGACTTTGAACTTCTGCGGAAAACAAGATTCTTGATGCGTGCCGGTCACTGGAACACAGCAGGTCTTTTTCCATCAAACAAAAAAACACTCGGTTTTGCTAAATCTGCAGGCGGCGTTTATACCGGTGTAGATATAGGATGGAGCGCTTACCTTGGATGGACGGCATCAGCAAGACAAACCGTTTTTGATTTCCTCCCTTATACTGATTTTCTTTTTGTTAACGAAGCGGAGATAAAGGGATTGTGTGGGAAGGGGAAAGAGGGGGAAGGAGAGCATGAATTATTAGAAAAAGGATGTAAAAACGTGATTGTTCATAGAGGTGCAAAGGGTTCCTCGTGGATAACCAAAGATTTTGATATAAACTGTCCTGCGTTTAACGTGAAGCCGATAAGCCCAACGGGTGTGGGGGACGTGTTCAACGCAGGTTTTATATTCGCCTTCTTGCGAGAAAAGGAAGCGGAGGAATGTCTTAGATTTGCTAATGCCTGTGCTGCAACACATATAAGTAAAAGAAGAGTGGGAAACGTATTTCCTACAATGAAGGAAGTGGAGGTGTTATATAGGCAATAAGGCAAATGGGCAAGGTGGGTCAGAAATGGAGAAAGAGAGATTGATACCAGGGGCGTTTTTTGTCACTTCCGGTGTGGGCATGGACTTCGAGCAGGCTATCGCTTTTGACCTCGCTTTAAGTAATGCAGGGATAAGCGAATGCAATCTGGTAGAGGTTTCATCCATACTTCCTGCGAACGCGGTGGAAATAGAGCGAAGCGAAGTGACGCTAACAGCCGGTGAAATAACGTTTTGCGTGATGTCTAGAGCAGATGGTAAATCGGACGAGGTTATTGGCGCTGGTATAGGATACGGCAGGATAGGAAGCGAAAATGAGCATGGATTCGGTATCATCTGCGAGCATCATGGGCATTATTCAAGGGAATATCTGGTGGCAAAGATAAGCGAGAAGTTATATAAGATGGCGGAGACACGGATTCATGATAAGAAAATAGAAATAGGGGGAAAGAAGTTAGAAGTAAAATCAGAGGAGGTAGAAGTGGGTAAATTCGGCTCGGTAGTAGTAGCACTGGTGTTTGTATTTTGATTTGAGTGAAGGTTTAAAGTTTAAATATTAAGATATTTGACGTATTGTTATTGTTATACCTATTATTCTGGTGGTAAGAGGTGAAGAGAGGAAGTGGAAATAGAGGACTTACCGGGTGTTGGACCTGCAATAGCGGAGAAATTACGTGAAGCAGGTTTAAATTCGTTGGAAGCGATAGCAGTGTCGTCTCCAGGGGAGTTGGTGGCAACCGCAGAGATAGGAGAAGCAACGGCAGCAAAGATAATAAATTCTGCGAGGGACGCCGCGGACATTGGCGGGTTTGAGACCGGAGATAAGATATTAGAACGGAGACTGGGCGTAGGCAAGCTAACTACGGGGTCTAAATCTTTCGATGATTTATTGGGCGGTGGTCTCGAGACGCAAGCGATGAGCGAGTTTTACGGTGAATTCGGCAGTGGGAAGACGCAAATAGCACACCAACTCGCAGTAAACGTTCAATTACCACTGGAGAAGGGAGGTTTAAACGGCTCTGTCATAATGGTGGATACAGAGAATACGTTTAGACCGGAGAGAATAAAGGATATGGCGGAAGGTGCGGAACTTGATTACGAAGACGTTCTTAAAAATATACACGTTGCACGTGCTTATAACTCAAATCACCAGATATTGCTGGTGCAGAAGGCGAAAGAGGTTGCAGAGGACCTGAAGGATACCGAAAAGCCGGTGCGGTTAATGATAATAGATTCGGCAACCGCGCATTTCAGAAGTGAATATGTAGGTCGGGGGACGCTGGCAGACAGGCAGCAAAAGATAAACAAGCATCTACACGACGCGCTCAGGTTTGGAGACCTCAATAATGCGGTGGTAATGATAACTAACCAGGTGATGGTGAGACCGGACGCATTCTTCGGCGACCCTACAAGACCCATAGGCGGTCACATAGTAGGACATACCGCTACTTTCAGAATATACCTGCGAAAGTCAAAAGGTGAGAAGAGAATAGCAAAATTAGTTGACTCACCTAACCTGCCAGAAGCAGAGGCGGTGTTCTCGGTGTCAAAGGTAGGAATCCGGGATTAGCGGGTTTGGTTTATTCACCTTCCGTTTCCAGTTCTTCTTTGCAAGTCTCGCACACCATCAGCCCGTCTTTCATTACCACGTAATGTGAGAAACTTCCGCATTTCTCGCATATACCCTGCCCCACTCCTTCTCCTTCACTCCCTGATTCCAGTATCTCTCTTTCCACGTGCATCTCTATTAATTCCGCCAGTATCGAGTTCATCTGCGACGAGACGGAGAGTATATCCACATCAGCCACTATGCCCACCAGCTTACCACCCTCTAAGATTGGCAGCTTTCTTATCTTCTCCGATGCCATTTTCTTCACTGTATCCGAGAGGCGATCGTCCGGAGACGCGGCTATCAAAGGAGTCGTCATTACGTCCTTCAGTTTCACAGTGCTTGGCGTTGTGTCCTTGCTCACCAACTCGCTAATTATATCCCCTTGTGTAACTATACCTACTGGCTCCCCATTGTTAAGCACAATAATGCTGTCCACATCGTATTTCTTCATCATCTTCGCCGCTTCCTTCACGTTTACGTCCTTATCCCCCTTCACTACCTCTCGCACCATTATCTCCCTCAGCGGTATATCGGTCTCCATTTTTTACCTCACACAATTATAACATTGAAAGTATGATTTAAATATTGTTGTGGGTATGGGAATGAAATACGTGATTTTAATAGGGGATGGGATGGCTGATTATCCGATTCCTGAGCATGGCGACAAGACTGCTTTACAGATTGCGAATACGCCGAACCTCGATTTCATCGCTACTGCGGGCATGTGCGGCGTGGTAAAGACAATACCAGAGGGGATGAACGCCGGAAGCGATATTGCCACACTCTCTATTCTTGGATACGAGCCCGCGAGATATTACACGGGCAGGGGTCCGTTGGAAGCGATGGGGATGCACATACCACTCGATGAGGGCGATGTCGCGTTTCGGTGCAATCTCATAACAGAGAAAGAGGGAAGAATAGAAGATTACAGTGGCGGGCATATAACAAACGACGAGGCGAAGGGGTTAATAGCGGCACTTAACGAAGAATTTAGTGTAGAAGGAATTGAGTTTTATCCCGGCGTTAGCTATCGAAACGTTCTGGTTCTCAAATCAGAATATTTAAGTTTGGAAGAGGGGGAAATAGAGCTGGGTGGCGCACCCCCGCATGACATAATTGGTGCGCAGGTGGATGCGGAGCTACCGGAGGATGAATTATTAAGGCATATTACACTTACCTCGAAGAAGATACTGGATGCCCACGAGATAAACGAGAGAAGGGCGGCGAATAACCAGAGGAAGGCGAATATGGTATGGCTCTGGAGCGGAGGCAGGAAGCCAGTAATGCCTGCGTTTAGCGAGCTGTATGGAGTGAGCGGTTCGGTGATTTCGGGTGTTTATCTCGTAAAAGGAGTGGGGAGGTATGTGGGTTTGGAGGTGATAGACGTGCCGGGCGCTACGGGGTATATTGACACGAATTACGAGGGAAAAGCGGAATATGCAATTACGAGTTTAAAGGCTAAGGATTTTGTTCTGGTTCACGTAGAAGCGCCGGATGAGGCAGCGCATCTCGGTGATATAGACATGAAAGTGAAAGCGATAGAGGATTTCGATGCGTTGGTGGTGGGTAAGGTATTGAGAGGATTAGAGGATGAATTTGCAGATACCGATGAGGGTTATAAGGTATTAGTCATGCCAGACCACTACACGCCTGTGTCGTTGAAGGTGCATACAAAGGAGGCAGTGCCTTTTGCAATTTATTATTCGCACCACAGGAGGAGCAGCAATGAGGAGGGTGATAATAAGACGGGCGGATTTGACGAAATATCAGCAAAGGATGGTCGTCAGTTGGAAGCACGGGATTTGATGCCTCTTTTCTTTAGCAAGCACTTTTCTTTCTCTTAAGGAAAAGGTTAATTTAATTTAAAATGCGATGCGTGCCATAATTAAGTCATGGTGAAATCCGGCAATCGCAACCTGAACCAGGGCATTGATACCTACGTAAATATTTTTGAAGATGCGTATAAAAGGAACCTGGCTGGAAGAGAGCCGGATACGCTTTATAAGCCCATAATTGACCTGTTGGGAAGAGGCGGGAAAAGGTTAAGACCTTCGTTATGCCTCATGGCTTGCGAGTTGGTAGGAGGCGATATAAAAAAGGCGATACCAACGGCGATATGTATCGAGTTCTTCCATAATTTCTCTTTGGTCCACGATGACATAGAGGACGGGAGCGAGCTAAGACGTGGAGAACCGGCATTGCACATAAAATATGGGGTTCCCATTGCGGTGAATGCGGGAGATGGACTATACGCTTTGTGTTACGGAGCGTTGAGGGAGAACGAGAGATTGTTGGGTGTAGAGAGGGCGTGGCGAATATTTGAAGAGCTTGCGGAGCTTAGCGTTGTGCTTGTAGAGGGGCAAGCGATGGACCTTGAGTTCAAGGATAGGGGGGAGATGAGCGAGTCGGAAGTAATAGAGATGTTGAGGAAAAAGACTGCGAAACTATTCGCGGTTTCCGCTAAATGCGGTGCCATTGCAGGTGGCGCATCGAACGAAGTAGCGGAGGAATTGGGCAGTGCATGGGAAGATATTGGAATTGCATTCCAGATAAGAGACGATATTCTTAACGTGATAGGGGAAGAGGGAAAATACGGGAAGAGTATAGGGGGGGACATTGCAGAAGGGAAACCTACTTTGCTTCTCATCAACTGCTTGGAGCAGTGTGAATTGGACGAAAAGGAAAATATATATAAATGTCTTCATAATTACGATAAACAAAAAATAGAAGAAGTGGTTAATTTGTTCAGGAAGTATGGTTCGATAGATTATTCGGAAGAAATAGCGATGCGATACCTGCGCGAGGGAACGGATAAGATAAGAGAAATAGAGGGTAAAGAAGAGCTAAAGGAGCGAATGGTGGCTTTGGCGGAATATTTTGTGGAGAGAGAAAAGTGAAGGGAAAGAGAGTAAATGGAGAGAAATAAGGATAAGAGATTTGGAAGGGGTGCAAACGCTTGCAGGCGATGCGGTAGAAGACGGGGATTGATACGAAGATACGAGATTTATCTGTGCCGGCAGTGCTTCAGGGAGATAGCGAGGGAGATAGGGTTTAAGAAGTATAATTAAGAGTATAAGAGATAAAAAGGAGAAGAGTGAAAAACAATGTCGTTAAACGATCCGCTTGCGGATGCTCTTTCGCATATAAAGAATACGGAACGAGTAGGGAAGATGGAATGCAGGATAAAACCGGCTTCAAAGCTGATAGGGAACGTGCTGGGGGTAATGCAAGAAGGCGGCTACATAGAGGAATTTGAATTCGTAGAAGATGGAAAAGCGGGTTTCTTCAAGGTGAAGCTTTGTGGTAAGATAAACAATTGCAATGCGATAAAGCCGCGGTTTTACGTCCGTGCGAAGGAATATGAGGCATGGGAGAAGCGGTTTCTACCTGCGAGGGAGTTCGGTCTGTTGATAGTTACGACTCCAAAGGGTGTGATGGGACATGAAAAAGCGATGGAAGTAGGGACGGGTGGGCAATTGCTGGCTTTTGTGTATTAAAACAAACCTTTTAGAAAAAGGTTTGACCCAAAAATAAGTTCTTTTGGTAAAGCTTTTTTATCCCCTCTTCCGCTTCTGTTAGCGTTATCTCTTGACCCAATGTGGCAACTTCGGCTTTTATCTCTTTGAGTCTAACGCGAAGACCATTTTTATTCCCTCAGTGTAACAATCTTTTCAGACTTTTCTCAAAATTCATTCTTCACTCACACCTGAAACCTCATACCTTCCATAATTCAGCGTAAGCATACCAGAAATTCCGCACTCGGCGAGCAACGCTAAATCACCCTTTTCAAGTTTTGTTTCCTTAACCGGCGGAATGGGCTTCGTCCTCCTGCAAATTATCCTTCCACCAGTCATTTTAGCACCGACATAGCCCTTACATTTACCCTTTACGAACACAACCCCTTTTATCAACTCCACGCCTAAGAATTCATCTGCATCGCCCAATATTACAACTTTACCACCGTTAAGCAACGCAGCAGCGTTCATACCGGCATTACCCTCTATCAAGACCAACCCTTTCCGCATCAATATGCCCGCGCTTATCCCAACATTTCCTTTTACATGCACCTTCGCCTCTTTCATGCAACGAGCAGCAAGCGTGCTTCTCAAAATCCCGTCAGTAAGAATCAGCTCCCCTTCTTTAAACTCGTTAGGCTCAAGTATGCTCTCCATTTCCCGCTCTTCGGGATGATGCAAGAGCCAGGTTATCGAAACGAATTTTTTATAACCTTCCAAATCGGATTTTACTTGCACCACGTTGCCCAGAGGTTCTTTAACTTCACCCTTAACGTAAATGGCACCTGAAAGCATGCTCATCCCAGGATAAGAGCCTGCATTTCCATTCACTATTATTGACCCCACCCCGGGCAATTCCTTTCCGCTGCCACCGAAAAAAACGAGGTCAACACCCAAACTTGAACCGAGTCTCTTGCCCACGTCTCCCTTGATATGCACGTCTTCACCGTTTTTCAACGCCTCCACTA
>JABUBN010000187.1_pt1 | contig 16971 bp, 12 predicted proteins | sample 7240341 | NCBI WGS metagenome assembly JABUBN01 (sample SAMN07256345, study PRJNA390944) | subsurface metagenome | isolation source: Methane hydrate marine sediment | place: Pacific Ocean: Eastern North Pacific, ODP site | reverse complement strand
AATCAACATAAAATACCACGAGGTTCATCCGCAATGGAATTACACAATTTTTCCTTCATAAAATCGGATTTAATTTTTAGGTGAACCCTAACCCACTAACCTACTAACCCACTAACCTACTAACCCACTAACTTACTAACCCACTAACTTACTAACCTACTAACTTACTAACTTACTAACCTACTAACTTACTAACTTACTAACTTACTAACCTACTAACTTACTAACTTACTAACTTACTAACTTACTAACTTACTAACTTACTAACCTACTAACTTACTAACCCACTAACTTTCTTACTTTTATATAACTAAACTTTCAATTGGCTGTATATTAAAAAATTACATTTCAGTTATTTTTTCCAAATTCTTTTAGTGGTGGACTGCCTGCTTGTAAAGGGGGCTATACGAGTTCTTTTAAGGCTTTAATTGTAGCAACGGGATCCTTAGATGCAAACACCGTATTACCTGCCACCAAAACATCCACTCCTGCCTCAACCAATTCGCCGGCATTTGAAACATCCACTCCGCCATCTATCTGAATCAGTGCGTGACTGCCGGATTCAATAATAAGCTTTTTGAGTTTTCTGATTTTTTTGAAAGATTGAGGAATGAATTCCTGGGCTCCATACCCTGGATTTACTGACATGATGAGTATCATATCGACATCAGTAATTATTTCATCCAATACATAAACCGGGGTATGTGGATTTAACGAAACGCCGGCTTTCATTCCCAAAGATTTGATTTTTTGTACAGTGCGATGCAAATGTGTACAGGCTTCGTAATGAACGGTTAAATTAAAAACCCCGAAATCTTTAAAGTTTTCCAGGAATTTATCAGGGTTGACAATCATAAGATGTGCATCAAGGGGTTTTTGGGCATACTTTCGCAAAGATTCGAGTACAGGGAATCCAAAAGAGATGTTCGGAACAAAAACACCATCCATTATATCCAGGTGAAACCAGTCTGCCTGGCTGGTGTTTACTATGTCAATGTCTTTCTTAAGGTTGCCAAAATCGGCAGCCAATAAAGAAGGGGCTACTAAATGACTCATAAATTTACCGGATTAATGTTGTATTGCAATGTACAAAAATAGATTAAGTAGAAAAAATAAAGAGAAAAAGTTATTTTTTCTCTTTATTTTTACAGCGGAAGATTTCAAGTTTGGGTATCGAAAACACCTATCCCAGATAGGTTTTTAAAATTTTACTGCGGGCAGTATGCTTTAATCTCTTTATTGCTTTTTTTTTGATCTGTCTTACCCTTTCCCTGGTCAGGTTAAACGCTTCCCCAATTTCCTCCAGGGTAATCGGATATTTTTCGTTTAATCCATAATATAACCTGACGATATCCGCTTCACGATGCGTTAAGGTATTTAATGCGCGTTCAATTTCTTTGCGTAGTGAATCTGTTATCAATTGCTTATCAGGGCTTGGTGCATCTTTGCTCAGGAGTACATCATACATATTGTTTTCCTCCCCAATTGCCAGGGGCGCATCCATTGAAATATGACGAACCGCATTAATAATGGATACCTTAATATCCTTCGGAGTTAATTCAAGTGCCTGTGAAATTTCCAATTCGGTTGGTGGTCTTTCGAATTTCTGTTCCAGTACCGCGAGGATCTTATTAATTTTATTAATCGATCCGATTTTGTTTAAAGGTAGCCGGACAATTCTGGCCTGTTCAGCTAATGCCTGAAGAATGGATTGCCTGATCCACCAAACAGCATAAGAGATAAATTTAAAACCTCTGGTTTCATCAAACCTCTGAGCTGCCTTTATTAGTCCCAGATTTCCTTCATTTATCAAATCGGCCAAACTCAGGCCCTGATTTTGATATTGTTTTGAAACCGAAACAACAAAGCGAAGATTGACTTTGACGAGTTGATTTAAAGCATCCAAATCACCATCCCGGATTCTTCTTGCCAGTTCAACTTCTTCTTCTGCTGTAATTAATTCAACTTTACCTATCTCATGGAGATATTTGTCAAGCGACGCAGTGTCGCGGTTGGTAATCTGTTTGATTATTTTAAGTTGGCGCATTCCTGAGTGGTTTTTACAGCCAATTATTATACGTATTTAACATAGTAAAAGTTGCAATTCTGATTAGAAAAAATCATTTCCCAAACAGCAACTAAAATGAAGCTGAATAAATCATAAATTTCTTCATTAATTACTGATTGTCAATAAAATAGGAAGCAGAAAGGTCAAATGTCAATAAACAGGATACTGAAGCACTTCGGTGTGGAAATTCTTGTTTGACAAATAATTTGATTATTTTTTTGGTAATTCTGAGGATTTGCTTATACTTGCAGTGAATTTCCTGATCGCTTTATCAATTAGGCTTTTCCTTTTCCCTTTTAATTTACTTTAGTCACAATATTTCCGTTTAATTGTTACTTATTTTCATCTCTACTTAATTCATTAAACCTTAAACATTTTAAAATTTCCTGTTATAATTATGTATGATATCTTAGAATTGAACAAGAAACTTGCACCTGAGTTACGTGAAATTGCCAGGCAATTGCAGATAAAAAGAGTAGATTCCTTAAAAAAACAGGATTTGGTCTATAAAATTCTGGATCAGCAGGCTATAACTGCAACCGAAGGAAAAAGAACAGAAAAAAAGCAACCCGGAAGAAGGGGCAAAATTCAAACTGTAAAAGTGGATAAGGATACATTTATTAAGGATAAACCGGAAATTACGAGAACTGATATAACTGCATTAACATCCTTGCCTTCTCAAGAATCCACCACGGAAGAAGCTGAAAAAAAAGAACAAACAGTAAAAAGAAGTGAATTTGCTCAGGAAGATAAAACGGTGGAACATAGGGACAGGAGAAAGGAGTATCAAAAAGAAGAAGCTGAAAAAAAAGAACAAACAGTAAAAAGAAGTGAATTTGCCCAGGAAGATAAAACGGTGGAACATAGGGACAGGAGAAAGGAGTATCAAAAAGAAGAAGCTCCCCGTTATCAAAAACGGCATAAAGAAAAGGCCTATGATTTTGATGGGATCATAACTGCTTCAGGAGTTTTGGAGATCATGCCTGATGGATATGGCTTTCTCAGATCAGGAGATTATAACTACCTGAATTCCCCCGATGATATATATGTTTCACAATCGCAGATCAAATTATTCGGTCTTAAAACGGGAGATATCTTAAATGGGAGTATTCGTCCACCTAAGGATGGTGAAAAATATTTTCCATTAATAAAAGTTCAGGAAATAAATGGAAGGAGTCCTGACTACATCAGGGATCGAGTTCCTTTCGATTATTTAACTCCCCTGTTCCCTGAGGAAAAGTTCACGCTTTGCAAACGCGGAGAAGGGAATCTTTCCGTTCGGGTGATTGATATGTTTACTCCTATCGGTAAAGGTCAGCGTGGGTTAATTGTTTCACAGCCAAAAACAGGAAAGACCATTCTGCTGCAGGATGTTGCCAACGCGATTACCAAATATCATCCTGAGGTTTTTTTAACAATCCTTCTTATTGACGAACGACCTGAAGAGGTAACGGATATGGCCAGAAATGTCAAAGCTGAAGTTATTTCATCAACTTTTGATGAGCCGGCTGAGAGACATGTTCGTGTTGCAAATATTGTTTTGGAGAAAGCGAAAAGAATGGTTGAATGCGGCCATGATGTTGTTATTTTACTGGACTCGATTACCCGGTTGGCCCGGGCTTTTAATACAATTGCACCTGCATCGGGTAAGGTTCTTTCAGGTGGGGTGGATTCAAATGCACTGCAAAAGCCCAAAAGATTTTTTGGCGCAGCAAGGAATATTGAAAATGGCGGCTCGCTGACGATTCTGGCTACAGCTCTTACCGAAACAGGCTCAAAAATGGATGACGTGATTTTTGAGGAGTTTAAGGGAACGGGCAATATGGAACTTCAGCTTGACAGAAAGCTTTCCAATAAAAGAATTTATCCGTCGATTGATCTTCCTTTATCAAGTACCAGGAGAGAAGAACTTTTACTTGAGAAAAACCTCCTGAACAAGGTTTGGATACTGAGAAATTACCTGACTGATATGACATCTGTCGAAGCTATGGAATTCCTGCGCGACCGGTTAATGCGAACTGAATCAAATGAAGAATTCCTTATTTCAATGAACAGTCAATAAAAACCTTGAACATAGCTTCGCAAATTCCTATACATTTTTTGATACCCTGATAAAATTCATAAAATGCCTGCCGGAAACCTGTTAATTTTACACAGGTATAAAACAAACAGATGGGGCTTGTATAACATTTTTGAATTAAAGCACCAAAAAGCAATAAACAAATAACAACCGAACGAAGTGAGCTCATGAACACCTTTGAAAATTAATTATATTGTGAATAAATAAATTCCAAATATCAATTATCAAATGACCTAAACAGCTTTGAATATTGTGATTTGGGGTATTGAGATTTACCTGCCCTGTGAAATACGAAGTAATTTTGCTTGCAAAATTATTTCACAGGGTAAATATTTTGGTGCTTGTCATTTGTGATTTTTACTATTTATTTTAAACTTTCGTACTTTATAGACGGGCTCTAATTTAGATGCTTATTTGTAATCAAAATGAATTACTGAACAAGGAGTATTTTCCCTTATTGAATCTTCCTCTTATTGCTGATTTATTTTAATTTTACTCAATAGAATATCTTTTATTAATAAACTGTTAATTAATTACTTAAGGATAACAAAATGACAAGAAAACTTAATTTTATTACATGTGAAGGCAACTATGCTGCTTCGCATGTTGCTTACATGTTTAGTGAGATAGCTTGTATTTACCCCATTACTCCCTCTTCCAACATGGCAGAATATATTGACGAATGGGCAGCACACGGAAGAAAAAATATATTTGGCGAAACGGTAAATGTGGTAGAAATGCAATCTGAAGGAGGGGCATCAGGCGCTCTTCACGGTTCATTGCAATCAGGCGCACTGTGTTCTACTTTCACAGCTTCCCAGGGTTTATTATTGATGATCCCAAATATGTACAAGATAGCCGCGGAATTATTGCCGGGCGTGTTTCATGTAAGTGCAAGAAGCATTGCTGCTCATGCCTTATCCATTTTTGGCGATCATAGCGATATTTATGCAACCCGCCAAACCGGATTTGCTCACCTCGCCAGCGGAAGTATTCAGGAAATAATGGATATGGCTGGTGTCGCACACTTAAGCGCGATAAAATCCCATATTCCGTTTCTTCATTTCTTCGACGGGTTCCGTTCCTCACACGAAGTCCAGAAGATCGATGCTTTTACAAACGAAGACCTTGCCTCCATGATAGATTATGAAGCTTTACAGGCGTTCAGAGACAATGCTCTGAACCCCGAACATCCTGTCACCCGGGGTACCGCGCAAAATCCCGATATTTTTTTCCAGGCAAAAGAATCCATCAACCGGTTTTATGAACCTGTACCTGACATTGTTGAAAATTATATGCAGGAAATTACAAAATTAACAGGAAGAGAATACCATCCATTTGTATATTATGGCGCTAAAGATGCTGAACATGTAGTTATTGCAATGGGATCGGTTACCGAAACGTCAAGGGAGGTTGTAGACTACCTGGTTGGCAATGGCGAGAAAATTGGGTTATTGATTGTTCATCTTTACAGGCCGTTCTCTGCAAAATATTTTTTCGGGGCCATGCCTGAAACCGTTAAACGAATTGCTGTATTAGACAGAACCAAAGAACCTGGAGCAAACGGTGAACCTCTTTATCTCGATATAAGGGATTTGTACTACGAAAAAGAAAACAAACCTTTGATAGTTGGAGGAAGATATGGTCTCAGTTCGAAAGATACAACACCAGCTCATATTCGTGCAGTTTATGAGAATCTGAAGTTACCAGAGCCAAAAAATCATTTTACTGTTGGAATTGTTGACGATGTTACATTCACCTCATTGCCATTGCTTCCCGAGGTAAGTATTGCTCCCAAGGGTACTTATGAAGCCAAATTTTTTGGGATCGGAGCTGATGGTACTGTTGGCGCCAATAAAAACTCCATAAAGATTATCGGGGAAAATACAGATAAATATGCACAGGCTTATTTTGCCTATGATTCTAAGAAATCAGGTGGTATAACAATATCCCATCTCAGATTTGGTGATAATACCATTCGCTCGACATATTTCGTAAATACACCTGATTTTGTAGCCTGCCATGTTCCATCGTATCTGGATAAATATGATATGCTCAAGGGACTGAAAAAAGGTGGATCATTCCTGTTGAATAGTATCTGGGACATTGAGGAAACAAAAAGGAGGATACCTGATACGATGAAAAAACAGATAGCTGAAAAGGAAATTAAATTTTATATAATAAATGCCACAAATATTGCTGAAGAAATTGGTTTGGGTACCAGGATAAATACCATTATGCAATCGGCCTTTTTTAAAGTATCAGAAGTAATACCGTATAACCAGGCGGTTGATGAGATGAAAAAAGCGATTGTAAAAAGCTATAGTGCGAAAGGCGAAGCGATTGTAAATATGAATTTTTCGGCAGTAGATGAGGGAGGAAAGGTGGTAAAGATTGATATTCCCGAAGACTGGAAGAATAGCGAAGTTAAGGAGGAGAAAGACGAAAGGGATATTCCGGAATTCGTAAAGAATGTTGCTGAACCAATTAATTTGCTTAAAGGCGATAATCTTCCCGTGAGCGCGTTTGTCGACAGGGAGGATGGGACTTTCCCTCCCGGAACCACACAATATGAAAAGAGGGGAATAGCCGTTAATACTCCGGAATGGCAGCCTGAGCTTTGTATCCAATGTAACCAGTGTGCTTATGTTTGCCCGCATGCTTGCATACGGCCATTCCTGCTTACCGGTGAAGAAGTAAAAAATGCACCGGAAGGAACAGTTACCGTTGATGGGAAAGCACAGATCAAGGACTATAAGTTCAGAATTCAGGTAAGTGTTCTGGATTGCACGGGTTGTGGAAATTGTGCAGATGTATGCCCATCGAAGGAAAAATCACTCATTATGAAACCTTTAGGTACCCAAATGGAAGAAGTGGAAAGATGGAATTATATGCATAATGTGGTAGGTTATAAAGATACGGTAGTACCAAAAGATAAAACTGTAAAAAACAGTCAGTTTTCCCAGCCCTTATTTGAATTTTCGGGCGCCTGCGCCGGATGTGGAGAAACTCCCTATCTAAAGGTCCTTACGCAACTGTTTGGTGACAGGATGATGGTAGCCAATGCAACAGGATGTTCTTCTATTTATGGAGGGACAGCTCCGTCTACTCCCTTCCGGGCTAATAAAGAGGGAAAAGGAGTTGCCTGGGCAAATTCATTATTCGAAGATAACGCGGAATATGGTTTTGGTATGGCGCTCGGAGTAAGTAAATTGAGAGACAGGATTACACTGAAAATGGAGGGAGCAATCCTAAGCGACAGCTTCTCAGGTGAAACAAAAGAAGTGTTCAGGGAATGGATCGAAACAAAAGATGATGCTAAGAAGTCGGTCGAAGCCTCTTCAAAAGTTATCACATTGCTTGAAAAGGAAAAAGATCCCCTTGCTAAGGAGATTCTTGCCCTGAAACAATACCTTGTTAAAAAATCTGTATGGGCTATAGGTGGTGATGGTTGGGCGTATGATATTGGATATGGTGGTTTAGACCATGTTATGGCTTCCGGGAAAGATATTAATATTATGGTACTTGATACCGAGGTTTATTCCAATACCGGAGGACAATCATCAAAGGCCACTCCAATTGGTGCAGTGGCCAAGTTTGCAGCTTCAGGTAAAAAGATCAGGAAAAAAGATCTTGGAGCCATGCTCATAACTTATGGTTATGTATATGTTGCCCAGGTTGCAATGGGAGCCAGCCAGTCACAATATTTAAAGGCTATCAAGGAAGCCGAAGCTTATCCCGGCCCATCATTGATTATTGCCTATTCACCCTGTATTAGCCACGGACTGAGAAGGGGTATGGACAAATCCCAGGATCAGATGAAATTTGCAGTTGAAGCAGGATACTGGCATTTGTACAGGTATAATCCGGCTCTTGAAGCAGAAGGAAAAAATCCTTTCACCCTCGATTCCAAAGAGCCGGATTGGAGTAAATTCCAGGAATTCCTTGATTCCGAAGTACGTTATACTTCATTGAAAAAGTCATTCCCTGCTGAAGCTGATGTATTGTTTAAATTGGCAGAGGAAAACGCCAAATGGAGATATAATTCTTATGTTCGGATGGCAGCAGCAATGGATTTTTCGAAGAAGTAAGAATTGGTACAATACAGGATTAGGCGGTCCAGGTGACCGCTTTTTTTTGCTCTGCAGACTTTGAATAGCTACTTTTTGTTAACTTTGTAATTTATAATCTTTTTAAATAAGGAAAGGTGCTGGGAAGGATTATAGGTATCGATTATGGTACAAAAAGAGTTGGTTTAGCCGTGACGGATCCGACACAAACGATCGCCAACGGTCTGAAAACAATTCCGCCTAAAGAACTTATGAATTTTCTGAGATCCTATGTGGAAAGAGAGAACGTTGTTGAATTTGTTGTTGGTTACCCGAAAAAAATGAACAATTTGCCTTCAGAGTCAGCAATATTAGTCGATCGGTTATTAAAACAATTAAGGGTAAAATTCCCACGTATCCCGGTTGAACTCATGGATGAAAGATTTACTTCAAAAATTGCATTTCAAACCATGATTGATGGTGGGTTAAGGAAGAAAAGACGGCGTGATAAGGCAATCATCGATACCATAAGTGCAGCTTTAATATTGCAATCATACCTGGATAGAAGATCAAATTTGCAGAATTGCACATAATCAGTGCCTTGGGACGAAAAAAGACAGGCTGCAGCTTGAGCTTATGATTAAAAGATTTATTTCGACTGAATAGTAACACAGAATTAATTTTTGTTTTATGGTTTTACCGGTAGTGGTTTATGGACATCCTGTCCTGCGGAAAAAAGCGGTGGAGATAGAACCTGATTTTGAGTACTTTCAGGAATTGCTTAAGGATATGTGGGAAACGATGTATGTATCTGACGGCATCGGTTTGGCATGTCCGCAAATAGGAAAGTCGCTCCGTTTGTTTGTTATCGATGCCAGCCCTCTTAAAAAAGATGATCCATCGCTGGAAAACTTTAAAAAAGCATTTATTAATCCCAGGATAGTTGAAAAAACAGGTGAAATATGGACATTTAATGAGGGATGTTTAAGCATTCCGAATATCAGGGAAGATATAAACAGGGAATCCAAAATAAGGATTGAATATTATGATGAGGATTTTGCTTTTCACGATGAGCATTTTGAGGGAGTTATGGCCAGGATCATTCAACATGAATACAACCACCTGGAAGGCATTTTGTTTACCGATCTTGTTTCACCAATCAGAAAAAGATTATTGAAAAGTAAACTTATGGCAATCTCAAAAGGGAAATTTGAAGTAAGCTATAAGACCATTTTACCAAAGAAAAAAGTAATCCAAAAAGTATAATATACACATTGGAATGATCGAATAATGTTTTCTTTACAAATGCAAAAGCACTTTTAAAAATAAATATATCCAATATTCCCTGCCTTCGCCTGCTCCCGCCTTCACCGCGTTACGGCGGACAGGTCGGCAGGCAGGCAAAATTCCATAATTCTCCTAAAATGGATGTCATTGACACATAATTCATTATGTCTTTCCTTTTAATTTAGCTGAATAGTTATAAAAATGCTTTTTAGCGAAAAAATCAGACAAATTCCTTTCCTGCGTTTATTACTTCCGTTTACAGCAGGAATAATCTTTCAGCTTTATTTTCCTGTTAGGGAAAATGCTTTATATCCTTGTTTTGCGGTTTGTTTTATTTTATTTATCGGGACGTTTCTATTTAAAAAGCTGAGTAGGAATTACATGTACAGGTGGGTTTATGGAGTAATTTTGTTTGTTTTTCTTTTTATTTTGGGCGCGGGTATAATACAGCTCAGGAATAATCGATCAAATTATACTGATTTTATTGATGGGGAATGTCTTGCCATAGCAAATTTGGTTGAATCACCACAGGATAAGCCCAGATCAGTAAAAAGCATTCTGCAGATGAAATCAATCAGGGTTGGAAAGAAATGGGTAAAAACCAGGGGTAAGGTTTTGGTGTATTTTCAAATGGACAGCATCGCGAAAATGCTGAAAACGGGCGACCAGATAGTCTTTCAGGGATCGCTACAGACTATTCAGTACTCTCAAAATCCCGGTGAATTTAATTACAGGAGATACATGGCATTTCATGGTGTCTACGGTCAGCTATACCTGCCAACATCCAATTGGAGGAAAATCGACCAAAATAAAGGAAATGTTATCCTCCTGGGGTCGCGTAAACTAAGAAGCCATTTTTTGAATACTTACCGGGACCTCGGACTTGAAGGAGATGAATTTGCCGTTGCCGGCGCCCTGACTCTTGGATTCAGAGACAATTTGGGTGAGGAGTTGAAAAAGGCTTATACCACCTCCGGAGCGATGCACATTCTTGCTGTTTCAGGCCTTCACGTGGGAATAATTTATTTTTTGATTTTTCATTTATTTCATTTTGTTGCCAAATTCAGGTATGGCAGGGTTATTCGTGCTATGATCACTTTCGTATGTCTTTGGTCTTTTGCTTTCCTTACCGGACTTTCTCCTTCGGTCATGCGTGCGGCTACGATGTTTAGTTTTGTTATAATAGGTAAATCGTTACACCGGACGGTAAACATCTACAATATACTGGCTGCTTCTGCATTTTTCTTGCTACTTATCAATCCTTATCTGATCATGAAGATAGGATTTCAATTATCTTATTCAGCGGTTATGGGAATAGTCTATTTTCAACCAAAAATATACCGGCTTTACAGGAACCGGTACTGGATCGTCGATAAGATTTGGGGGTTAATAACTGTGTCTGTCGGAGCCCAACTGGGAACCTTCCCATTAATCATTTTTTATTTTAACCAATTCCCGAATTATTTTTTACTGACTAATATCCTGGTGATACCCTTTGCTACCATCATTATTTACCTGGGTGTAATGGTCCTTCTTTTTTCGTGGATACCCTGGATGGCAACAGTTGCTTCATTCCTTTTTATTCAAACCATTAAAGGGCTTAACGCTTCAATTCATTTTATTGAAAGTTTGCCTTATTCCTTATCAACAGGGATATCAAATACCATTTTGGAAACTGTGATTATCTATTTAATTATTTTTTGCCTGGCACTATTCCTTATTGAAAAAAAGAGAATATCATTTATATCCGCATTAAGCTTGTGTATGATATTTATAGGACTGAATCTTTTTAAAAATTTTCAATCGGAATCACAAAAAATGATGGCTGTATATAATGTAAAAGGAATGTCAACACTGAACTTTATCGATGGCAGGAAGAGTGTTTTAATTGGTGATTTTAATTTGAAAAGCAACAGGGAAATGGTTTTATATTATGTAAATAAGTATTGGAATTTGTTGGGTATCCGAAAAAAAGAATTTTATGGATTGGATCAATTATCAAACATTGGCAGCAAAGGAAATAGCCTGCCGGATACAATGAATAATTTATATGTTCACAGAAATTTTATTCAGTATTATGAAAAAAGAATTTATGTTTTGAATAATCACAGTTTACAGAATTATTCAACAGGAGTGAAAATAAATATTGATTATCTGATTTATGGGAACAACCCTGGGATACCTCTGGAAACCATTTTCAATCTTTTTTCTGTTAAACAGGTAATTATTGACTCGTCGAATTCGTACTGGGATAATAACCGAGTGAAAGAAGAATGCAGTATTAAAAACATACACTGTTATTCAGTTATGGAAAGTGGGGCATTTGTTACGAATTTGTAGGTAATTAGTTTAAACTAACGTGAGTTCGAGATAAGGTTTATATGTTAAAATGTTGAATATTAGGTCTAATTCAGATTAATCCTAAAAATGGAAGAATGGAAGAATGGAAGAATGGAATATTGGAAGAAAAACATCGTAAACAACCATTCATCATTCCCCTGTAGAAATAGCTCCTGTATCGCATTTTACCCCGTAGGATAAATCAATAAATCCAACGGGGTGAACAGGGCAAGCATTATTCCACTATTCCAGACAACACGGATGATGTAATATGTTGTTCTCCAGATATTTAACTATTGATCTTAACCGAATTGACGTTAAACTAAATTATTCATGTTAGAAAAAAAATATAGAGAAGATTTGGATTATTAATAGGATTATCCTTTAATTTGTTTCGCAGATTTTCTGTTTATTGATATTTATGAAAATTATTATTGCAGGTGCCGGCGAAGTTGGGTCTCATTTGGCTAAGATGCTTAGTAAAGAGAATCATGATATTGTGGTTATCGATCCTGAAGATGAACGGTTAAGGTCTGTCGATGCCAGTATGGATATAATGACCGTTACCGGATCAGCCACATCGATCGAAATTCTGAAAGAAGCCAATATCAAGCGGACTGATTTGTTCATTGCTGTTGCGCACTCTGAAGATACAAACATCACTGCTGCCATCCTGGGTAAAAAACTGGGAGCAAAAACTACCATCGCACGCATCGATAATCCGGAATACCTTATACCTTCCCACAAGGATCATTTTGTTAACATGGGTATCGATTACCTGTTTTATCCTGAAATGATTGCTGCCAGGGAGGTGATCGGGCTTTTACATCAAACCGGGACTACGGAATTTTTAGATTTTTCGGGTGGCAGACTCTCCTTTTTTGTTTTGAAATTGGATGAAAATGCACCCATCATCAACAAAACCCTGATAGAAGTTACAAACCAGAATAAACCCCTGGATTACAGGGCTGTTGCGATTACCAGGAATGGAAAGACCATCATACCTCATGGAGATGACCGTTTTCTTGTAAATGATCTGGTATATGTTGTTTCAACTCTATCAGGATATGGAGAAATCATGAAATATACCGGCAAAGAAAAACTAAATCTCAAAAACATTATGATCCTTGGGGGAAGCCGGATTGGAAGGAGGATAGCAAAAGAACTTGAGAGGCAATATAATATTAAGCTTATTGAAATTAATCGTGAAAAATGTCTCCAGTTGGCTGATTTTCTGGAGGACACTCTCGTTATTAACGGGGATGGAAGAGATACCGGGATGCTATGCGAGGAAGGTTTACGAAATATGGATGCATTCATTGCAGTTACGGGTAGCTCTGAAACGAATATTTTATCCTGTTTATTTGCCAAAAAAAATGGTGTGAAGAAAACAATTGCGGAGGTGGAAATTCTGGAATACATTGGATTGGCAGAAAGCAGTGGAGTAGACACAATCATAAATAAAAAACTTGTTACCGCGAGTCGGATTTTTAAATATACCACGAGTGCAAAAGTTTCCATCGTCAAATATCTTACCGGTTCCGATGCTGAGGTACTTGAGTTTGTTGTCAAGCCGGAAGCAAAGGTTACTACCGGATCTCTCATGGAAATCAATTTTCCGAAAGATGCTATTGTTGGTGGAATAATCAGAGGAAAGTCAAGCTTTATTGCAAAAGGAGACACTATTATTAAACCAAATGACCGGGTTGTTGTTTTTGCCCTCCCTTCGGCCATCAGTAAGATCGAGAAGTTCTTTAACTAGGCCGCCATCATGATCAATTATAAATTAATCATAAAGCTCATAGGATTTTTGCTTTTCATTGAAGGCATATGTATGTTATTTGCCTTGCCCTTCTCAATTTATTATAAGGAAAACGATGCCTTACATATCCTTCTTTCAACTTTAGTTACCGCATCTGCCGGTGGCTTATGTTGGTTGCTTGGGCGTAATGCATCCAAAAGTCTGGGGAAAAGGGAAGGATTTATCATTGTGAGTGTTGCATGGGTGATCTTTTCTCTTTTTGGCGCCTTGCCTTTTGTTTTCAGTAAAACCATTCCTTCATATACCGATGCTTTCTTTGAGACTATTTCGGGATTTACCACAACAGGAGCGTCAATTTTAAATGATATTGAAGCCTTACCTCACGATCTGCTTTTTTGGAGAAGTATGACGCAATGGCTTGGAGGAATGGGTATTATTGTTCTTTCCATTGCAATACTTCCTATCCTGGGGATTGGAGGAATGCAGTTGTTCATTGCCGAGGTACCTGGTCCTGTTCCCGATAAATTGCATCCGCGGATTAAGGAGACGGCAAAACGTCTTTGGGCAATTTATATCATTTTTACCGGGGTTGAGGCCATATTATTAATTCTGGGAGGAATGAATTTCTTTGATGCTATATGCCATTCCTTTACAACCATGGCAACCGGGGGGTACTCGACAAAGCAAGCAAGCATTGCATACTTTTCTTCACCTTTTATTCAATATGTTATTACTTTGTTTATGTTCATTGCAGGTACCAATTTTACACTTTCCTATTTTGCGTTGCACCTAAAGCTTGACCGGGTATGGAAAAATGAAGAATTCCGGTTCTATACCGGTCTTATTCTATTTTTTATTTTAATAGTGACCTTTGGATTGTTTTTAACTCGGAACTCCGGGTTTGAAAGATCTTTTCGTGATGCAGCTTTTCAAGTAGTTTCCATTGTTACAACAACCGGATATGTTACTGCCGATTATATGAAATGGGCTCCTTTTTTAGGTGTCATTATTTTAGTGTTGATGTTTACCGGAGGATCAGCCGGATCAACAGGAGGTGCGATAAAGATGGTAAGGATACTGATATTGTTTAAAAATGGTTTCATGGAGCTTAAGCGGTTAATTCATCCGAATGCCGTTATACCTGTCAGGTTTAGTCATCGTACAGTTCCGCCCCAGATTGTTAATAATATTCTGGCATTTATCGCATTTTATATGTTGATTACTGTGGTTAGTGTTATGATTATTTCATCGATGGGGTATGATCTTGATTCTTCGTTTGGTTCAGTAGCGGCAACATTAGGGAATATCGGACCTGGTATAGGGGCGGTAGGCCCGGTTGAGAATTATGCTCACTTTCCGGTTTTTGGAAAATGGTTCCTCTCATTTTTAATGTTAATTGGCCGTTTGGAGTTATTTACCATCCTGGTTCTCTTCTCCTCTTCCTTCTGGAAAAAATAATCAACTTTCAAGGATCCCTAAACCCTGACGAATAATTTCAGGTTCCTCACCGGTACAATCGATAACCGTTGATGCTTCGTTGTTCCCGTATCCGCCATCGATGACAATATCAACCAGGTTCCTGTATTTTTCATAGATCAGTTCAGGGTCGGTTGTATATTCTATAACTTCATCGGAATCGTGGATGGAGGTAGTAAGAATGGGTCGCCCAAGTTCCTGCACAATTTCAAGGGCTATGTTGTTATCCGGGATCCTGATTCCAACTGTCTTTTTCTTGCTCTTAAACATTTTTGGAACCTGGTTGCCGGCATGAAGAATAAAAGTAAAAGGACCGGGTAAGTGTTTCTTCATTAACTTGAAAACATTGTTGTTCACCTGCTTGGTGTATTCTGAGAGCTGGCTGAGACTATGGAAAATAAATGAAAAATTTGGATTGGCAGGATTAACTCCCTTTAGCATGGCAACTTTCTCCAGCCCTTTTTGATTATTTATGTCGCAACCCATTCCGTAAACAGTATCGGTTGGATATATAATTATCCCTCCCTTCTCGAGCATCTCGACGACCAGCCTGATTTGCATCTGACCCGGATTCTTCGGATGTATCCTGATTAGCATTTAGATTTAACATTGAGCCTGTAAAAGTATAATCTTTTCATTAAATTGTAGTTCAATCCAATAAAAAAAAAGTGGGTAAGCTACTTATATCGCACCGCTACAACCACCTACCCTTGCTACCTTCCGGTCCTGGGGGAGTTCGGCAGGAGCTGGCCGTATAAGACTTACCCGGAGCAAAATTAGTTTCTTTTATATTGAAAACAAAAGAATTGAGATATTTTACCAATTAAAGGATAATTTCATCCTGTACAGGGAATTCTATTCTATGTTAAAATATTCCGGTTATAAAACAATCGTAAAATAACCTGGATTTTTTTTATCTTTAAAAATATTTTGCGAAATAGAATAAGGAGAATGTGTTTTGGCGTTGGAGCAATAAAAATAATTTTATTTATAATCATTATTTTTTGGATTTTAAGAAATCTCTAACTACTGTAAAAATTATATACAATTTACCAAAAAGGGTTTTATACAAGGAGCGTTTTTATGTTGTTCCTTTCTCTTTCAATCAGAGGCATACTGCCAATTCCCTTAAACAATATTTTGATTTACAAATATTTCTGAAAAATCTAATATATTTGTTAAATAACTAAAAATCTTTTAATCATGGAAAACAAAAAAGTATCCGTCTGGAAAGGCGCAATGAATCCTGCAATAATGCTGGGTTTCGCTCTCATTATTTATTCTCTTATCTTATATTTCTTCGATCAGACCTTTAATAAGTCATTGGGGTATGTCTCTCTTCTGATTATTATTGTCGGTGTGGTTTTGGGTATCCGGTCTTTCCGCAATGAATCACGGGGCGGCATTATCTCATACGGACAAGCTGTTGGAGCCGGTACGGTTATTGGTTTATATGCAGGGATCATTGGAGCAATTTTCACCTTTTTACTGTACAAGGTCATTGACCCAGACCTTATGGAAAAAATGTACACTTTTACGGAAGAACAAATGCTCGAAAAGGGAAGAGTCCCTGAAGAGATGATAGAGCAATCGATGGAGGTAACGAAGAAGTTCATGTCGCCATTAGTAATCTCTCTTGGTGCGATTTTTAATTATGTTTTTTTTGGGGTAATTGTTTCCCTTATAGCGGGAATTTTCCTTAAGAAAGAAGGCGATGCATATCAGAAGGATATGGCAGAAGTGGAAGAAAGCCCAACTGAATAAAGTCTGTATATTATCTATCAAAATTGCAGAAACTGTGAAATCCCAAATCTCAATTAACAAATATCAAATAAATCTCAAAATAATGACACCTAAAAAAGGAGCCCATTTCATATAATCGGCAGTAACATATCCGGTTGTTGTAACA
>JABUBN010000186.1_pt1 | contig 16986 bp, 17 predicted proteins | sample 7240341 | NCBI WGS metagenome assembly JABUBN01 (sample SAMN07256345, study PRJNA390944) | subsurface metagenome | isolation source: Methane hydrate marine sediment | place: Pacific Ocean: Eastern North Pacific, ODP site | reverse complement strand
ATCTTATCTTAACATATATATCGGCTTTTATGGTAAAACCTTTTACCCATTACCACCTTCAAAGAAGGTGGTTTTTTAAGGTGAAATAAATCTATAGTTTGATGAATCTTTTTCCTTCGATTTCTTTTATTAGATCTTTTAGTTCGAGGATTAGTAAGATTTCGCTTACTTTACCAGCAGACAGTTTACTGGCTGTAATAATTTCATCTATTTGGGCAGGTTCTTTGGTAATTAACCGGTAAATTATCTTTTCTTCTTCGTTTAGAGAAGTATTTTCTTTAACTATTTCTTTTTCGGCTGTTTTTTGGTGGGTAACTATGTGTATTTCTTCTAAAATATCCTGATAATTGTCTACTAATTTTGCTCCCTGTTTTATTAAATTGTGCGAACCGTTGGATAACGGAGAGTTTATATTACCCGGAATTGCAAATACTTCCCTGCCTTGATCGAGTGCGAAATCGGCGGTGATTAAGGCACCGCTCTTTTCAGCTGCCTCCACTACCACCGTTCCCAGACTTAATCCGCTTATAATACGATTCCTTCGGGGGAAGTTCTGTCTTTCCGGCAGAGTAAAAAGAGGAAATTCGCTTAGTACTGCTCCTGATTCTTGTATCTCTTGAGCTAACCTTCTATTTTCGGGAGGATATATATGATCAATACCGCAACCCAGTACTGCTATGGTCCGGCCATTTACTGAAAGTGCGCCTTTATGAGCGGCCGTATCTATTCCCCGGGCCATTCCGCTGATTATAGTTAAACTGCTTAAAGCTAAATCCTTGCTTAATTTTTCAGCTACCATCTTTCCATAGTAGGTGGCTTTTCTCGAGCCCACGATAGAGATAGAATTTTTGTCTGCTTCACCGATGGTTCCTTTAAAATATAAAACCGGAGGAGGATAATGAATGGTTTTTAAGTTATCGGGATATTGGGCATCCTCAATGGTTATTACATTGACTTTATGTTTATCTATTAAATCTAATTCTTGTTCGGGATTAATATTATTTTTTTCTTCGAAAATCCTGGAGGATATTTTAGGGTTTAAATTTAGTATTTTGGATATTTCTCCTAATTTTGCCTGCCAGGCAGTATCGACTGAACCAAAGTATTCAAGTAATTTATAAAATCTTTTTGGACCTATATCCGTTATTTTATTCCAGGCCAGCCAGTATTGTAATGAATTTTTTTTCAAGTGATTCTCCTCCAATTTTTTAAGTTGCAATATGCAAGGTACGAGGTGCGAGTTAATAAGGTCCCTTGCTGACTAATAGGTTAACCTCTTTGCTGTTTATTTTTATATTTCCCGGTTCAGGAGTTTGGGCAATAACCATGTCCTTGGGGACGGAAAAATGATTGGTATAGGTAATTCTACCTAAAATCAGGCCAAATTCTTCGATAAGGGCAGTGGCTTCTTCCAGCTCTTTATTTTTGAGTTCAGGAATGGTTAGAGCAATAACTTTACTCCCTTTGCTTACCACCACAAAAACTTCTCTGTTTTTTTTTACTTTCGCCCCGCTGGCCGGATCCTGGGTGATAATTCTATTTTGAGAGATTCTTTCGTCAAATTCCTCACCGGAAATATATATCTTTAGCCCGGCATCATACAGTTTTTCCTGGGCAACTTTTAATTCATCACCGATTACCGAGGGAACTACGGTATCGGAAACATCCAATACATTTTGGAATACCAGAAAGGCAGATAGCCCTCCGGCACCCACTACGAAAATTATGAAAGCCGTAGTAAGAAATGATTTAAAGATAAAACGAAATATCTTTCCTATCCAATCCATTTACAACCTACCCTTTTCTTATCATTTTGGCCATGAAGAATCCATCCAGTTCTAAATCTAAATTAGAAATCCCGGGAAGTATCTGAATAAATTTCCTCTTCTTGTGCTGGGCTGATACATAATCTTCCAATTTTCGCTGTTTTAGAAATCCGCCTGGATCTTCTAACTCAAAATTAGGATGTTCTTCTAAAAATTTGCTTACTCTTTCCTCGTTTTCTTCCGGCTCGGTACTACAGGTAGAATATACTAATTTTCCCCCGATCTTCAGGTAGCAAGAAGCAGTGTTTAATATATCCCCTTGCAGTTTAGTCAACTTTTCAAATCTTTTTGCATCATAGTCTTGCCATTTCAGGTCAGGTTTTCTCCTTAAGACCCCCAGTCCGGTACAGGGAACATCTATTAAAACTTTATCTGCTGTCTTCAGATATTTTTCAGTTAATATGGCGCCATTATTCTCCCGGGTCTTTACTATATCAATGCCTAATCTTCGGCAGTTATTTTTTACCGTTAATAACCTTAACTTATTACTGTCCATTGCCAGGAGACTACCTTTGTTGGCCATCAACTGGGCAAGATGGGTGGTCTTCCCGCCTGGTGCACTACAGACATCGATTACTGTTTCACCGGGTAAAGGCTCCAGCAGATGAGAGACCAATATGGATGCTTCGTCCTGAATCTGGAATAATCCTTCCCGGTAAGCGGGAAACCTGGTTGTATTGGAAAGTCCCTTAACATATAGTGCTTCTTCGGTAAAGATACCTTCTCTTGCTTTAATGTTTTCCTTTTCTAAAATCTTTTTTAAATTAGAGCGGGATATTTTCAGAGTATTAGTTCTAATCACTAAAGGTGGTATCTTGTTGTTGGCCTGGCATATTCTAATCGTATCGGCAAAGCCAAATCTTTTTAACCAGCGCTCGACTATCTGCAGGGGGTGTGAATAGATGGTGGAAATGTAGAGAGACATTTCTTTTTCCTTATCCGGCCAGCGAATATTCTCTCTGTTGCGAATAATATTTCTTAAAACACCATTTACAAATTTAGCTATCCCGGGATTCCCATATTTTTTTGTTAACTGCACTGATTCATTACATACTGCATAATCAGGCACTTTGTCTAAAAACAGAAGCTGATAAACACCCATTCTTAATATATTTCTAATCAATACTGGGGTCTCAGATAGAGGTTTAGTAGAAAATTGAGATAGAGCCCAGTCTAATTTATTTCGGTTTCTTACCACCCCGTAGGTTATCTCATTGATAAAAGCCGCATCTCTGGTAGAAAATTTATTTTTGTCTAATGATTTGTTTAATAGAATATTAATAAAACCCTGCTTGGAATCAATTTTAACTAAAATAGTTAGTATTGTTTCTCTTACGGGATCAACTTTTGTTATGTTCATAGATTTAATTTATTTTATATTCCCTTCTATCTTCTATTTCTTAACACTATAAGCCGTAACAGCTGAAAGACCGCTACCGAGGCAGCAGCCACGTAGGTTAATGCCGCGGCGCTTAAAACTTTTTTTACCGAATTAATTTCTTCTGTATCCGAAACAATATTTGCCCCAACCAACAGGTTTACCGCTCTCTTACTGGCATCAAATTCAACCGGCAGGGTGACTAACTGAAACAGGACTGCCAGGGAAAAGGCGATAATGCCGATATCCATCAAGGCGGGGAAACTGAAGATAAAGCCTATTAAAAACAGGGGGACCGCCATGCGGGAGCCGATATTGGTGACCGGTACCAGATTGCTGCGAAGGGAGAGCGGAAAATAATTTTTGGCATCTTGAAGGGCATGGCCGATCTCGTGGGCTACAATTCCTTGGGCAGCTATTGATTTACCATAATATATTTCATCGGAGAGGCTCAGCTTTTTCTGTCTGGGGTCATAGTGGTCAGAAAGACGGCCTTTTATCGATTCTATCTTAATATTGCTTAAATTATTTCGTAATAATAGTTCCTCGGCTGTTTCCTTCCCGCTTAACCCGTTTTTGGCTAATATTTTTGAATATTTTGAATAAGTTGTTTTAATCTTGTATTGGGCATAAAGAGTTAAAATTATGGCTGGTATTAAAATAAATATAGTACTGTCGAAAAAAAACATAAAACCTCCTAACCTAATACATCTCCTGCTTTGATTTTATAACCATTAACAAACTGGTTCGCGATTAATTCTTTTGAGCCGGCAGGAATCAGCTTTAATATTTTTATAATACCCTTATCCCCGGTAGAGATTAAAATAGCATCTTTTTCAATTTTAACTACTCTTCCAGGTTTGGGGGAACCTGAACCTGTGTCCGCTTCATCCTGGTAATCTTCTAGAAATCTTGTCCGGGTAATTTTCAGTTTTCTGCCATGGTAATAGGTAAAAGCACCGGGGTAAGGAATAGTTCCTCTGATTAGATTATAAACCTTTTCTCCTTTATCGCTCCAGTCTATTTTACCATCTTCTTTGTTCATCTTTCGGGCAAAGTTAACCAGTTTAATATCCTGGGGAATTCCTTCTATCTTTCCGCTTTTTACTTTTTTTAAAAGTTTAGTGAGGGAATCAGCGCTTAGAGCAGATAGCCTGTAATAAAGTTCCCCGCAGGTCTCATCCGGGAAAATGTCTATCTTCTCCTGAAAGATGATATCTCCGGCATCTACTTTCTCATTCATAAACATAAAAGTTATTCCGGTCTCTTTTTCACCGTTTATAATAACCCTGTTAATGGGAGCAGCGCCCCGATATTTCGGCAGGAAAGAGCCGTGGATATTAATGCATCCCATCTTGGGAATATTTAAGATATGGCGTGAAAGAATTTGGCCATAAGCAACCACCAGGATAATATCCGGGTTAAATTCTTTCAATCTTTTCAGGGATTCCTCATTATTAATATTTTCCGGTTGAAATACTTCCAATCCCTTATCAAGTGCTATTTTTTTAATGGGGGTGGGCAATATTTTTCTACCGCGCCCTTGAGGACGGTCCGGCTGGGTAACTACCATAAGTTTCTTTTCTTTACTGTCTGCCAGTTTCTCTAAAACCGGCCCGCCAAAATCCGCCGTTCCCATAAAAATAATTTTTAGCATAATTTTCACCTATTTGCATTTATTGGAGGTGACAGGGGACGGTCCTCTGTCACCGTTTTTTCATTGTTTTTTCTTTTTTAATTTATTTAACAATATCTGTCTTTCCATTCTTCCTATTCTGTCAATAAATAAAATTCCGTCTAAATGATCGATCTCATGCTGAAGCGCGCGGGCGGCTAAACCCTCTTTGGTAATTTCAATCAGGTCTCCGTTCTCGTTAAGTGCTTTCACCGTTACTTTTGATGAACGCTTGACCTGGCTATAGATACCGGGGACACTTAGACATCCCTCTTCTGCCACAACTTCTCCCTCGCTTTTAACAATCATGGGATTTATCAATACTATTAACCCGTCTTCCTCTCCGTCAATAGTAATAATCCTTTTCGATATCCCCACTTGCGGGGCAGCAAGGCCTACTCCGGAATCAGCATACATGGTTTCAGCCATATCTTTTATAAGATTCAATATTTCCGGGGTAATCTCCTTAACCGGTAGCGCTTTTCCCCTTAAAACGGGTTCGCCGTATTCTTTAATTTCTAATATTGCCATCTGTTTTCTCCTATAACTTTTAAATTGATTACACTGATTAAATCTATGTAATCATTTTTATAATCCCTATATCATCCTTAACGGATCGACATCAATAGTCAATCTGTTTTTTTGGTCAAAATGCTTTGATAACATTTTATCATATTTTTTCTTAAATGCCTGATTAAATTTTTCCAAATCTTTTACTTTTATCAAAAATTGTACCTTGAAATCGTTTCTCGATTTCCATAATACCATATCTACGGCACCCAGCAATTTAAATTCCGCAGACTCTTTGTCTTTACGGAGGGATTCCAAATAACTGATTAGATATTCCGCCCTCTGTTTAACTACTTCTTTCTCTTCTCCCAAGATCATGATTTTAATGATGTGGGTATAGGGCGGATAACCCAGTTCTTTCCGCAATTCAATTTCTTTTTGGTAAAAATAATTATAATCCTGTTCTCTTAAGGCAACTATACAATGATCTTCGGGGTTAAAGGTCTGAATGATTACTTCTTTGGGAAAGCTGATTTCCCTGAAAGAGGAAATAACTTCGTTAAGCAGCTGAAAGGTCTTTTCCCCTGAACGATAATCCGGCAGATTAAGCAGAGTATCAGCGGAAATAATCCCTATTAAATCAACATTATTAAAATCTACTCCCTTTAACACCATCTGGGTGCCTATCAATATATCGGTATTCCCCTGATTGAATTCTTCCAGGATTCGCCGATAATCATCCTCTTTAATTAACGAATCCTGATCCAGGCGTCTTATTTCAGCACGGGTAAACATTTTCCTGATTTCACTCTCTAATTTTTGGGTTCCCATTCCCAGGGGGCGAATCTCTTTACTGCCGCATTTAGCACAAACATCCTTTACTTTTGACCTTTTCCCGCAGTTATGGCAAATCAGCTGAGCCCTTTTTTGAATATCCAAATGATAAGAAAGGGAAGTGCTGCAATCAGGACATTTAGGTATATGGCCGCACTGGCTGCAAATCATAAAACTGGAGAAACCCCTCTTGTTTAAAAAAAGTACGACCTGCCTTTTGTTCTTTAAACTTCTGGAAATGGCTTGTTGAAGTTCATAACTTATTATCTTTTTTTTGGATTTTTCCCTGGTCATATCTATTATAGTTTTTTTTAATAGATTTTCTCTTTCTCTTCCGCTGTTCAGCTCCGCCTCCAGAAAATTTTTTTCCCGAACATTCCAGTAAGATTCCACAGATGGCGTTTCACTGCTCAGAAAGAGGGGGATGTTCTCCAATTCTGCTCGTTTTAGAGCCACTTCCCGGGCATTATAGCGGGGAGACCTTTCTTCTTTATACAGGCTGCTATGTTCCCGCTCCACGATAATCAGTCCTAATCTGTCAAAGGGCACAAATATGGATGACCTCATCCCCAGGGCTATATTTACCTGAGAATTTCTTATTTTAATCCATTTCTGATATTTGGCCTTCTGGTCTATCTTTTCATCAAAGACTACCATATTATCCTTAAATTCTTTTTCCAGCAGACCGGCTAGTTTCGATAGATGAGATTCGGTAGGAGCTAATATAATGACCTGTCTCCCCTCTTTTAGGGTCTTTCGGATACATTTTAGATAGATTTTCATCCGGCTGTTAAAATCGTTCCCCCGGATTAGAATTGTTTGAAACTTTTTATTATTTATAATATTTTCTATCTCTTTTAAGGGGGGCTTCTCTTTTATTTCTTCTGCGGAAAATATAATTTCCTTCTCCGGGGATTTGTCATTTTCAATCTGCTGAGTAGGTTTTTGGGGTGAAATATTGGTTATATCGAATTTTTTAAGCCAGGCCTTGCGGGTTTTGGGAAGTGGGGATAACATAATTTAAGGTCTTTTCCCAAGAACAGAGATAATAATTTGAAATCCATTGGGTTAATCTGATTACCCGGGAAGTGAGGAGAGGTTTTTTATCGGTTATTTGTGCGATGTCTTTTAAGTTTTTAACATCCGATTCGGCTAAAAATCCCACTACGCACCCTGTAGTCACCTTACCCCGGAAAGGTATGGTCACTCTCGAGCCGAGGGATATCCGGTCTTTTAAATCCTGGGGAATACAGTAGTGAAATATTTTATCAAAATTATATTCCAGGATTACTATTTCGGCATATTTCTTTTTACCGTGCATATTGATAAACTCATTAATTTCATTATTCACTTTATTTTTATGATTTCATCTAAGATTTTTTCAGCCATATCGATTTTTGGCATCAGGGATAATTCCCGGGCGGTTCCTTTGCTGTTTATCAGCCTGGCTCTATTTTTATCTGAGCCAAATCCGGCTTCTTTTGCCGATATATCATTAGCGACAATTAGGTCTAATTTTTTTTCTTTCAATTTTTTAAGTGCGTTAGCCGCCAAATTTTCCGTTTCCGCGGCAAACCCGACCAATATTTTATCTCCTTTTTTCCTTCCTAATTCATAGAGGATATCGGGAGTTCTTTCCAGCTCGATAAGCGGTTTTTCATCCTTCTCTTTTTTGAGCTTTCCGGCAAATACTTCCCTGGGTCGGAAATCGGCCACTGCGGCGGCAGAAATTATTATATCCGCTTCCGAAAAGTGTTTAAAAACTTCTTTTTTCATCTCTTCCGCAGATTCAATTGAAATTGTGGTAATCCCTTTGGGTGCGGGTAAAGAAGTTGGCCCGGTTATCAGAATAACCCTTGCCCCTCTGGCCCGGGCAATCTTGGCTAAAGCAAATCCCATCTTGCCGGAAGAATAGTTAGAAATAAATCTTACTTTATCAATAGGTTCTCTGGTGCAGGAAGCAGTAACTAATACCGTCTTGCCCTGGTAATCATTTTTAAAGGTTAGGGCGTACTCAATTGTATCTACTATATCTTCGATATTTGCTAATCTTCCCTCTCCCGTTTCGCCGCAAGCCAATCGGCCATATTCTGAATCGATAAACTCATACCCTAAGGCGGATAATTTTTCTACATTCTGTTGATACAGAGGGTTAGAAATCATATTCTTATTCATTGCCGGGGCAAAGATGACCTTCGCTTTGAAAGCCATCACTGTGGTAGTTAACATATCATCGGCAATACCGTTGGCAATTTTACCGATAATATTTGCAGTAACCGGGGCAACCAATATCAGGTCAGCCCATTCGGCAAGAGAGATATGTTTTACTACCATCTTATCATTTGTAGAAAACAGATTATCTATTACCGGATTTCCGGAAAGAGTAGAAAAGGTTAAAGGCTGAATAAATTTGGTGGCAGATTCAGTTATAATTACAAAAACCTCTGCCCCTCTTTTCTTTAATAAACTCACTATCTCCGCTGCTTTATAAGCAGCTATGCTTCCGGTAACTCCCAGGAGTATTTTTTTCCCTTTTAACACTTTCTTTACCTCTTTTTTCCGTATACCGTATATCGTATATCGTATATCGCGGGTATTTTTGTATAAAATATTGTAGCTAACATGTAAAATGTAAGGGCGTATTGCAATACGCCCTCTTATGTCATTCCCATGAAAATGGGAATCTATTCTTTATTTATAACAAGCCTTTAGATTTTTTAGGTTTTTTAACCTTACCAGATGTGACTTCAGATTCTGCAGGCTTTTTAGCTTTATCAGATAATTTTTTAGATTTTACAGGCTTTTCAACTTTATCAGATAATTTTTTAGATTTTACAGGCTTTTCAACTTTATCAGATAATTTTTTAGATTTTACAGGCTTTTCAACTTCATTTAATAAGTCTTCGGTTTCTACAGATTCTTCTATTTTCACGGAATTCTCTTCTTCTTTAAATACATCTTCAGACTTTAGAGACTCTTTTTTCTCTTTAATGAATACCTTCCCTGCTTTTATCTCCTCTAAGGCAATCGACATAGGCTTACTATGTTTGGCTGCCATTAAAGGTTTAGCTCCTTTCTCTAATTCTTTTACCCTTTTTGCTACCATCATCGATAATAAATATTTATTATTCTCCATGTTTATTTCTCACCCTTCCTCTTGCTAAAAATATACTATTTTACAACTTTACAACGAAAATTCATTTTTTATAATTTACTATTTTGCACCTTTCGGCAATTACAATAGACTCTAATTTTTTTAGAGCAGTTTCTATATTATCATTCACTACCAGATAATTATAGTTTTTTTTATATTTTATTTCAATACGGGCATCTTTTAGTCTTTTTTCCAGGGCTTTTTCTACCTCTGTATTTCTTTTTCGCAATCTGTCTTCTAAGTCCTTCCAGGTTGGAGGAGCTATAAAAATAAAAATGCCATCAGGGAATTTCTTCTTTACCTGCATAGCACCCTGAACATCTAATTCCAGCAGGACATCTCTCCCTTTTGGAAGTTCATCTATTAAAAATTTTACCGGTGTACCCTTATAATCTCCGTGAACAATAGCCCATTCTACAAATTTGTTTTCCTTTATCATCTTTTTAAATTCATCTACAGTTACAAAATAATAATCCTTGCCTTCTATTTCACCCTTTCGAGGTGGGCGGGTATTCACCGACACAGAATATTCTAAATCGGGGAAAATATTAAACACCTTTTCCCTTAGGGTGCCTTTTCCCACACCTGATGATCCGGAAATAACAAATAGCAAACCCCTACCTACACTCGTATCGCGTATCGCGTATCGCGTATCGCGTTTAGGAACAAAAGATGATAACTCTTTATCGTCAGTCATATTTAAAATTACCTACTTTAGAGAGTTTTCTTTTAATTTGAAATTTTGTTCGTTGTATTCGGTGAATCTATGAGCAATGGTTTCCGGCTGGATGGAGGATAAAATTACATGATTGCTGTCCGTGATTATTATGGCTCTCGTTCTCCTCCCATAAGTAGCATCAACTAATTTTTTCTCTGCCCTTGCTTCTTCTTTTAATCTTTTCATCGGTGCAGAATCCGGACTTAAAATAGTTATAACCCTGGTAGAATTCACAAAATTTCCGAAACCTATGTTAACTAAATTATTCAGCATATTCTGTCCTCTATCATTCTATATTTCTGGCCTGTTCCTTTATCTTTTCCAATTCACTCTTCACCAAAACAACCAAGGAAGTTACCTTTATATCATTAGTCTTTGACCCGATAGTATTTACCTCACGATTTATCTCCTGGGTTAAAAAATCCATCTTTCTTCCCACAGATTCCTCAGAATTCAGCAGATCATCGAATTGGATAAGGTGGCTTTTTAATCTAGTAATTTCTTCGGTAATATCCGTTTTTTCGGCAAATATCGCCGCCTCTAATTCGATTCTTCCTTCATCAACATTCAGGCCATCGGTTAAATTCTTTATTTTGCTTAAAAAATTATCCTTATAATCAAGCGGTGACGATTTTGAATATTTTTCAATTTTACCTATTAATTTTTGTATTTTCCCGACCCTTTTTCGGATATCGGCAACAAGAACCTTACCTTCTCTTTCCCTCATTTTTAGCAAAGAATCTAAGGCGAAATTCGTGGCTTCTTCTACCAGGGGCCATATCTTGGCGCTCTCCTCTTCTTTTACTATTTTAAATATATCTTTGAACTTAAGCATAGAATCTATGCTTATTTCGTCTTTTAACTTATACTTCTTTTTTAAGGTCTTTAGATTTTTATAACAGGAATCGGCTACGTCTTCATTTAACATTACCTTCTCTTCGGTTAGGCCATGGTTTTCAACTTTTACTAAAATATTAACTTTTCCCCTTGAGATCCTGTTTTTTATTAACTTTTCTATCTTTTGTTCAATTTCCAAAGATTGAAAGTTATTTTTTGTATTTATGTCACAGTATTTATTGTTTAAGCTTTTTATTTCTACCAGGCATTCTCCGTCTTCTGCTTTAACCGTTCCCACACCGTAACCGGTCATGCTTTTAATCAATTTTATTTCCCCTTATGTTTGTTAAATTTTATAAATTATAAATTTCATATTAATTTTATGGTAATAGCTGCTGCTTGTCAAATAATTTCGTATCTAAAACAGTATCGAGTATATAGTATTGAGTATCGAGTTAGGAAATAAGTATAGAGCAAAGAAAATAAAAGAGAAAAAGATAAAGATAAAAAGTCAAGTTGAAACTTATTACTTATCACTGTATTTTATACGAGATACGGATTTATTCTGTTTTCTTCTTTCCTGACTATACGCTCTACGCTGTACGTTCCACGCTAATTCTTTATTTTCTCAACCAGATAACTAATTCTTCACTATATATATACCCGATACTCGATACTAATATCAGGATTATCTGTCATTTATTTTCTTGATTATACCTCTATAATAGATTATATTAAAGTTAAATATATCAGTAAGGAGATTAATATGTCCCTGGACAGCATCGCTTTAGAGGCAATAAGAAAAGAGCTTCTGGAAAAATTTAAAGAAGGAAAGATAATAAGCTTAATTCAGACTAAAAAATATAAAATTGTTATTGAAGTAAAGACTGATAAGCTTTTTGCCTTAAATGACACAAATAAAAAAAGCGAAACCTTTTATATCCATATTTCCATTGACCCATCGCTTTCGGAAATTTACTTTACCAAATTAGAAAATAAACAAAAGACTATCAGCTCCCCTTTTTTAGCTCTTCTACAAAACCAACTAAAGAGAGGGAAAATATTAGATATCGAACACTCCGATTTTGACCGTATTTTATATTTCATTATCAGACCTTACCAAAAGTTCGGTAAAGTACAAAATAAAATTCTGGTGGTGGAATTTATGGGTAAACACGGTAATATAATTCTTCTTAAAGAAGATAAAAGCATAGAAACTGCCATAAAACTAATAGATTTTAATATCAGCAGGTATCGGGAGATTATGCCCGGAAAGCTCTATATCCCCCCTCCTTCGCAAAATAAATTGAATCCTTTAAAAATTAGTCGGGAAGATTTCCTTAATATTTTTTCTTCCACACCTTCAGAAAATAAAGATTTAAGCTTGTGGAAGCTGATGCAGGACAGTTTTATAGGTATAAGCTCCCAGAGTGCAAAAGAAGTAGTTCTTCAGGCAAATTTATCCCCGGAGATGAATATATCTAAGGCATCCGCGGAAGATTTAGAAATGCTCTGGATTTCTTTTAATAGAATTATAATTAATATCAAAAATTATAATTTTCAGCCGGCCATCTTTTTAGATCCCCTATCAAAAAAGATAAAAGTCTGGTCCATCATCGATTCAGTTCAGTTTCCCAAATACCATAAGCAAACTTTTACTAATGCGAATTCCTGCCTGGAATCCCTATTTACCGAGCTGGAAAAAGAACAGGAAATTCTATCTATTCAAAATAAGTTAGACCAGATAATCAGAAAAAATATGTTGAAAATAAATAACAAGATAAATGATTGCCAAAAAAAACTTGAAGAAGTGAAAAATTGTGAAAACTACAAGATAAGCGGTGAACTGATAAAGGCAAATCTTTCCGGTATTAAAAGAGGAGACCGGGAAATTAATGTCATTAACTATTATTCTCCCCGGCAGGAAAGTATAACCATCCCGCTAAACGAAAGATTCACCCCTTTAGAGAATGCCCGGTTATATTTCAAAAAATACCGGAAAACAAAAGATAGTTTCCAGATAATTTTCGAGCAGTTAAAGAACCATGGGCAAAAGCTTGCACGGCTGACCGAGCTTCAGAAATTATATGAACAAGAAAGCAATTCTCTTCCGAATCTGCTCAAAATTTATAATAACCTAACGAAATTAGGATGGGCAAAGAAGACAACTGCTCCTCTTAAAAAAACAAAAAATGAAACAAATAGATTACAACCTGCTAAATATATCTCTAAAGATGGCTGGGAAATCTATGTAGGGAAAAGTAACTTGCAAAATGATTTTTTAACCTTTAAATTGGCTTCCGGTAATGACACCTGGCTTCATACAAAAAACATTCAAGGGTCTCATATTATCATTAAAAATAAGGGGTGCAAACAATCCCTTCCGCTTGACACCTTAATTCAGGCTGCAAATTTAGCCGCTTATTTTAGTAAAGCTAAAAAAGCTGATAAAGTATTGGTTGATTATACTTTTAAGAAGTATGTAAAAAAACCTAAAAATGCCAAGCCGGGAATGGTTATTTATTCTCAAGAAAAGAGTCTTTGGATAAAAGTAGATCCGGAAGAAATCAGGAGCATGGAGAAGGTCTCTCAAAAATAACTCTGATATTTTTCTATTTTCCACCCTCTTCTAAATAATCAATTATTTTCTGCATATCTTGAGGTAAAGGGGTAGAAAATTCCATATATTTTTTAGATGAGTGATGTACAAAACCTAAAACATGAGAATGCAAAGCCTGCCTGTTGATATTTAATCCCTGTCTTTTGTGGCCGTATAGCTGGTCACCAACAATGGGATGGCCGATAAAAGCCAGATGTACTCTTATCTGATGAGTCCTACCCGTACGAAGAGTTGCTTCGACCAAAGTATAGCCGGAAAATCTTTTTAACACTTTAAAATGGGTTATTGCTTCTCTGCTTTTCCCTTCCACTGTCACTGCCATTTTTTTCCTGTTCTTCAGACTCCGGCCTATCGGCGCATCGATAATTCCGGAATCATTTTTCATATTACCGCGGACCAAGGTGAGATATTTTTTAGTTACCTGGTGTTCCTTTATCTGCTTTGACAGGTCAAGATGTGCAAAATCATTTTTTGCCACTACCATCAGACCGGAAGTATTTTTATCCAGACGGTGAACAATACCCGGCCTAATCACTCCGCCTATCCCCGATAAGGAATTCTGGCAATGATAAAGCAGGGCATTCACCAGGGTGCCGGAACGAATCCTCCCTGCAGGGTGAACGATCATATCTGTGGGTTTATTAACCACCACCAGATATTCATCTTCATAGATTATATCTAAGGGGATGGCCTCTGCCTTAATCTCTAATTCTTTATTTTCGGGCAGACTTAAATCTATCACGTCCCCATTTTTCAAGATATAGCTTGGTTTAACCGGATGGTTATTTACTTTTATTTTACCTTGGGTGATTAAATTTCTTATCTGGGATCGGGAAGGATATATCTCTTCATGGGTTAAATAGAGGTCAATTCTGATTTTATCTTCGCCTGTGAATATTAAGCTCTTTTCCTTTTCTATCATAAATAAAACCTATTTTAGCGTATAGCGTATAGCGTTTAGCGTATAGTAATTTTAGTATCGCGTATCAAATTAGTCGATAATGAATACTCGTTAATATTTAGTAATGACACGACATGCCGTGTTTTCTTTAAGAATTTATAATTTAATTTTGTAGGGGGCGTATGAATCAGCCCCGAGTTATTTAGCTAATTCCATTTAGCGGGTTCGATAAATCAAACCCCTCCCCTACTTAGACTGGCAAGATGCCTTTCTTACGGTTTTTTCTCTATTATTTTCATCACTAAATACTATATACTCGATACTTATTTCTTCACGAAATACGAGATACTTATTTGTTATCTCGCTTTCACTTGCTGCCCATAACTATACGCTCCACGCTCTACGCTCCACGCTCTACGCTAGTTTTGCTTTTTTTCTTTAAAATATTCATTGACACCAGGGAAACCAACACAACACCTATCAAAATAGTCTGGGTAATAGTTAATAAATTAAATACTTTGTAATTATTTTCGTAAAATCTGAAAAACTCTACGGTAAAGCGGGAAATTGAATATAATATGAAAAAACTCAGCATAAGAAATCCATCATATTTCCTGTATTTTTTCATCCAGTGAAGGATAATAAATATTAGAAAGCCATATAAAGAAGTATAGATTTGGGTAGGAATTACCGGGAGAGTACAGGAACTTCCGGAGGCAATCAATCCATCATTTAATTGCTGTAAATACACCGGGGGCATATGTAAAGAAGGAAACTTAATGCCGTAATTTTCTGATACTACGCCAAAGCAACAACCATTTAATAAACAGCCTATCCTACCGATACCTATTCCGATAGCAATGGAGGGAGCGCCGATATCCGCATATTTCCAAAATGAAATCTTGGTTCTTTTAACATACAGCCAGCACAGGAAATAAGCTACTAAGAATCCCCCTAAAAAACTTAATCCGCCCTGCCTGAAATACAATATTTTCATCGGGTCTTTCATATAGTAATCAAGATAGGTTAAAACATATCCCAATCTACCCCCTATTAGGGCACCTAAAATGACATACAGACTTATATCTAAAACTCTTTCCGGGTCTTCTCCACTTTTTTTTGCTTCTTTCATTGCTAAAAGAATGGCTGTAATAAAAGCTAAAGCAATCATCAATCCGTAAGAATAGATGGAAAATGAACCAATAGTAAATAAAATTCTATACATTAAACCTCACTCCCCATCTTGTTCTTTATATTTTTTAATATTCATTATATTATCTTCCTCTTCTTCCCATTTTTCCCCTTCTCCATTTTCTCCCTCATCTTCCTTTTCCGGGGCACGGAACAGAACATGAATCAATAATATCAACATTCCGCACACTATCGCCGAATCGGCAAAATTAAAAACCGGCCAGATTCTAAAATCTATAAAATCTATTACTCTGCCATCAACTCTCACCCGATCAATGAGGTTGCCTATTGCACCACCCAGGACAAGCGTTAAAGGGATGTACACAAAAGGGTCTTTCTTAAAAATAATTTTTTTGTAGATTAAAATAACCAAAATTACGGAAATTACCACCGCTATTACAAAGAACGAGGAATTATATTCAAAAAGACCAAACGAGGTTCGAGGATTCTCTATATAAGTAATATGAAATATCCCTTCAATTACCGCTATAGACTCTCCAATATGCATGCTGTACTGAATGTACAATTTACTTGCCTGATCAAGCAATATAATAAATAGGACAAAAAGTATAAATCCCATAGTATTTTTTTACTCCTCAAAATGTTCATGCATTACTTTAGCACATTTTTCACAGATAGCCGGATATTTCTGGTCTCTTCCTACTGTCTCACTGTAACACCAACACCTTTCACATTTCTTACCCGGTGCCCTGGTTATCAGTATTTTAATATCTGGAAATTCAACACCCATATAGGCATTAGAAGAAAAACCTTTTTCCCCTTCTCCGCGAACTATATCGGTTTTAGAAACAATAAATATGCTTTCCAGCTGTTCCTTAAAAGAGATTAAATAATCATAAACTTCATTATCTTCGGTATAAATATTTACCTGCGCTTCTAAAGAATTACCGATAAAACCTTCCCCTCTTTTTATTTCTAAGGCTTTTAGAACATCTTTTCTAATTTTTAAGATGCTGCCCCATTTTTTTTCTAAATTTCTATCCCTATAATTTTCATTTACTTCCGGCCAGAGGGCAAGAAAAACACTTTCTTCGCCTTTTTCAATTTCTCTTAAGTGCTGCCAGATTTCCTCTGCGGTAAAACTTAATACCGGTGCAATCAGTTTAACCAAATCATTTATTATCTGATACAATACTGTTTGAGCTGCCCGACGTTCTTCGGAATCGGCAAATGCGGTATACAGCCTATCTTTAATTATGTCAAGGTAAAATGAACTCAAATCGACAGCACAGAAGTTATGAATCTCATGATAGAAGGAATGAAATTCAAACTTATCATAGCACTCATTTACTCTTTTCACCAAACTTTGAAAATTACTCAA
>JABUBN010000185.1_pt1 | contig 17030 bp, 18 predicted proteins | sample 7240341 | NCBI WGS metagenome assembly JABUBN01 (sample SAMN07256345, study PRJNA390944) | subsurface metagenome | isolation source: Methane hydrate marine sediment | place: Pacific Ocean: Eastern North Pacific, ODP site | reverse complement strand
GACGGAAAGAAGAAGAAGTTGTGTGTGCATAGGAAAGGAGCAACGAGGGCGTTTCCGGCTGGTGATGAACGATTGCCACCCTTTTATAGAAGCATTGGCCAGCCAGTATTGATTCCCGGTTCGATGGGCACACGCAGTTTTTTAGCCGTGGGCACGGAGGTAGCGAAGGAGGAGACTTTTGGTAGCTGTGCACATGGCTCCGGTAGGGAAATGAGCAGGACAGCGGCAATGAGGAAATATAGAGGTAGTGACGTGAAAGCGGAATTAGCGAAAAGGAATATCGTGGTGAAAGCACGAGAACGGAGTAAGAGAGACGTGAGGAAGAAGAAAGGAATTCCGTTTGATAAGTATGGAGAGCTGGCAGAGGAAGTTGCAGCGGCATATAAAGACCCCGAAGTGGTGGTTCGGAGTTGTGAAGTATCGGGGATAGCGAAGAGAGTAGCGGCTTTCAGACCCATCGGGGTTATAAAGGGGTAAATCTTTTCTTTTAAGAAAAGGTTTCTTGTGATAATTATGGGGCTCTGCCCCATGTCCCCGCAAGCCCTGAAAGGGCTTATGTGTAATCTTGTGGTTATAAAAAGGAGCTATTTTATGCGAATCACAATAAGCGGTCTTCCCGGTAGCGGAACGACAACGGTTGCGAAGTTGCTATCGAAGGAGTTATCAATGGAACTAATTTCCGCTGGCGAGATGTTTCGGCAAATAGTGAATGAAAAGAATTTAGAATTAGAGCAATTCAGCGAATTGGCAGAAAATAACGATGATTTCGATAGACGGATAGATGAGAAACAGGGAGAAGAGGCGATGAAACGTGAGAATGTCATTGTAGAAGGCAGGTTGTCTTGTTTCTTTGTTCCTGATGCAGACCTGAAGATATGGTTGAAAGCGCCTTCGGAAATAAGAGCGAGGCGAATTGCAGGTCGTGAAGGAACAACCTACGAAGAAGCTCTTTACGCAATGAAGAACAGAGAACGGTCAGAACATAAGCGATATGAGAAATATTACGGTATAAATTTGGGCGACCTTTCTATTTATGATCGGATAATAGACTCCTCACGGTGGAGCGAGAAGGATATAGTGGCGATGATAATAAAGGCGGCGAAGGAGCGCTTAGTATAGATAAAGTTTAAAATCGCGGAAGATTAAATTTAGTGATTTTGAAAGACCCGTTCATACTTTAATAGAGATACTCCCCCAGCCTCTTAACCCTGCTAACGGGATTAGGATGCGTGGAAAAGAGTTCCATCATTCTATCAGCACGGCCCACTTTCGCACTTTCTGCGAAAACTCTCAACTCGTACTCGTCTATCTTTCCATCTCTATTCAGGTCGGCAGCACGCAAATCCTTTAAATCGTTTCTTGCCGTTACGGGGTCTGCGGCAAAGAAAGCGCGCATGCTTCCCATTTCCTTTTTTATCTTTTCCGGCTTCGCACCGGCACTGCCATAAATCATTTTGTATAGCGCAGAAGCGAGTTCATGCGGCTTCCCCGTGAGTTCTGCACTTCCCGCATCCGCGTAATATTCCCTTACGCGAGACGCATAAAGAACTATCAGGTTGCTTATGAAATATACGACAAAGGCAATAAGAGCAATAGCCATCATTGATACGCCACCTTCTCTACTTCTGCCACCACCGCCGAAGATGCCCGACCAGAAGAAGCTGATATAAATGAAGTAGCATATCATCGGTATCACGCTCAGCGCCGTTATAACCGCCATATCTCGATGTTGTATATGCGAAAGTTCATGCCCTATAACCGCTTCTAACTCATCCCGTTTCAACATCTCCATCAATCTTCTTGTAACGCAAACCCTTGCGGTCTTTTTAGAAGTGCCAAAAGCGAAAGCATTCGGTATTGAAATCTCGGAAATCCCCACTCGTGGCTTCGGAATACCCGCCTTCATCGCTAATTCGCTCACCATCCGGTGTAATTCCGGCTGCTCTTGTTCCGAAACATAGCGAACACGCATTGTCTTCTCCACTATCTTCGGACCTATAAAGAACTGAATACTCACCACTACAAAGGCAAGTAAGGCAAAGACTTCTGGCGTGCCTCTTCCGGTGAGAGTAGCTATAAGGAACAAAAATGCAAATATCACCGCGAACAAGAGCAATACACAGAGCCCCATCCTTATCCCCAACCACGCTGTTCTCATTTTATTTCTGTATATATCTTGTATCCTTATACTTAAACCTATTATCCTTGTATTTAAGATTATGCTATGGACCTATAAAAGGGTGGCAATCGTTCATCACCAGCCGGAAACGCCCTCGTTGCTCCTTTCCTATGCACACACAACTTCTTCTTCTTTCCGTCTACGAGATGCTCTTCCTCTTTCGCTATGTTATGTGCGATGTCATACACCAGCCGTATTTCCATATCCTCCGCTTTTCTTCGAAGCACATCTTCAAACACTTTTCTTGTCCAATGCATTGCGAGCTGTCTGTTCGCAAAAGCGTAATTCGCGCACGAGCACATCGCTTCAAAATAAGCCATGCCCGTATCGCTGTTCAAATACGCGCAAGCCAGTTCCCGCTCCAAACTGAGTATTCTTGATAACGTTGCATCTTTGCTCATCTCTCGTTCGAACTTTCTCAAATAGAACGTGCAAACGCCGTGCGAGAAGCCTCTACCACCAGTATGAATTAAAACAGCCACCTGCCCCTTCTCTTCTATTCCATACGCCTTCGCAAGCCGTTCGTCAAAAATATCATCCACTACCTGCACTTCTAAAAAATGATTGCCGGAGCCGAGCGTGCCGAGCTGTGGAGCACCGCGCTTCTTCGATTTCTCGTCTATCTTCTCCGTATTCGCAGTTTCTAATCTCCCTCCTTCCTCCGTCCGCTCTATATCTTCCTCCCAGCCATAGCCGTTCTCAATGCACCACTCCGAGCCGCCCCGGAGCACTTCATCTAACTGGCTATGCGACAACCTCACTTTCCCTGACAGCCCAAGCCCTGAGGGGATATATTCAAATAAGCCATCCAATATCTCTGACAGATGAGGTCTAACGTCTTCCTCCCTCAGATTGGTGCTAATAAGCCTTACGCCACAGTTTATATCGTATCCGACGCCGCCAGGCGAAATGACGCCTTCCTCAAAGTCCGTAGCCGCAACGCCGCCTATCGGAAAGCCATATCCTTGATGCCCATCAGGCATAACCATCGAGTATTTTTCTATACCTGGAAGCGATGCAACGTTGATTGTTTGCTGCAGCGTCAGGTCGCTTTTCATCTTATCTAACAATCCTTCAGCAGCGTATATCCTCACTGGCTTCCTCATGTAGTCCTTATACGACTGCGGCACTTCCCACACGTCTTCCCGTATCTTTCTAAGTGGAATATTCACATCCTTGTTCATCTCTGAAAAACACCTCACCTTCTTTTAGCTTAATTTGTGGTTTGACTTTATTTATACTTTAATGTAGTCATTTTAACTTGTTTTCTTCGCCACCAATTCAATAGCCCTAACAACACTTGATTTTGGTCTTATCGTGGCAACAGGTATATTAACTATCTTCTCAACGGTTGGACTGACAATGGGCGCACACACAAGTGCGGATGCACCATCTTTCTCCGATTGTATCGCAGCTATTATCGCTTCCTCTATGGTAGTGACCGCGTATTCTTTGATGTCAATGGTCTCCGGTCCAATGCTTATCGTCTTTTTTTCTATCCCGTCTAAAACGCCTCTTACGCCAATAACAGCGATGAATTTCTTCTTATTTTTCGCACATTCACCTTCTATAACCCTTATTGTGTTTAGTATCCTTCTGAAGGTGCACACGTTCGGGTCGCGCTCGCCGGAAAGGATTTTGTAAAGCGTGCTCGCAGGAATTCTCGATTTTTTACTGAATTCCCCTATGCTAACGCCGAGTTTCTGTTTGATTGTCTTTGTTAATACGACGGGGAGTTCCTTATCATGCCCGAAGATTTCAGTCACCATGTAGTCAGCGATGCTCATATCTTATAGTATAGATACTTTTCTTATTTATATCTTTCGGTGTTATCATTATACAATTAGGCAATTTGCTGCACAAAATAGTAAAATTTAAATACTGGCTTATTGATAAAAAGCATCTATGTATAAAAAATGCTGGATCTGTATAGAATTTTGAGGATGAGAAAATGGAGGGAAAGATAAAATCACAAGGAATGGGGATAACGCAGGTTCTCATGGATTACCCGCCAGGAAAACACCAGATTGCGGAAATTGCCGTTACGGAAAAAGGGCTGCGGGAAGAAGATCTGAAGAAATTCTGGATACGCTGGCTACTTACAGACCCCCGTGTCTCTAATTTTTATTCTTGCATTCAATGTGGTGCGTGTACTTCGATATGCACTGCCGCTTCAATAGATAAGAAATACAATCCGAGAAGGTTAGTGGAGTGTCTTATCACAGGGGGGGATATAGAGGATTATCCCTTAGAAAAATGCTTTTCTTGCCATGCCTGTAAATACGCTTGCAGAAAAGGTAATTGTGTGGCGGACATAGTTAAGGTTTTAAAAGAGAACGGGGGGTTAAACATAAATTGTGAAAGATGTGAAGAAGAACTACACTACAAATCACTTTACGGGAACGGTTTATGTGTAACCGTTGATACTCTTTCTCCAGATAAGTTTCCTGAATGGGGCTCGTCGTGGGAAAAGATACAAAATAATATGAAGAAGATCCGATCGGAGCTTGGACTTGAAGGGCTTTTTCGAGAAATACCCAAAAATTCTCTTGATGAAATAAGGGAAATTGTAGGTAGAACAGAAAATAAAGAATTTAGAAAAGAAGGAGAAATCGAGGAAGTAAAGAAAAGGATTCCGGAGAATAAAATCTATCTGTTCCACAGTTGTCAGGCAGATGCACACTATCCTGGAATTACTACAAGTATAAAATATATATTTGACAAACTAAATATAGACTATATAGACGATTCCAGACATTCAACATGTACTGGCTTTGCTTATTACAGTGATAAAATACCTTTTTCCACAATGCTTGCTGTAAATGCAAGGAATTTCGCTTTGGCGGAAGAAGCAGGGTATCCGAATATAGCACCGGTCTGCCAAACAAGTTACGGTGTGCTTATGGAATCAGTGGGGATTTTGAAGAGTGGGATAGGGAGGCAGGTAAATGAAGAAGTATTGAGCGGAGTGAACAGGAAATTCAAAGGTGAGGTCAATATAGCCCACGTCTCAGAAATACTATGGGCACAAAGAGAGAGGATAAAAGATAAAATAAAGCATAGACTTGACGGTCTAAGAGTTGCCACGCACAATGGCTGTCATTATACAAAGATGTTCAGAAAATCAGCAGTGCCAAATTTATTGGATGAACTCGTTTCGGTTACCGGAGCAGAGTCTGTTGATTACGCGGAAAAGAGTTTATGCTGTGGGATGGGCTTTGGTCATACGATAGAACAAGAACGAAGGCACCTTACGAGGGAAATTGCCCAAAGAAAACTTTTATCAGCGAAAGAAGCAGGAGCAGATATTGTTCTCGTGGCTTGTCCGGGGTGTCAGATAACATTAGATAGAAATCAAGAACTCATTGAGAAAGAAAGCGGTGTGGAAATTGGAGTGCCTATTATAAACTATGCCCAGCTTATCGCCCTGGCAATGGACGCGGATGCATATAAAGTAGTGGGTGTGCAATCGCATTCGGTTCCTCTCGAGCCTATCTTAGAAGAAGTGGATATTCTATAAAATGGAGAAAAGAAGGACGTTAGCCGGGATAAAGGAAAAAGTAGAACGGGGAGAGGCAGTGGTGATGACTGCTGACGAACTTTGTAATAGCGTGCGAAGAGGAGAGGACGTGGGATTTGAAGATGTGGACGTCGTTACTTCTGCTACCTGTGGCTTGAAGAGCGGGACGTTTGCAGTTCTTTCTTTTAAAGTCGCCGAGCGAGAAGAGTTTGAACGTGCATCGAAGGTGTTCTTGAACGGTGTGCCGGCATTCGCAGGTCCTTGCCCTAACGAGCGGCTTGGCATCATTGACGCTATCGTGTATGGCACGGCACGTAGGGACGAAAAATATGGTGGGGGGCATCTTTTCAGGGATATGGTTGCGCATGAAGAGATAGAAGTCGTGGTTGAGACTGTTGAAGGTAGAAGGATAGAAACAGCAACGAATCTTGAGGAAATACCTTTTGCGAGACTCTGTGGCACGAGAAATGCGTTTAAGAACTACTTTGCATTTGTAAATCCACGTGAGAACAAAGTAGCATCGATATTTTCAGTGAGCGAGTTTGAAGGCGCTTTCAAGGAACTGACTTTCTCTGGCTGTGGAGAGTTGAACCCGTTGGAAAAGGACCCTGGTATGGATACAATCGGCGTGGGCACGAAAATCTTGATGAATGGTGCAGAGGGGTTTGTCATCGGAGAAGGAACGAGAAGTTCGTCGGAAAAACCGAATTTGATGGGGATTGCAGACATGCACGGGATGCTACCTGAGTATTTAGGCGGATTTCGTACTTCTGCCGGACCCGAGGTATGGAATTCGTGGGCAGTGCCTATTCCTATATTGAACGAGCGGATATTGGAAAATGCAAAGAGATTGGATGAGGAGATAAAGCTGGGTGTTCTGGACGTTAATAACAGGCTGCCGGTGGGTGAAATAACTTATGCTGATGTCTGGCGTGACAGTGACCTTTCGGTGAGGTTTGACAGGTCGAAATGCAGCGAATGCGAAGAGGAGTGCCAGGTTGCAAGCATTTGCCCTACGGACGCATTCGACGTTCTGGGTAAAGAAGTGAAGGAGGATTTATGCTGCAACTGCGGCGCCTGTGTCCGTTTCTGTGAAGGAGGCGCTTTTTACTGTAATCTCGGTGTCGTTACTATTTCAGGAAGACAGATTCCGGTAACGCTGCGGCAGTCGGACAGAAAAAGGGCAGTAAAACTGGCGGAGATGCTGAAGAGAAAGATTTTAGATGGCGATTTCACACTTTCGGAATTTGCAGGTCGGCTATAATGCAAAGTGTAAAATGCAAAACGTAAAGTATCACTTGAGATGTTTAGAATGCGGGAAAACGATTCAGGACAGATACACGAATACATGCCCTGAGGGTCATGATTCATTGTTAAGAACCGTGTATAAGACAAAGAGGATAAGGAAACTTTCTGGAAAAGGGATGTTCAACTACATAGACTGGCTGCCAGTAGAAGAGGCTTTGCCTATAAACGCAAGTCCGGTTACATACAAAAGCGATGATTTTGGAAAGAAACTGGGGTTAAAAAATTTGTATATCAGTTTCAGTGGTTACTGGTCGGAGAAAGGTGTGTTCATGAAAACCTGCACGTTCAAGGAGTTGGAAGCGGCACCTACTTTTCTGCGAGCAAAAGAGCGCACGAGTAGCAGGAAGATTCTAGTGGTGCCTTCTGCCGGGAATACGTCAAGAGCATTCGCTGAAGTTTCGTCCATGACGAGGATGCCAGTAGTAGCGATTGTGCCGAAAAGTTGTATTCACCGGATGTGGACAACTACGGAAAACCACGACAGTATTTTCTTAATCTCCGTAGATGGCGATTATTCGGATGCAATTGCGATAAGCAAGGAGATAGTGAAAATAGAGGGGTTAGAATTAATAGAAGAAGGAGGGGCAAGAAATGTGGCAAGAAGGGATGGAATGGGCGTGGTGGAGCTTGAAGCGGCATTTTTTATGAATGTTCTGCCAGATTATTATTTCCAAGCAGTTGGCAGTGGCACAGGAGCGATTGCCGCATGGGAAACTTTTATACGGCTAATTGAAGATGGCAGATTCGGCTGGAAAATGCCGAAGATTGTTATTTCGCAGAATCTTCCTTTTGCGCCCATGTTCAGCGCATGGCAAAATGGCAGAGCAGAGATAATCGCAGATAAGGATATGAGAAATGCCGAAGAGGCAATAAAGAAGATGTATGCAGACGTGCTTTCAACAAGAAATCCTCCTTATTCCATCAAAGGAGGCGTATATGACATGCTTGGGAACTCAAAAGGGAGGATATACGGGATAACCAACGAAGAGTGCAGGATAGCGGAAAAGTTATTCGAGAGCGAAGAAGGGATAGATTTGGACCATGCGGCATCAGTAGCGGTTGCATCTTTGATTAAAGCCGTTGATGAAGGCTTCGTTAAAAAAGAGGATAAGATTTTGTTGAATATCACAGGTGGAGGCTACAAAAGATTGAGGGGGGATTATAAAATGTATGAAATAGAGGAGAGGGTGGAAATAAAATCTTCGGCTCAATTACCGGTAGATGACATTGAAAGAGAGTTGATGGAGTTCGTTAGGTTAGTTAGTGGCTTATAAATAAATTTTTACTCGTTTACCGCTGAGAACACTGAGAACGCTGAGTTGGAGATTTAGTTTATTAGCGGTTCAACTCGTTAGCTAAACCTCTAATTTTAAGCGGTTCAGCGGCTTGGCTCGTTAGCGATTTAGACTAAACTTCTAAACCTCTAAATACATCCTCTGCGTTCTCCGTGAACTCCGCGGTTAATCTGAATGTCAAGGTACTTGTTATAGTGCATATTTATATAACCACATATTTAACATAGCACTATGTTGACCGCGGTAGAAAAATGAACTCCGAGAAACTCTTTGAACTCGCATCAAGATACATGCCCGGTGGCGTTAGCAGTCCAGTGCGTGCATATAAGCCGTATCCGTTCTTTACAGAGAGTGCGAAAGGCTCGCGGATATACGACGTTGACGGCAGAGAATACATTGACTACTGCTTAGCGTATGGACCACTTGTTCTGGGGCACGGTAACGAAGAGGTGAGGGCTGCAGTTAGAGAACAGCTTGAAAAAGGATGGTTATACGGAACACCGCATGAAAAGGAAATAGAGCTTGCTAAGAAGATAACAAACAGTTATCCGTCCGTTGAGATGGTCAGGTTTGTTAATACGGGAAGCGAGGCGACGATGGCGGGGATAAGGCTTGCAAGAGGGTTTAAGGAACGTGATAAGATAGTAAAAATCGAAGGTGGTTTTCATGGCGCTCATGACGGCGTTTTAGTGAAAGCCGGTTCTGGAGCCACTACATTTGGCATTCCAGACTCTAAAGGCGTGCCAAAGGATTCAGTGAAAAACACGCTTCAAATACCGTTTAATGATGCGGAGGCACTTACCGATACGCTGACGGAGAATTCGGGCGAGGTTGCGGCGGTTATAATCGAGCCGGTGATGGGCAACGTGGGACCGATACCGCCCCGGGATAACTATTTAAGCGAGGTAAGGAAAATAACGGAGGAGAAAGACGTTTTACTTATTCTTGACGAGGTAATTACCGGTTTCCGGCTCGCTTTGGGCGGTGCACAGGAGTTTTATGGCGTGGATGCGGATTTAACGATTTTAGGTAAGATTGTCGGTGGCGGTTTCCCTATTGGTATGTTCGGCGGTAAAAAGGAGATTATGGAATTGGTTGCGCCCTCCGGAGGGGTATATCAGGCAGGGACTTTTAGCGGCAATCCGGTTTCCATTACTGCGGGATTGAAAACGATAGAAATAATAGAGCGAGAAGGAGTGCCCGGAAGAATAAACGAACTTGGTGAAAGGATGCGGACTGCTTTAAGAGAGATATTAGCAGATTCCGGAGTCGAGGGTTGCGTTTCTGGCGTGGGCTCGATGTTCAAGGTGTTTTTCAGTGCCGGAGGAAAAGAGGTGAGAAACTATGCTGATGCTTTGAGTTGCGATAAGAACAAATATTTGCGATTTTTTCATACAATGCTTTCCTCCGGTATATTCTTACCTCCTTCGCAGTTTGAGACGAATTTCGTCAGTTTTGCGCATAACGATGCGGATATAGAAAGGACGATAGAGGCGTATAAGGAGAATCTGGGATAGGTTCAATAAGGAGTGAGAAATCCTAATTTCAAATTTCAAAGCTCTAACAATAAATATGTCAATACGGATAAAGAACGTGCTGGTGGAAGGAAAAGAGCGGAATATCTACATTGCGGGGAATTTGATAGAAGAGATTAGCGAAGCCGGTAGTGGTAAAGAAGCGGAATTTGTGATTGATGGAAAAGGAAAGGCAGCAATTCCAGGTCTTTTCAATGCGCATACACATGCGGCAATGACTTTACTACGTGGATATGCAGATGACGTGCCGCTTCAGGAATGGCTTTCGACTAAGATATGGCCGTTAGAGGCGAGGATGACCGAAGAGGACGTTTACTGGGGGACGAAATTAGCATGTTTGGAGATGATAAAATCGGGCACAATCTTTTTTAACGATATGTATTGGCATTGGAGAGGCAGTACGAGGGCGGTTGCGGAATCTGGAATAAGGGCGGCGTTATCTGCGGTTTTTATTGATGGGTTTGACGAAGAGCGGGCAAGAGAACAGATGAAGAGAAATGAAGGTTTATACGAGGAAAGTAAAAAGCTGCCGGGAAGGATTATTTTTGCGCTTGGACCGCATGCAATCTACACGGTTTCGGAAGAAAGCCTCTGCTGGACGAAGGATTTCGCGGAGAAACACGACCTCCTGGTTCATATTCACTTATCGGAGATGAGGGGAGAGGTAGAGGAGTGCATAGAACGGTATGGGCTGCGTCCAGTGGAATATCTCGACAGTATCGCGTTTTTAAGTTCGAGGACGATTGCCTGCCATTGCGTTCATCTGAGCAGTAAAGAACTGGAATTGTTGAAGAAGAAAGACGTGAAGATAGTGCATAATCCGGTGTCGAATATGAAATTAGCCGCGGGGCGGATGCCTTACGAGGAGCTGAAAAAGGCGGGTTTGTATTCAAATATCGCACTCGGAACCGATGGCTGTGCTTCTAACAACAACCTTGATATGTTTGAAGAGATGAAGATAGCTTCGCTGGTTCATAAGGCAGTTTCCGGCGACCCGACGAGCATGCCGGCAACGGAAGCTTTTGAGCTTGCAACACGTAACGCAGCAAAAACGTTCAGGTTGAATTCAGGCGTAATCGAAGCGGGAAGGCTGGCTGACGTTGTCCTGCTGGACTTGAATAGGGTGGAACTCGTGCCGAACCATAATTTGACTTCAAATATTGTCTATTCTGCGAATGGTAGTTGCGTTGATACGGTAATATGTGATGGAAGGATTTTAATGGCTGGAAGGAAGGTAGAACGTGAGGAGGAGATAAAAGAGAAGGCGAGTGAGGTTGCTTATGAGCTCGTGAAGCAGGGTGCATGATAACGAGTGGGAAAAATACAACTTAAAGGTGAGAGGGAATGGGAGAAATAGAAGCGATATATGAGGAAGGGGTGTTGAGGATTGTAAAGCCGGCGAAGATAGAATCTGATGTTGTGACTGTAAGGATATTAAACAGGGACGAGATGTTGACGGAAGAGGATATGAAAGACATTTTGAAATTTTGAAAGCTATGGATGAAAGAGAGAAGGGGGATTATTACATGTTAGAAGAAGTGTTTGAACGACCTCCGTGATTTCCTCTTCTCTATCGTTTCTTCTAACGAAACTGTTCCTATTTTATCCGCTTCTTCTAATTTTATGCTCGTTCTCATCATAACTTATCCAATTAATTCTTTCATCTGTTGAAACGTTCACTTATTCTTTCTAAGATCTGAAAGCCATTTTGTAATAATGCTTTTTAGTTCGTCAAAACTACCGTATCCCTTCATTGGATAATCTAAGCTTTTTACCATGCTTGTTACTTGCGCAGGCGGTTTTTTATTCTCTAAATCGCGTATTTGATAAACGATAAAAATGATTGTTCCATAATCTTTTATCCTTTCTATTTCCATAAGCTCCCCTGCTGGGTGAGTTTCATCAAATATTGCATATTTACAGTTGTGTAATAAACGCAAATCAAAGTCATGGATATTATTCACTGGTACGTCAAAATCATAAGCTAAGATTGGCTGAAAACCACTCTCCTTTATATGTTTTTTAATTTCCCTAAGTACTGGCATGTAATCGTAATTCCCACCAATAAACACGTTATTTTCATATTCTCCGGGTATTTCATTTATATTTAATTTTTTCGTCTTGGGTTCGGGTGTGCCTAACTTTTTCTTTAAATACGGAAAAAGAGGTGTATTAGTTAGAGTTTCCTCCTCAAGAAGTTCTATTCTCTTTTTATTCACATTACTTTCAACTGTCCAAAAACTGGCCTTGTCTTTAGCGGCAAAAATTAGTTTGAGTTGGGGATATTGGGTTGCTAAATGAATCACGAGGAGCGCCAGTTCGTAATGCTGAGCAAATCTCTTTTTTATGCCCATCTCTTCCAAATTTTGAGGTAACTTATGTAATTTTATGATATCTTGTATTTGATAGGGTATATATGGAAAACTTGCATTATAATGAGCTAGAACGGCATCAAAATAATTCCAGTCACCATTTTCAATATTTATCCCATATATTCCACCCGTCTTCCAAGAACGCCAACAAATAAGAAGATGTTGCACCACTTCTTCCTCTGATGTGCTGATCATTAGGAGACTGGTCTCCAATAACCGTTTATTCAAGAAATTACCAAGAGAGGTGGGATCTAACTCTGAAAAGAGGATTGGAATTTTCTCTACGGAAGTTTCGTCGAGAAGTTTTTGTATGTTTTCAAGAAGGTCATTCAATTTTTCTTGGATAACGTTAAGGTCACGATAGGATATGGTAGCATCTTGTGCACCGCAATAATACCCGTGTAAAATTTGGAAATCACTGCGAACCTCATTTGGGAGAATACTATTTTTCAGCATCTTGAGATAACTGTTAAAATCATTTGTTACAGTCATTCCAGGTTCTATTAGTCCTATTGCTGTTCTAGCTATAGTAAATGCTGTTTCCGCACACGCTGATTGCTCTTCATCTTCGTAATAAGATTCTCTAAATGATTCATAATCTTTTAGAATTTTTTCTATTTGCGTTTTCTTAAAATCTTCATCGGGTAAAGAATCCTTTATTCTTGCGAGATCATCCAATATATACCACCTCGCTTTGGTGATGGGTATCGTGTCTACATCGCTTCGGCAAAACCATTCAATAAACCCTTTTAACTGCATTTTTTCTTTTACCCTATTAAATAATTCCTCAATATTGGAGTTTATAGCCAACTTCGATGGTTTCTCTGGATCTTCTATCGCCATTGAGATTATCCCGGAATCTCTTAATTGATTTAAAGTATCATCATCAATTTTTGTCCCTTGTCGCAGGTCTAAAACATTAAATAAAGCCTTCTCGAATGCTTTACTATCGCTGAATTTAGTTCTAATGTCGAGGAGGAAAGCAATATCTTTTTCTACGATTGGATCATGAGCACTTAAATTCCTCACTATCTCGAATTCCTTTCCTCCAACTTTCTTTTCTATTTCTAATAGAAAATCCCTATCGATTTCTCTAACACCGTATTTTGCTCCTTGCTGCATATAGGTCGTGCATTTGTTCTGAATATTTCGAGGTAATCCGTTTGAGACTTCTGTGACAAAAACAATAGCATCTGTTTTAAATGGAAAAATGAAGTTTTCTGTATCTTTCACTTTCCTTTGTATTCTCTTCTGAATAAGCGTCTGTGCCTCTAAATAATTAAGTGGTTCTATAATAATTGGTTCTCCAAGATAGGAGTAATTTAGCGCATTCAATTTTTTTGACCATTTCGACTCTGCTGTAAGAAAAACTTTAACACCATAAGGTAAGAATATCTGTTCAAAAAGTGGTTGAGCGTAGTGATGGCTAAGAAAATCAAGTGCAACATCGTCTTTAAATTTATCCAAGTTATCAATAGTTATTACTGGTATTTTATTGTTTTCGTCGAGTGCTTTAAAAATTTTGGAAATAATCGTCGTGAGTTTTTCTAAATTTAAGCTTGGTTCTTCTAATTTTTTCTCCAATTGCTCTAATCGATACGTACTACTTAGAAATAAATCATTAAATTTCTCTTTAATCCCTTCTAAAGTTTGGGAAGCTACTCGATTGGATAAGTCGGTTGCAAGACCACGTTCGCGATATTCCGTATCGTATGTTTTGATAGCTAAAGAAACATGGATTGGTAAAATATTGTCTCTTTCATTTAATTTATTAACTATATACCACAGCAACGTAGATTTCCCTGCGCCTCGTTCACCAAGAATCAAATATAGGTATCTATCTGACTCCTCGATGGTTCTAATTATTGGCTCAATTTCGGTTCGGATTGATTCGGTAGTTACAAATATATCTTTGAACTCTCCCGGATGTATAAGTGGTCGTCCCCCACTAAAAGGCTCCCCTTTTAGACCATAGAATTCGAGCCAATCTTCATCCATATCAAAGCACCTCTTTATATTTATTTACTTCTATCATAGATAACTCTTACTTATTGGTAGTATATGATTTTTCAAATGAGCGGTAACTTCATCTATACTTCTACTTCTATCTCTTGAACACCCGCGAATCGGGTAACGGGTAGCTTCTTCTCTTCTTCTCCAAAAGCCTCAAAATGTGCTTCAATTGCCTCCTTCAGATTCGCCATGAGTTCGTCAAGTGTCTTTCCATAAGAATAACAGCCCTTTAGCGATGAGACGGTGCCAATAAAAACGCCATCCTCATCCTTTTCGATTAATACAATAAAACTTTGTTTTGCCATTTTGCTTATCTCAAATAAAATTGGTTAGGGGCACAAACAACGACATTAGTTTCAATCCAGACAAAATAGAAATTACATCTCTATTTACATATGCTTGGAAGCCGGTTCATAAAGCAATCGAATTCTACCATCTTTTATTTCCTAACGCTAAGATCAATGTGGGCGGCATCTATGCTTCACTAATGCCAGAACACATCAAATCTGTTTTTCCCTATGTTAATGTCCATATAGGTCTATGCGAAACTGCCGAACAATATATGCCAGCTTACGACATTTTGAAAGATGTTGAAAAATGGAAGGATTGGAACAGTTCAATATTATTCACATCGCGTGGATGTATACGTGATTGCCCCTTTTGCGCCGTGCCAAAAATAGAAGGGAAAATGAGGTCAATACTTACCGATGTTGAGAATTATGTTCACGGTGGACATAAACAAGTGATTTTGTGGGATAATAATTTTTTGGCGTCACCAGACTGGAAAGAAGTACTTGAAAATCTACAAGAAATTGGCCTAAAAATCGACTTCAATCAAGGACTTGATGCACGATTGATAGATGAAGAAAAAGCAAAAATGTTGGCAGATCTCAAAATACCGGTAGTGCGCATGGCATATGACAGGGTAGGTGAAAAAAATATCATAAAAAATGCCGTTAATTTGTTGGCAAAACATGGGATAAACAGGAGAAAGATTCTGTTCTACGTATTATACAATTTTTATGACGAAGATCAATCATATGGTGACACACCCGATATATTTTTAACAAAAACAAGAGATATACAAGAGCTTGGTTGTGTTTCTTATCCAATGAGATTTGAACCGTTAACTTCACTGAAAAAAAACCAGTATATTTCGCCATTCTGGACTGCAGAAGAACTAGAAATGGTCGCAAAGGCACGAAGAGTACTAGGATATGGTGGTGCTTTTCCGCCATATGAAGGATTAGTTAATAAATTTAAAAATGCAAAAGATTTCGACGATGCTTTTAGCTTACATCCTCTGAAAAATAAGAACTGAATACACCAAACGCCATCATGCTGGTGGCCAGACTCTCTGGAAAGGAGTTGCTTTTGAAAAATATGTGATATGATTATTTGATCGGGAATACTTCAGCATCGCAAACTGGACACCAACCTCAGAGCAGATGTGTTCGGAGTGTCAAATCAAGATGAAAAGACCATCTATTTATGCGAAGGTAAAAAGGAACTGAATTAAAAATGTTTTTGAAAGAACCTTCAACTCAAACTTTCGGAATACCCAAATCCTTACAAATTTTCTTTGCCAGAGCATCGTCAATTTCGACGTGTCGAGGTACTGTGGATGTCTTGCCTTTCGCTGGATTGTAATACACCGTATGATTTGTCCCTTCACGTAAAAACATACATCCGTGAGTTTTGAGATGTTTTAGGAGTTGCCGTCGTTTCATTATACAGCAATCTTTAACTCCTCACGAATAACGTCCTTACCTGCAAATTTACGTTCACTCAGCTCACGGTTTGATTTTAGTATCAGTTCAACAGCCTCCTTGAGATTTTCGCGTGCTTCGTCTATTGTTTCTCCTTGCGTATTTGCACCGGGCAACTCCTCAACAAAGGCTATCCACCATTTATCCGTCTTTTGAAAGACGGCAGTAAACCGGTTCTCCATTTTTTTCTCCTATTACTTACAAAGCTATTGGAATATAAATAGCTATTGGAGAGAAAAAATAGGATAGGAAAGCTTTTATATTCAAAGGAAGAATAGCTTCAAGAGTATGATAAAATGGAAATGAAATTGAAACTGCCTCACGAAATAATCACGATTTGTAAAGACTTTTAATATATAAAATCAATTTTGTATTTATAGATAGACATGGCGGTAAAAATACTGGAAGTTCCATTGGTTGGGGATATTAACGAAGACGAAGCGAGGATAGCTTTAGCTGCGGAGGAGCTTTACAGAGAGGGGAAGATGACATTGAAACAAGCTGCGGATACTGCACAGTTAACGCTTTGGGATTTCCTCTACGAATTAGGAAAAAGGAAGGTCAGCTACACAAATATCACCGTGGAGGATTTACGAGAGGAACTTGATGAAATATGATCGCTTCGGATGTTTGTAGAAGCTAAAAAGAAAGGCATCATAAGAAGCGTTAAGGACTGTATAGATGGACTATTAGAGGTTGGTTACTATTTGGACGATGAACTAATAGAAGAAGTATTAAGAAATGTTGATGAGATTTAGCAGCCATTTTATGATGAAATAAAAAATGACCAACTGGGAGAATTTGCTCACTATATAAGTTTAAAGAGAGGAAAAACCAGCCTCAGAGCAGATGTGTTTGGAGTATCAATATCAAATCAAGGCGAAAAGACCATCTATTTATGTGAAGGTAAAAAGTCCGATACTTTTAAATTAATAAAAACCAATATTTATTTGAGATAAGCAAAATGGCAAAACAAAGTTTTATTGTATTAATCGAAAAGGATGAGGATGGCGTTTTTATTGGCACCGTCTCATCGCTA
>JABUBN010000183.1_pt1 | contig 17160 bp, 11 predicted proteins | sample 7240341 | NCBI WGS metagenome assembly JABUBN01 (sample SAMN07256345, study PRJNA390944) | subsurface metagenome | isolation source: Methane hydrate marine sediment | place: Pacific Ocean: Eastern North Pacific, ODP site | reverse complement strand
TTAATGATGCTATGGAAAATAAAAATATAATTCCTGCAAGCGAGCAGAAGATTGATAATTTATGGTTCTTTGCCGGAGACAATGAATATATTTCCGCAATGATCGGTGATAATAATGAAGACACTTTATTGCAGATAAGCACAAAGGAGATGACTTCTTCCTCCCTTGATTACGCAATAACCGAGATGTACGAATTTATAGAAAAAATTCCCAAAAAAGTCAGAACCATCGAGCTCTCTGAAATAGAGGAAGATGAAGAGAAAGAAAAGATAGTACTGCGTATATCGTGTCGCGTATTGCGTGTTAAAATACAGTAATAAGTAATCTGTAATAAGTAATAAGGAAAAAATTATATAGTCTAGTTGGTTACCTGGTTAACTAGTTAAAATTAATTCACCGATTCACCGATTGGCCAATTAACCAATTATAACAATCGTTAGTATTAAATACAGGTTTTTAGTTTTCGATTATCAGACTGTTTTATTCACAATGGCCAAATATTTTGAATTATGCTTCTTCGCTTTTCGCTTTAAGTTCTTAGCTATACAGTGATATCTGACAACTAATTTTTCTTTTCTAAAAACGAAAAACGATAAACTAAAAACTTCTCTACTTATATTTTCATTTTTCTTGACATTCGACTGACCAGTCAGTTATAATATAAAACGATTAATAATTTCGAGAGGAGCAAGAAGTAGATGATGCAAAAACTCGCCAACTTCATTACTAAACATGCCTGGCCTATATTTATTTTAATAGTTCTTATTACTATTTTCGCCGCAATGCAAGCAAAAAATCTTAAAATTGAAGATGATATCACTAAATATATTTCTGAAGACGATCCGGATATTAAATTTTATGGTGAGGTTATGGATAAGTTTGGTGGTTCTCAGATGAATGTATCAATGATTTCCCTCGAATATGAGGACCTGTTTACATTAGAAAATCTTGAGAGGATAAAAAGTATAACCGAAAAATTAGAAACAGCTCCTTTTGTTAAATCAGTAAATTCTTTTTTGAATATGCCTAAAATTATTACCACAGATGTAGGTCTCGAGGTAAAAGATTTAGTTGAAGTGTTCCCGAAAAATGATGAAGAAGCTAAGGAGCTTAAACTTTCTCTCTTGGGTGATAAACTGGTAAAAGGGAAATTTATCTCAGAAGATGGAAATGTGGCTTTATTAATGGTTGAATCGGTGAAAGACATAGAAGATGAAAAACTTAAAGTAGAACTGGAGAATATAATAGAACCTTTAAAAGGTCAAACCTTGCAAGTTCATTATTTTGGAATGCCTTTTATTATGGCAGAAATGTCGGAAGGTTCATGGAAGACAATGAGATTGGGTATTATTGCTGCAGTAACTGTATTATTAATCCTTTTCTTTTGCTTTAGAAGTGTTCGTGGCGTGCTTTTACCACTTGCAGTTGCTTTATTATCTTCCATTTGGGTTATGGGGTTTGTTGCTTCTATCGGCAGAAGTGCTACTATGATGATTTCTGCCATACCAGTATTGATGATATCTTTAGCAACAGCCTATGGCATCCATTTTATTAGCAGATATTACGAGGAAAGACATAATCTTGACTCTGTCAAGGCAGTCAATATGACTATTCGGGACATATTTGTCCCCATACTCATGAGTGCACTTACTACTATGGCGGGATTTCTATCCCTTACCGCTGCAATCGTCAGACCTATGACTGAATTCGGGTTTTTTACTACTATGGGAATATTCTTTGCCTTTGTGCTGGCAACTTTTTTATTAGGTTCATTTTTTACTATTTTTCCACCACCCAAAATCCACAAGAAATTTTCACATAAATCTAATGATGTAGTAACTAAGCTTTTAAGACTGCTTAGCCAATCGATATTAAAAGAAAAGAAAATAGTGTTAATCACAATATTAATAATTGTAATATTTTCTGTAGGTTTCAGCACAAGAGTCAAGACTGAATCATCAATTGAATCAAGAATGGGAGCAGGCAGCAATATAGTAAAAATTATGAATTATTTTAACGAAAAATTTGGTGGCACAGATTTCCTTTATGTCTATACTGAAGCAAATAATGTAAAAGATCCGTATGTATTAAGACAGATGAAAAAGATCGGAGATTATTCAAAGCAATTCGATACATTCGGCGAACCTTCGTCAATCACAGATTTTTTAACTCAGCTTAATGATGCTATGGAAAATAAAAATATAATTCCTGCAAGCGAGCAGAAGATTGATAATTTATGGTTCTTTGCCGGAGACAATGAATATATTTCCACAATGATCGGTGACAATAATGAAGACACTTTATTGCAGATAAGCACAAAGGAGATGACTTCTTCCTCCCTTGATTTCGCAATAAGCGAGATGTACAAATTTATAGAAGAAATTCCCAAAAAAGTCAGAACCATCGAGCTCTCCGAAATAGAGGAAGATGAACAATTGGAATATTACCAAAAATTAGCTGAAGAAATTATATCTTCTCTTATGGCAAAAAATATTGAAATTGAAAATCCCGAAAGATTAAAAGAAGAGCTCATAAAAATTGCGGAGACTCCTAATTCTGAATTTGAAAAGGATACCAAAGAGTTTGTGGAGGAAATTTTAAAAGTATCTTCTTTGGAAATTGAAGATTTAGGCATAGCAAGTACAGATTTGTTCCCCATACTTACTAATTATATAAAAGAGAAAGAGTCTCAGGATGGTTTGCTAAAGGAATTAATGGAAAATTTAAGATTGCCAGAGGATGATGCAATCTATCTTCTGGAAGGGTTAGAAATATCTAAAAAAATTGTTCAGGACCGCGAAAAAGTGAGGTTCGCTCAGTCTGAAACAGAAAGACTGATAGGAAAAAATATGACCGACGAAGAAAAAGATATTTTATGGTATCTGATGGATGAAGAGATTTATGTACCGGATGATAATGGAGATATCGAGGTTTCATTTACCCTTACCGGAATCCCGGTAATCAGCGACAAGATAAACACCAGTCTATTTAGGGGACAGGCAAAGAGTATAATTGTAGCATTTATTGCAGTATCTATCATGCTTATGCTTCAATTCGGCTCTCTTATATTAGGATTATTTGCTATGATACCTATTACTCTGACCATAGTCACTGCTTTTGGTATAATGGGTCTTCTAAATATCGATTTAAATATAGGGACCATAATGGTTGCCAGTATTGCTATAGGAGCAGGAATTGATTATACCATCCACTATATTTCCCGCTATAAAAATGAACTGAAAAAAAGAACAAAAATTGAGGCTATGAAAATCACCTTAACCGGAACAGGACGGGCAATTGTCTTTAATTCTGCTTCGGTAGCTGCCGGTGTCTTCATGCTCGGCTTTTCAGAAATTCAAATGATGGCAGTATTCGGAAAACTTATTGGGAGTGTGATGTTATTAAGTGTAATTTATACTTTGACTTTACTCCCCATTCTGCTAAATAGTATAAAACTTAAAGAGGAGGGAAAGAAATGAAATTAAAACTTAGTCTCTTAATATTTACGATTTTTATCTTGCTGTTTTCTGCCAGCACAGTATCTGCCTTAACCGTAGATGAAATTATGGATAAAATGGAAGAGACAGCACCTGATTTTACTACTCAAAAAACTATTTCTGAAATGATTTTAATTGATAAGAAAGGGAATGAGGAAGTAAGAGAGATGATAATGTTCTCTCAAGAGGGAGAAGATGGAAAGAGCAGCACCCTTGTTAGGTTTCTCTCTCCTAAATCGGTAAAAGGTGTAACTCTTCTAAACATTAATGATGGAGAAAAAATATATTTATATATGCCTGCCTATGGTAAACCAAAGAGAATGGCAGGGGGTGATGAATTTATGGGAACAGGCCTTTCTTATGAAGATATGAGTATGAATTTTGAAGATAAGGAATATGAAAATAAGCTATTGGAAGAGACCGATAGCGAATTTATAATAGAAGTCATACCAAGCGAAGAAGATACATCTTATAAGAAAATTATACTCACAGTGGATAAGGAAAAGTTTTATACTAAAAAAGTAGAATTTTACGATATGAGCGAAAATCTTACTAGAACCTTAGAAATTGCCAAGATAAAGATTGATGATAAAGGGAAAGTTACCCCGATGGAGATAGTATTTAATGATATAGAGGAGAATCGAAAAACTAAGATTGTAATGAAAGAAATAGAATATGATATAGAATTATCATCCAGTTTCTTTAGCATCAGGACATTGAAGAAGCCGACTCTTTAAATTAGTCGTTAGTCGTTAGTGAATAGTATTTAGTAAAGACAGTGATAAGTGATGAGTAATAAGTAATAGGTGATAAGTAATAGGTTGCAAGTTGTAAGTAGGGGCGTATTGCATACGCCCTCAATGGTCTATATAAAAAACCGTAGGATGGGCGTTTCGCCTGTCGTTGAATTAAGGTAGGGGTTCGATTCATCGAATCCGCCCCCTACGACATAAAAACATAAATTCTGGAAGACAGGCGCTTTGTCTGTCATACTATATACTATATACTACATACTATATACTGAAAAGAATGGAGAATAAATATAATTATGAAAAGGAATATTTTTTTGGTAATGCTTATCATTTTATTATTTTCTGCTTCTGTTTTTGCCGGAGATTTTTCTGGAAGTTTAACCTATTCGGGAGGATACAATTTTACAGAGAATAATCTAAGCAATGCTCTGAATTTAGACCTTAACTATATACATAATTTTACTGATGAAGTTTTTGCAGAAGGAGATTTAATAATTAAATATAGCGATAGTTTTGCTCCCAATCCTTTTATGATTATACCCAAAGAACTTTATATTGGCACCTATGACCTTATTCCCCAACTCGATATAAAAACAGGTCTGTTAATTGTAAGCTGGGGATCAGCAGACATGCTCAGCCCTTTGGATAATTTTAATCCTTCACCACCTGGAATGTCTTTTACATCTATGGCCCAAAAAAACGGAGTATTAGCCGCTGATGCAACTTATTATTTTAATGATATTACTTACTTGCAGACAATAGTCCTGCCTTCTTTTGTTCCTTCTTATATGCCGGAAGAATATGAAGAACAAATCTATCTTTCTATGTTTGCTCCTCAATTTCAAGCTCAGGGAATAGAAATAACCTCTGTTAATATAACTCATACCTTTCCGGAAAATCCGGTATGGGGAATAAAATTAGGAAGAAGTTTTACTTCTTTTGATGCAGCTATAAGCTATTATAACGGATATTATCTTAGCGCATACCCTGAAACCATGGAACCTGTTCCCGATACTTCCGGAATGTCTTTGGATTTAGGGTTGGGATATCCTAAAAAGAGTGTTTTCGGATTTGAATTTCAGGGAGATTTTCCCGGCATTGATGGAGCAACACTAAGGGGTGATTTAGCTTATATAGTCCCCCAACCCTGGCAAGTGCAGGGTGAAGATATGTTAAAAGACCCTTACATAAAAGCAGTAATCGGCGCAGATTACACTACCTCTTTTGACCTTTATTTAAATGTAGGATTCATCTGGGGATTTGCCTTTGAAGAAGGAGACCAGTGTTCTCCTTATATCTCTTTAAATGCCAGAAAAGAATTAGAAGACAGTAAGCTTACTCCTAATTATTTAGGCATAATCAGCCTTCGGGATGGAAGCATGATAAATTCTGTTGGTGCCAGTTATAATTTCACTGATGATTTTTCAGTTGGTCTTTCTTATGTTTCTGTTTCAGGCGAGCAAACTTCAAAACTGGGACAGATGGGAAGCGCAGGGGGTCTGTACCTGACGGGAGAGTGGTCTTTCTAATGAAAAATATTAATAAAAAAGAAAAAATTTTAGAGGCAGCCCAGGAGGTCTTCTTCAAAAAAAGTTTCTATGAAGCCACCATGGATGATATCGCTCAGCTTTCAGGAATAAAAAAACCTACTATCTATTATTATTTCCCTTCCAAAATAGATTTAGCCTCACAACTTCTGGAAGTAAATATAAAAAAGATTTTTGGAAAAATAAGCGAAATAATTTCTTCAACAAATAAGGTTAAAGACCGAATTAAAATGATAGTAGATTTTTATATAAGTCTTTTAGAAGAAAATTCTAAAATTTTTATTATTATACAAAGAATTAGCTATGATTTTATGCAAAAAGAAGACAGTAAAAAAAAGATAAATGAACTCTTCGAAAAATTAAGAAAAAAGCAGAAAAAGGCGGGCAATCTCTTCGGAGAAGTTATTTTATCTTCAGGTAAAAGGGTAAGCGGAGATATATTTTTATATTCCTTGGTTGCTGCTTTGGGAAGGGTTATCTTTGAAAATGTATCCCATGGAAGAAAACCAAAAAAAGATGATCTCCTGGTGATTGGGGATATTTTTTCCGCCTCGGTAAAATAAATAATTTAGTTTCTGCTAATTAGAAGAAGTAATTTTAAGGTATTATAGTAATCTGCTATGCTCATCATCTCCACCTGACTGTGAGTATATTTTACCGGGATGCATAGAGGAATTGAATTCAACCCCGCTTCAAAGGCAGCAGCGGCATCAGTAGTTCCACCGGTTACAATTTCCTGAACTTTTATTTTATTTTTTTTAGTAATTCCCTTTACAAAATTCCTGAGCTTTAAAGAAGATACTCCTCTTCTGTCTGCTAATCTAATTACCGGACCTCCTCCTGTACAGGCCGGACTCTGATAAAAATTCCCCCAGGGAAGATTACCTGCGGAAACCGTATCCAGGGTATAGACTTCGTCGAAAGAATTTCGAGCAGAAAAAGCTTGAGCCCCTCGTAATCCGGTTTCTTCCTGTACAGTCCATACTAAAGTTATAATATTTTTAGGAATATCATGGAGAAAATTTTCTAAAAGAAGTAGATTTAGGGCACATCCCACCCGGTCATCAAGACCTCTCGTAACCACATATTTTTCATCAAGTATTACAAAATCCTTCTTTAGTCTGGTTGCCAAAATCGGGACAATCCCTCTTTCTGTCGCTTCCTTATCACTTTCTACCCCTATATCTATATAAAGGTCATCCCAACTTGAAACTTTCTCAAATTCTTCTTTTTTTAATAAATGAGGCGGTTTAAGCCCGATTACACCATAAACCATCCCTTGCTCAATTGAAATTTCTACTACCCGGTTATAGACACCTCTGACATCCCAGCCACCTATTGGTTTAAATCTCAAGTAACCATTTTTTTCAACATAGTTAATTAAAAACCCAAGCTCGTCCATATGAGCCATAAAAGCAATTCTTTTTCCTCCGCTGCCTATCGTAGCAGAAAGATTACCTACTTCATCCTCTTTAAATTCTACTTGAGGAAACAATTCTTTAATCTTTTCTCTTATCGGTCCCTCAAAACCACTTACACCAAAAGCATTTACTAATTCTTTTAAAATCTGAATTTTATCCATTTTTATCCTCCAAACAAGAACAAGGGACGGTTCTCTGTTCCTATAACCGTTCCTTGTTCCTTTTTTAAAAGCTTGTTTTGCTGGAAAATGTAAAGTTATTTGTGCGAAGATAGGGGGCAACTACCGGACCGATAAATCCTGATTTTGTCTGTCTTTCTTTGGATATCATATCAACTGCCTTTAACATATCTATTACACTGGTATTAAATCTCATATTCTTGATTGCTCTTCCCAGCTTACCACCTTCTATTAAGAAAGTACCGTCTCTGGTCATCCCGGTTAGCTGAACGCTCATGGGATTAAGTATATTTACATAGTGAAAACGGGAAATATATATACCTTTTTTGGTAGAGGATATCATCTCCTCAACAGAATTACTCCCTTTTTTCATCACCAGGTTAAAAGGGAGGGCTCCGAAAGAAGCATGTTCTGGCGGTAAAGTATTTCCGGTACATTTTTTATTATATTTTAAGGCGGTAAGATGGTCATAAACTCCATCTTTTATTACCCCATCTTTAATGAGGTCTATCTTTTCCCGAGGATATCCTACCAGATCAAAAGGTATGGGCAGAGTAAGTTTATTAAAAGGATCGTCAGACACAGTTATGGTCTCCGGAAAAATCTTTTTACCTCGATTATTGCAGACGAAACTCTTGCCTTCCATAATCATTTTGCCATTAAAAGCAGTATAACCAGTGTAATTCAAGATATCTGAAACTGCTTCCGGAGAAAGAATAACCGTATAGACCCCCGGTTCAATCTCTATCTGTTCTACATTTTTAAAAGCAGTCTCTAATAATTCACCAGTGATTTTATTTATATTAAAATTATTAATATCACTATCTATAAACGAGGCGTGGGCAGTAGAGTTATCTCGAGTGATGACACAATTGAAATCTACCATTGTTTCCCGATCAAAGGCAAAGACTCCTTCTGAATTAGCCACCAGAAGAGTAGATTCTTCTGTTTTAAAGGCTCCCGCCGCCTCGTACCCTTTTTTGTTTACTTCTTTTATTAGTTGTTTTACCAGTTGGGCTCGATTTAAAGGGGTAAAGTTAGCCGTCCGTTCGGAATATTTGCTTTTTATTTTATATGATTGAGGTGTCAGTAAACGATAATGGTAATCTAATTTAGGGGTAATCTTGGTTACTTCAATTGTCTTTTCTATATTTTTTGATATAGTCTGGTCATCAATACTGTTCATCTGCACTGCACCAATTCTATCTTCATTTATTACCTTTACAATTAAATTTAGATTGGTTTCTGCCACATTTTGGTGGATGTAGGATTCCGCAAACCTGGTAAGTTCACTTTTACCCCCTGAGACAATTGTTTCGAAGTCGTAGTTTTTAAGAAAACTTCTTATCTTGTTAACGAGTTCTTTCCCTGAATTTATATCTTTCATTTGGAAGCACCTACCTTTACCTTTCTGAATCTCGCAGGAGATGTGCCGTGTGCCACACGCATCACTTGCTCCGGCTGCCCTTTACCACAATTTGCTACTCCCCAGACATTCCAATATTTTTCAGAGCTTATCCCATCACAAGATTTCCAAAACTCCGGAGTTATTCCTTGATAGACTGCGTTTTTATAAATTTTTCCTAATTTTCCATTTTTTATTTCCCGGGCAATCTCTGTACCAAATTGGAAGTTTATCCTTTTATCATCTATACTCCAGCTCTTATTATAATCCAAATACAGACCTTCCTTTATATCTCCTATAAGTCTATCCAGTTCTAAATTTCCCGGCAATAAGTTGATATTGGTCATCCTAACCAGGGGAATTCTGTTCCAACTTTCTGCACGGCCGGCACCATTACTCGGTAGTCCTAATTTAAAGGCATCTTCTCTGGACATTAAATAACCCACAAATTTTCCTTTATTTACCAGATAACTTTTGGAGGCAGGGACGCCTTCATCATCATAGTCGAAAGTTCCTAACCCCCCCGGAACAGTTGCATCCGCTACTATAGTCACCTCCGGGCTTCCATAAGTAAAATTATTTAATTTATCCAAACTCAGAAAACTTCCTCCGGCAAAGCTAATCTCTTTTCCCAATACCCTGTCCAATTCTACAGGATGCCCACAGGATTCATGGACCTGAAGAGCAAGTTGAGAACCTCCTAATACAATATCCGTCACCCCTTCTGGGGCGGAAGGAGCAATTAATAATTGATTAGCCTCTCCTGCAACTCTCTCCGCATTTTCTAATAATTTCATCTCCTCGATAAATTCATAACCCCGGGTAGCATAATCCCCTCCAAAACTGGAAGGATAGGAACGTTTTTGAAAATCTCCTTCACCGATAGCATAAGCAGCAATTCCACCACCTGATTCAAATATAGTTTGTTCTAGTTCAGAACCATCAGTGGATACGAATATTTTATAGGTCTTATAAAAACTAAGCGAACCTTCGCTTTTCTTTACTTTATCTTTTAGCATCATCTTGGTAGCCTTTACCAAAAGGTCTATCTTTTCTGCAGGGTTTATCTGGAAGGGATCTTTAGTTACAGGAGTAATATAAGTGTCGATATGCTTATCTTCGTGAGCAAGTCTAATATCTTCTTTTTTGGTAAGGGCAGAGGCTCGGGCAATATCCAAAGCTTTGGCAGCTGTTTCCCGTAAAGATGCTTTGTCTAAATTATTAGAAGCGGCAAACCCCCAGGCACCATCCGCTAATACTCGTATCCCTACTCCTCTATCAGTTGAGACATGATAGGAAGAAAGGATGCCGTTTTCTACTTCGATGTTCTCCTTTTCAGTTTGAACAAATCTTAAATCAGCATAGCTTACTTTTAGTTCTAACCAATCTAAAATATTTTTTAATATCTCTTTCATCTCATAAATAACTCCTTCTTCTATTAATTTTATCCCACTGGCCAGAAAAATGACAGGGAACGGTCCTCTGTCATTTTTTAAGAATCCCCTAAAACTGCGATAGCCGCTCCACCAATACCAATATGTACACTTAAAGCGGGGGATGCTTCGGAAATCATAATTTTTGAAGAATTAAAGACATTGCGAATCTTGTAACCATACCATTGAGCCAACTCTGGTGCAGCTACATGAGCAATGCCAAAACGAGGATTTTTAACACTTTTTGCAAATTGAATCGCTAAACCTACAGTCTTATGAATAACTCTTTTTTGTCCAATTACTTTAGCTGCTTCAACAATATATCCATCAGAGTTGACAGTCATAATGGGTTTCAAATTAAGAAGTGTGCCTAAAAATCCTTTAGTTTTATTCAAACGACCACTACGTATTAAATATTTTAAAGTGGGAACAGCAATAAAAATCCTGGTATTCTTTATAGCAAGTTTTAACCGCTCAACAATTTCATCTAAATCAAATCCTTTTCTTATTAATTGAGCCGTTTCCTTAACCAACAACCCTAAAGCAACTGAACTTGTTTTACTATCGACAATGTGAATTTTATTACTGTACTCCATATCCTTACAACCCATACGCGCACCCTGAATCGTTCCGCTTAATTTTTCCGAAATATGTAAAGAAATTATTGATTTATATCTTTGCGCAGCTTTATCATAGACTTTTTTAAAAAAAGCTGGCGCGGGTTGAGAAGTGGATAGCTTTTCATTGGAGGTCTCTAAAATATGAATAAAATCCTTTGGTATAATTTCTACTTGATCTAAATAGCTCTTTTTCCCAACTTGAATTACTACAGGTACAATCTTAATATTATACTTCTTAATTAACTCTGGCGGTAAATCACAGGTTGAATCAGTAACCAACCCGATACTTTTTTGAGCATCAAGTTTAATCCTAGTATGCTGTTTGTGCATATCATCAACTTTATTTTTTACTATAGTTCCGAATTCAGACAATTCAGCAAAAACATCTTCTGGTTTATCAGTGTGAATATGGATATGAGCTTTGTTTTTAGAACCAGCAACAATTAATGAATCCCCTAAAAAAGTAAGTTTTTGTCTAATGGTTTTCCGGTCTAAGTCAATACCTTCAAGTAAGTATTCGGCACAGAACTGAAAATTAATTCCGGAATCAACTTTACCTAAATTAAAACTCCTCATTTTATTGGTAGTAGAAGTAATTACTTTTAAAGATTTAATTTTACCATATTCAATAAAATTAACTATTCCCTCTAATATATTAACAAATCCCTGTGCCCCCGCATCGACTACGCCTGCCTTTTTTAATATCAGGAGTTTATCGGGTGTTTGGGCCAGGGAATCCTTTGCTTTAGATAATGATTTTTTAAAAAGTTCGACAAAATCATGGGTATGGTGCGCACTTTCAGCAAGATGTTTTGCCCAATCTTTCATAACTGTAATAATAGTTCCCTCTTGAGGATTAGAAATTGCATTTCTTGCTTGTTCTGCTGCCTTAGTGGCAGCTTGGGCAAAAGCTTCTGTGCTAAGACGTACTTTACCCTTGGTTGCTTCTGCCAGGCCTTGAAAAAATTGGGCCAAAATAGCTCCGGAGTTACCGCGTGCTCCGGTCAAAGCCGAATCGGCAATAACACTACTAATTTTGGTAAAAGAAGATTCTTTACATTTTTTAATCTCTTTTACAATGCTGTTCATAGTAGCTGCCATATTAGTACCTGTGTCCCCATCAGCTACCGGGAAAACATTGATATCATTCAGATACTGTTCCATCTGATTTATCCGTTGGGCTGAATTTATAATAAAACGCTTAAACCGAATGCCATTTAAATATTTTATTTTTATTTTCATTACTAAAAATCCTTTCTCATTCTACTCTTCCGCCGAGATGTTCACCTAAAAATTCTTCCATAGCGCCATAAAAATCAAACCGATTTTCTTCGTTTGCAAAACCATGACCCTCATTATCTTTAACCATGTAAGAAACCTCGATACCTCGTGTCTTTAAGGCTTCAACCATCTGATCTGATTCAGCTTTAGGAACTCTGGGGTCATTAGCCCCTTGGGCAATGAAAAGAGGAACCTTAATTTTATCGACGTGGAAAAGCGGGGAAGCTGCCTCCAGCAAATCTTTATCTTTTTCGGGATCTCCAACCATTTCGTAAAACATTTCCCTCATAGGTTCCCAATAAGGAGGTATTGCCTCAAACCAGGATAAGATATTGGATATTCCCACGTAATCAATCCCACAAGTATATAAATCCGGAGTAAAGATTAAACCTGCTAAAGTGGCATATCCACCATAAGATCCTCCATAAATTCCAATTCTTTTAGGGTCCGCTATCCCCTGTTCAATTAACCAATTAACTCCATCGGTAATATCATCCTGCATTTTTTTACCCCATTCTTTAAATCCAAGCTCCCAGAATTCGCGGCCATATCCGGTAGAACCACGGAAATTCATCTGTAATACGGCATAACCCCGGTTTGCCAAAAACTGAATTTCAGGATTATATCCCCAATAGTCTCTATACCAGGGACCACCATGAGGATTAATAACTACAGGTAAATTTTTTGGAGTTAAACCTTTGGGAATGGTTAAGTATCCATGGATAGTTAAACCATCCCGTGAGGTATATTTGATTGGTCGCATATCTGCCATATATTTTTCTTCCAGCCAGGGGCTAATATCTATCATCTTTCTAAATTCACCTGTGGCAAGATCATAAAAATAATAAGCCCCCAAACCTTTATCACTGTATGTTATTATAATTAGTTTGGTTTCATCTCTACTACTATCGGTAATTGCAACTTCGTATCCGGGCAAGCGTTTCTCCAGGTCTTCTTGTAATTCTTTACGTTCCTGGTCAAAAAAATGATAATGTCTTTTATCGGTAAAGTAAGCGACCCCTGTAATTTTCTTTTGTTTTTTCGATCTTAATAAGCTTGTCACGTCCACTTCCGGATGCTCGTATATTTTTTCCAAGAATTTTGCATTGGCAACATCATATTTAAAAATTGCCCGTTTATCTCTATCAATATTTGAAGAAACATAAAGGTATTTATTATCAAAAGTAAAAAATAAGGGGGCTACGGTTTCTTTAAAACTGGTGGTAATAACTACCTTGAAGGGGTCGCCTTCCTTTTCTCTATATAAAATGCTGGTATTTACACCATCACTGGTAGTAGCAACCCGAAGTTTCCCTTCATGATCAGTTATCCATCCAACAATATTTCCGGGGTTTTCGGCAAGCATTTCCATCTCCCCATTATTAATATTAATGCAATATACATCGTAAAACCTTTTATCTCTTTTGTTCATCATCATCAGCATCTCATCCGGATTATTTTCAAGGTCATCAATTAAGTGAACTTTTACCTCTTCAAAAGGGGTTAAGGTTTTTCTGTTTGAGCCATCAATATCTACGGCATAGATTTTATAATTTTCATCTCCTGCTTCATCCTGAGCATATACAATTCGATTATCATTGGCCCATAAATATCCGGCAATATCTCTTTTTGTAGCTTCAGTAATTCTGATAATCTTTTCTTCCCCAATTTTCTGCACATAGATATTCAAGCGGTTCTCCCATGGCTGAAGAAATGCCCAATACGTTCCATTGGGAGATAAAGAAAAACCAATTTTTTCAGGATTCTTAAAAAAGTCTCTCATGGGAATAAGCGGAGCCTCATCTTGATTGCTCTGAACCATTAAGGTTAGAGTGAAAAGTAAAAATATTGAAAGCACTAAGGTTAATATAAGTTTCTTTTTCATTTCTATTCCTCCTTGCTTTACGAATTTTAATAAATTAACTCTTCTATTATTTTTTCTATACAATATCATTTGGGAAAAATCGAGTCAATTTTTCATTTCTGTAACCCATAACTATTGTAACTTCCGATTTGATCCATTGGCTTTCGCTTTTTGGGGCGTATTATTGTAGACTCGGGATAACCTACTGTTATAATAAGTTCAACTCTTTTTGATGGGGAAATATTAAGCAGCTTCTTCACTCCCTTTTCGTTGAACCATCCCAAAATACAGGTACCCAATCCTTCTTCTGTAGCCTGAAGGCAAAAATGTTCAGAAGCAATTCCGATATCAATAAGGCTAAATTGTTTATCTTTGATTGCTTCCGCGACTTTGTTTAAAAAGCCTAATCTTTCCGAAATTAATATAATTAAAACAGGTGCTTGTAGGGAAAAATGATTGAAAGATATTAGTTGGCTAAATGTTTTTTTGGCTACCGCTTCTTTTAGTTTTGGGTCATCTATGACAATGAAGCTCCAGGGCTGAGAATTGCTGGCAGAAGGTGCAAGCCGTGCTGCCTCCAGACAGCGCTCAATCTTTTCCCGTTCAACTTCTTTACTTAGATATCTTCGTACACTTTGTCTGGCTTTAACTAAATCTAAAAATTTCATTTATTCCTCCCCCAGGTACAGGAGGCAACCGACCCCTGTATTTTTCTTTGTATTTTAATTTTATTTTACTTTTTGAATTTCAACTAAACAATTTTGAAAAGCTGTTCCGTATCCTATGTCACTTACGTAATCTCCAATAAGTTTATTTATATTAGCTTGATGCACTCCACCCCACCAGCCAAAATAAGTATGCACAATTCCCAGGGTGACTTTTACAGTAAGGATAGCCTTTAAAATTAAATTACCTCTCTCATTATATACTTTTACTCTATCGTTTTCATTGATTCCTCTTTTAGCTGCATCGCGGGGATTTATCCAGACAAAAGGTTCTTCTTTTAAAATAGATATATCTGAAAATTGGGAATTCATTTTATTGTAAGCATGGCTGCTTATCAAAGATAAAGGATATTTATTATAAATATTTGGAGAACTGTATTTATTTTCTACTGGTTCGTTGTATGTTGGGAGGGGAGCTTCTCCCCATCTATCTCTCATCCTCTGGCTGAAAAATTCTATTTTTTGAGTAGGAGTATTGAATTTGAAATTACTAAAAGCTATCTCTTGATAACTGGGATGAAGATAGGGTTTTTCTTTTAATTCATCGACATCGGTATTCAAATTAGAATTGATAATTATTTTTTCTATAGTGCTCAAATCATTTTCCGGCAAATAATCTAAATTAAAACCGAATTTTTTACCCAGAAGTCTATACATTTCACTTTCGTGTTTACATTCACCAGGTGGCTCAATTAGTTTTTGTTGTAACTGAATATAAGAATGACCATAGCCGGTAATTAGATCATAGTACTCAAACATCGAGGTTGCGGGCAAAATAATATCTGCCATTCTTGCGGTATCGGTTAAAAAAAGATCGGCAACCACGATTAAATCTAATTTATTCATCGTCCGGGCAAGGAGATTAATATTTGGGTTGCTAGTCATAGGATTCGCCTGCTCAATCCAAGCAGCTTTCACCGGAGGGTCGGCTTGATTATCCAGTTCGCTGGCAAGTTTTGCTACTGGAATTGAATTACGAATCCTCCTGGGTTTGGGAGGAGAAAAAGGCCAATTTAATTCAGGTGCCTGCCTATCACTAAAGTAAAAACCACAACCCTTTTTACCGATACTTCCAGTTAATGCCAGCAGAAGAGATATGGCTCTTATAGTCTGACCCCCATTGCTATATCTTTGAACACCCATTCCGCAGATAAGGGCATACTCGTGAGTATTTTTTATAAAACCAATCATGGTTTCAATTTTATGGAGAGGAATCCCAGTTACGGTAGAAACTTTTCCCAAAGGATATTCTTTTGCCAATTCTTTAAACTGGGCAAAACCAAAAGTATGTTGGTTAATAAAATTATCGTCTATTAAATTATTTTTAATAAGCTGGTTAGCTATCCCCAGGGCAAGACATCCATCAGTCCCCGGTCGAGGATTTAAATATAAATGACTTTTCGCCCCCGACTCATTTTCTCTAATATCTATAGTTATTAATTTTACTCCCTTATCCACTGCTTTATTTACATGATGCATCAAATGAATATTGGTATAGGCGGGATTTGAGCCCCATAATATTATTAATTTTGAGTTTTCCAGGTCAGAAATCCTATTATGTTTTACTTCTCCATAAGTCAAATTGATTGCTTCCTGGGCAGCAGAATCACACAAACCGCCATAGGTGGAAGTAAAGCCACCAAACTGATACCAGAAACCATAAGCACAATTTTTCACCACACCCAAATTGGCAAATCTGTTATAATACAAAACCGACTCCGGTCCATACTTCTCTTTTAAATTTTTAAGCTTTTCATAAATTATATCTAAAGCCTGCTCCCAGCTAATTCTTTTAAATTCACCCTTGCCTCGTTTGCCAATTCTCTGCAAGGGATATAATAATCTTTCTGGTCCGTAGACCATATTTGGATAGTTTTTCCCTTTAACGCATATCCTGCCCTGATTTACCGGACTATTGTGATTTCCTCTAACTTTTACTACTTTCCCTTTTTCTACTTCCACCTCCAACGAACAGGAACCAAAACAATCCTTAGGGCATACTGAAAAACATACTAGGGGACGGTCCTTTGTCATTTTTTGTTAACCCCCTTTATCACAAGCCATCGACTAAATCCTAAAATGTCTGCTATTTCTCTGTATGAAAGATTTGTCTTTTCTGTTAATTCTATTATTAGTTTATTTCTATATTCTTTATTTTTTTTAGCTTTTAAAGATTCTATTTGCAAACCTTTTTCTTTTAAATATCTTGACACATACTCTTTAGCTTTCTTAACGCTAGTAATTTCTTTTACTTCTCTAAAGACTTCTTGATAATCCATAAAGGTATCGTTGTTTTGTTGACAGCTAAATTCGGTAAACAAATGAATTACTTTCGCTCTATCGGGAGAAAAGAGATTTAAGATCTCCTCTTTATCTATTATACTTTTTTGCTCTTTTAAATAAAGCAAATAACTACTCCATTTATATTGGTAGGGT
>JABUBN010000182.1_pt1 | contig 17168 bp, 13 predicted proteins | sample 7240341 | NCBI WGS metagenome assembly JABUBN01 (sample SAMN07256345, study PRJNA390944) | subsurface metagenome | isolation source: Methane hydrate marine sediment | place: Pacific Ocean: Eastern North Pacific, ODP site | reverse complement strand
GAGGGAGACAACGCGGAATTATTTTAAATTATACGGTTTCCGAAAATTTAATTTTAGGAAGCCATTATCGTTCACCTTTTAATAAAGGTTTCTTCTTAAACTTTCCTGCAATTAATCACCATGCTAATAATTTAATCAAATATTTTGATATACGGCCTTCTGATAAAGATAATTTCTTAAAATCTTTATCCGGAGGTAACCAACAGAAGGTTATTGTTGCCCGTGAATTATACGGAGAACCAAAACTTTTAATCGCCGCTCAACCAACCCGGGGATTAGATGTAGGCTCCATTGAGTTTGTACATAAGCAAATATTAAATGAAAGAGATAAAGGGAAAGCAATTTTACTAATTTCAGCTGATTTAGAAGAAATATTGTCTTTGTCTGACCGCATTGCTGTAATATATGAAGGTGAAATAGTAGAAATATTAGATCCGAAAAAAACAGACGAAAAGGAAATAGGTTTATTAATGACCGGTTCTACCACAAATAAAAAATTATCCAAGGCCAGGTAGTTTATGGAGGAAGATAAATTTGAAAAGTAATAAAAAATTTGACTATTATACCATTATAGAAAAAATAACTCCTTTAATTGCAGTAATAATTGCTCTCATGGTTGGTGCAATTGTTATTTTGTTAATTGGCGAAAATCCTATATTTGTTTATAAAACATTATTTGGCTATGCTATAGGCAACAGAGATGGCTGGGGTAATGTATTATTCAGAGCAACCCCCTTAATTTTTACCGGGTTAGCAGTTGCCTTCGCCTTCCGCTGCGGACTATTTAATATAGGCGGGGAAGGGCAAGTGTATGTAGGAACTTTTCTTGCCACCTGGGTTGGATTTACCTTTACAAGTTTGCCTGCTTTTATACTTATCCCATTATGCATATTAACTGCAGCTGCCGGCGGAGCTTTATGGGCTGCCATTCCCGGAATATTAAAAGCTAAAATGGGCGTGCACGAAGTTATTATTACCATTATGATGAACTGGATAGCTGCCTCTTTAACTTTCTTCCTTGTTTTAAAATTTAAAGCACCGCCAACTGAAGCAATGATAGAAATCGGGGCAAAGCAGATGATTCCCCATACCCGTGAAATTGCCCAAGCTGCCCGGCTTCCCCGACTTTTTAATATTTTTCAGTCTTTAAATATAGATTTCCCTGCTTACAATCAGGTTAATGTTTCCTTTTTTATTGCCATAGGAGTAGCTATATTGGCTTACTATATTTTATGGAAAACAAATTTAGGCTACGAAATAAGAGCAGTCGGTTACAGCCCTTTGGCTGCTGAATATGGAGGAATCAGTGTAGCCAAAAACATTATATTGGCTATGGTTATAAGTGGTGCCTTTGCCGGTTTGGTAGGAACTAATGAGGTGATGGGCTTTAAATATCGTTGGAGGCAGGAACTTTTCACCGGATTAGGATTTAACGGAATTGCAGTGGCACTTTTAGGTAAGAATCATCCCCTGGGGGTGGTATTAGCCGCCATATTATTTGCTATTTTAAATTACGGTGGAGCAATAGTCAATATATATACCGAAGGAAGAATACCTCGGGAACTTATTATGGTATTACAAGCTGTTATAGTAATATTTGTAGTAATCAGTGATGAAGTAGTGAAGAGATTAATTCGACAAAGGAGGAAAACAGTATAATGTTTGCTGATATTTTTAACGCTCAGTTTGTCGCTTCATCTATCAGAGTTGCCATTCCTTTAGCTTTAGCTGGTTTGGGAGGAGTATTTTCAGAAAGGTCCGGAGTAATAAATATCGGCTTAGAGGGCATGATATTATCTGGCGCCTTTACGGCAATTGCAGTAACTAACTTTTCCGGAAATCCCTGGGTTGGAGTTTTGGGAGCAATTTTGGTCGGAATTTTACTGGGACTAATACATGCAGTTACCTGTATTACCTTTAAAGCCAATCAAATAGTAAGCGGTGTGGCTATAAATTTATTCGCCAGCGGAATAACCATATTTTTTTGTTGGCTTTTGTTTGGTGAAACCCAAATTATGGTGAAAAAAAGTTTACCAATTTGGGGATTGCCTCTTCCAAATATAGGGGAAGGCTCAACCTTTGTAAGAAATATTATTGTGATGTTTGCTCATTATTCTCCCTTAGTTTATTTAACTATTGTGATTTTTATATTGGCGCACTTGATTCTATATAAAACTCCTTTTGGTTTAAGGCTAAGATCGGTGGGAGAATACCCTCAGGCTGCTGATACTATGGGAGTAAATGTTATTAAAATGAGATATATAGCAGTTATGACTTCCGGGGCTCTTGCCGGATTAGCCGGTTCTTTTTTATCCTTGGAACAAGCTCATTTTTTTGTTAAGGAAATGAGTGGAGGTAGAGGTTTTATCGCTTTAGCTGCCATGATTTTCGGAAAATGGACTCCACTTGGGACTGCCGGAGCTGCTCTTCTTTTTGGAGTTGGAGAAGCTTTAGCTATGAGATTACAAGGTGTTCTTGCTATTCCGGTTCAATTTATAAATATGGTTCCCTACTTGTTGGCAATTTTCGTATTAGTAAGCGCCATCGGAAGGGCCACCCCTCCATCGGCAATTGGAACTCCTTACGAGAAAGAAATAGGATAAAAAGTAAAAAATATTTAGAATAACTCGACCAAAAAATGTTTTAGGTATATAATATAAAAAATAATACAATTTCCAAAAAAGGAGAAAAATTTAATCAAATGAAAGATATTGGAAATTTCTTAAAAGAGAGAAGGGAAGCAAGGGGAATTTCTTTAATCGAAGCAGAGAAGGATTTAAAGATACGTAAAAAATATTTACAAGCCCTTGAAGAAGGCAATATAGGTGCAATTCCCGGTAGAACTTATCTTATGGGATATGTGAGAAATTATAGTAAATATCTGGATATAGATGAAGAAGATGTTAATAAGATAATTCAAACTTATAATAATTTAGAAAAGCAGAAGGCTGGTTTAGAAAAAACTAAAGAAAAAAGTATCCACCTTAAAACGAAGGATAGATTTATATTTAAGAAAAAAAAGCTTTTCTTTCCTATCAAGTATGTTTATTTAACCAGCTTTGTCCTAATAATCTTTATTGGATTATTTTTATTAAATCGTTCGCTTAGAGAAGCCCAGGATTTTCCGGTTTCTTCGCCTGAAATAGAAAATGAAACTGGCATAACTGTTGAGGAAAAAGCGGACGATATAAGCACTTTAACCGAAGAATTTATTGAATTGGAAGCAGAATATTCAACACAGGATAGTGTTTTAGCCGAAAAATTACCTATTCTAAAATTAATAGCCAATGACAGTACCTGGTTAAAAATTATTTCCGAAGATAAAATAATTTTTGAAGGAATATTATTTAAGGGAGAAGAATACCTTTGGGAGACTGACCAAATTTTAGAAATCATCACTGAATACCCCACTAAAATTGAAGCATATTATGATGATGAAATAATTGAAATTATTAAAGGAACTATTGATAATTACCTTCTAAAATATAATTTTAACCCTGCGCAAAATATTTAATATTTTTAGGTATACTTCGCTAAGGGAGTAACTGCTAAGCGGGGTAAAGAAACTTAACCTAAAAACAGAACAGTTAGGAATATATTAAAACTGTGGGAAAGATATTTCTACCAAAACCAGCCAAACTTATAATAAGTATGTTTACCTCTGATAAATATCTATTTAGTCTGTATAAAGAGGAATTAATAAAAAGGTTTGGAGAAGTTGATGTGGAGAGCAATACTCAGCCTTTTAATTTTACAGATTATTATAAAGAAGAATTTGGCGAAAATTTAATACAAAAACTATTTTCCTTTTCCACTCTAATTAGACAGGATGAGCTTACAGAAATTAAAATAATAACTAATAGTTTAGAAAATAATAATATAATTATAGACAAAAATATCAAAAAAAACATAACCCGGCATAAGCGAAAAATAAATATTGATCCGGGATACATTACCCTGAATAAATACATTTTAGCCAGCACTAAAAATGGACCATCCAGAATTTACCTTAACCAAGGGATATACGCTGAAATTACCCTTAGATTTATAAATAAATCATTTGTTCCTGGTGAGTATACCTATCCTAATTATAAGACCAGTAAATATATAAATTTTCTAAATTCAGTTAGGCAAAAATACAAATTCCAACTAAGAGATAAATTAGTCGTTAGTGAATAGTGAATAGTCGTTAGTACAAGAAGACACGGCACGCCGTACCTCTACTTTTCTTTTGCAGGGGCACAATAAATTGTGCCCTCTCTGTTTTACTGCCTTCTACTGACCTTGCTAAGCGAGCATCTACTAAAACAGGGATTACGGAAAAAGGAAATTCCTATACAATGAACTTAAATAAAATATAAATAGAATAAGAGGGAGTTAGATATAATAATTTGGAAAAAATAAGGACCTTTATTGCCGTTAATTTAAATTCGGAGATAAAAGAATATTTAACTTCTCTTCAAATTAACCTAAATATTCCTGATGCTAAAATAAAATGGGTTGAAAAAAACAACTTACACCTCACTATGAAATTTTTGGGGTACATATCGTTAGAACAAAGGGAATTAATAAAAGCAGAGTTAAAAGAAATAGCCAGTCGATATAGTCTACTAATTATAAGACTATCTTCTACTATTGGAGTATTTCCAACTTACAAGATGCCCCGAATAATCTGGGTAGGAATTAAAGAAGGTATAAGCGAATTAAAAGAGTTATATAATTCTATAGAAAATAAATTATCCAATAAAGGCTTCCCCAGGGAAGATAAAGATTTTTCCGGTCACATAACCATCGGAAGGGTAAAATTTATTAGAGATAAGACTAATTTCATTCAGATATTAAAAAGAATTGAGGTAAATAATTTTACCCAAGAGGTTGGCAGTATTGACCTCATGGAAAGCAAATTAACTCCGAGTGGACCCATATATAGCATAACAGCTAAATTCCCTTTATTAAAACAATAGAAAATCAATAATATTACAAAAATATTTATTAAAAAATAAAGAAATATAAAGGAGTAAACTAAAAAATGACTGACAAAACGCAACAAAATAACCCGGAAAGTGAAAAAGTATTACCGGAAAGAGAAAAAGCATTAAATATTGCCATGCAGAACATTGAACAAAAATTCGGAAAAGGTTCCATAATGAAATTAGGAGATCGCCCCAAGATTTCTGGAAGTAAGACTATTTCAACCGGTTCATTGAGCTTAGATATAGCTCTTGGAATAGGTGGGGTCCCACGAGGAAGAGTAATAGAGATTTTTGGCCCTGAAGCCTCCGGGAAGACTACACTCGCTTTACATATTATAGCCGAAGCTCAAAAAAATAATGGCATCGCTGCTTTTATTGATGCTGAACATGCTTTGGACCCAAACTATGCTAAAAACATTGGGATTAATATAGATGAATTAATCATATCTCAGCCCGATACCGGTGAACAAGCTTTAGAAATAGCTGAATCTTTAGTTAGAAGTAATGCGGTTGATGTTATTGTGATAGATTCAGTTGCTGCTCTGGTACCTAAAGCAGAAATAGAAGGTGATATGGGAGATTCCTATATGGGATTACAAGCAAGATTAATGTCCCAAGCCCTCAGGAAGCTTACAGCTATCATTAGTAAGTCAAGAACTACAACTGTATTTGTAAATCAAATTAGAGAAAAGATTGGTATCTTTTTTGGTAATCCCGAAACTACTCCTGGTGGCAGAGCGCTCAAGTTTTATTCTACCATTAGAATGGAAATCAGAAGAAAGGCAACCATTAAAAAAGATGAAGATAATATCGGAATAACTGCTAAGGTAAAAGTAGTAAAAAATAAATTAGCTCCTCCCTTCAAAGAAACATTATTCGACATAATTTTTGGTAAAGGAATATCTAAAGAAGGGGATATTATAGATCTCGCTATTAAATATAATATATTACAAAAATCGGGAGTTTGGATATCTTATAATAATATAAGATTTGGCCAGGGACGCGAAAACTGTAAAACATATCTGCAAGAACACCCTGAAATTGCAAAAGAGATAGAAAACAAAATATTGACAACCGCTGGGCTTGATAAAAGAATAAGTAAAGAGGTTCCAAAAAATAAATAAAATTACTTCTGTAAATTATGATAAAAAAGATGTTAGCCAAGTAGTTATTTATATAGATAATAAAGCCAAATACAAACTAAATGAAAATATAATTAAACTATTAGATATTCACGTGGGCAAAAAATTATCTGATCAAGAAATAGAAAAAATCATTTTAGAAGACAAAACCATAAGAGGCAAAGAATATCTCTTAAGACTTTTATCCAGGAGAATTTATAGTAGATATGAAATATCAAGGAAATTAAATGACAAAGGATATCCTGAAAACATTATCGCTCAGCTTATTTTATGGTTAGAGAATAATAATTATATTAACGATGAACTCTTTGCTAAGATGTGGGCGCAATTTCGATTACAAAACAAGCCCATAGGAAGATATAAGTTAAATCAGGAATTAAGGCTTAAAGGAATTAAACAGGATATCATCCAAAAAGTTATAGACGAAACATATAATGAAATAGATGAATTAACCTTAGCCCGAAATCTTATAAAAGAAAAGATGGTGTCATCCGAAATAAAAAATATTAGGATAGATCCCAAAAAAATATATAATTTTTTATTAAGAAGAGGTTTTTCAATAGAAGTTTCGAAAAACATTTACCATGAACTAAATAATGAATAAGTTTAAAAAATAATAACCTAACATGTTTTAGTATATCGCATTATGGTATATTATACTTCGTATTAGTTCTCCAGTTATCCTGTTTACCTGTTTACCAGTTAAATTAGTCGTTAGTGAATAGTGAATAGTCGTTAGTAGTAAATACAAGATGCAAGATACAAATTAATCTGGTTATCAGGCTAGCCATCTTAACGAGATACGATTCACGAGATACGAGATACGCTTTTATTCTGGATAACCGGCTAACCACCCTTACTATATACGCAATACGCGATACGAAGTGCACAATATTTTTTTTCAATACTTAAAATTTATTGTTTAATACATTAATTAGTTTACAAAAAGGGCTGGAAATTAGTAATTTTATCAGATTAGTCTAATAATATTTCTTTGTTATTCGTTCATAAAATGGAGGTATAGTATGGCAGAAAAAAAAGAAATTTTTAGAAAAGTATCATTGGAAAGATTGTCTTCCCCAGAACAGCTTGACCAATTAATTCAAATAGTTTCTCCAAAAGGATGGATAGCCTTAATAGGAATCGGATGCCTATTATTAGCAGTTTGTATCTGGGGATTTTTTGGTTCTATTCCTATCAGAGTATTCGGACAGGGAATTATTATGCATAAAGAAGGGATCTTTACTATTACAGCTCGGGGAGAAGGGATAATAGAAAAATTATATGTTGATATTGAAGACAAAGTAAGTAAAGGACAGCTAATTGCCAGTGTTACTCAAACTGAACTTATTGATAATATTCAAAAAAATGAAAAAATACTGATTGATTTAAAAGAAAAGCTTAAAATCGTTTATTCAGAATCTGAAAAAGGGGAAAAGCTCTTGGAAGAAAATAAAATTTCTGAAATACAATATTATGATATTCAAGAGAAACTTATTTCTGTAAAGATACAAGTTGATGACATAGAGGGAAAAATAAAAAGTCAGAAGGATATTTTAGAGGAAATATCAGAAATAAAAAGCCCTTATTCGGGAATTATTTTTGAACTTGAAGTATCGGAAGGTATGTTTGTGGAAAAGAATATGTCTATTGGAAGGATAGAACTTCCAGGAAAACAACTACAGGCAATTTTGTATTTTTCACCATCTGATGGAAAGAAAATTATTAAAAACATGAAATCACAAATTAGCCCAACAACTGTTAAAAAAGAAGAGTATGGCTTTATGGAAGGAGAGGTAGAACAAGTTTCGCTCTTTCCTATGTCTAAGGAAGGTATAATGCGTACATTGCAAAACGAATTGCTGGTAGATGAAATAGCAAGAGGTGAAGCTCCCATAGAAATAAGAGTAAATTTACTTACTGATTCTAATACTCCGAGTGGTTATAGTTGGTCTTCTTCGATGGGCCCTCCAATAGAAATACATGCAGGAACTATGTGTGTGGGTAGTGTGACTATTGCAAAACAGCGTCCTATTAGCCTGGTAATTCCTTTTTTTAAAAGGTGAGACGTTATATATAGAAAAAAAGACTAAAAATTGATTAAGAAATAAACATGTTTTCAATAGTAAAGAGTTATTATAAAAAGGTTACAAGGGAAGTAATGAGTATTTTTAAAAATTTATTCAAACAGAAAAGAGTAAAAACACCTACAGTCTTACAGATGGAAGCAGTCGAATGCGGAGCTGCTTCATTAGCTATTATCCTGGGATATTATGGAAGTTATATCCCCTTAGAAAAACTGCGTGTTGAATGCGGTGTCTCTCGTAATGGCAGTAAAGCCAGTAATATTTTAAAAGCAGCCCGTAAATATGGATTTATTGCCAAAGGATATAAAACTCAACTAAAAAAGTTAAAAGAGTTTTCTTTTCCAGTGATAATACACTGGAATTTTAATCATTTTGTTGTGTTGGAAGGGATTAATAATGATATTGTTTATATTAATGATCCCTCAGCAGGACCTCGAACTGTAACTTATGAAGAATTAGACCAATCATTTACTGGCATAGTCCTGACATTTAAAAAATGCCCAGATTTTAAACCCGTTGGAGAAAAGAGAAATATATTAAAATCTCTCAGTAATAGGCTAATTGGAACGGAAAAAGCATTATCTTACATCATTATTGCCGGATTATTTCTTATCATCCCTGGCATTATAGTACCCACTTTCACCAGAATTTTTGTTGACAATATATTGGTTAATAAAATGCTTTCCTGGTGGACCCCTTTTTCCATTGCCTTATTATTAACTATATTTATTCAGATTATTTTAAAATGGCTTCAACAGAATTATCTTCTAAGATTGAGAACGAAAATGGCTTTAGTAAATTCAGTAAAATTTTTTTATCATGTATTCCGCTTGCCCATGGAATTTTTTAGCCAACGTTTTCCCGGGGATATTGCAAATCGGGTTCTGTTAAACGATAAAATTGCAAATTTATTAACCAATGATTTTGCTACTGCATTTTTTAATTTTGTTACTGTTTCCTTTTATATTATTATTATGTTTTTTTATGATATAACCCTGACTTTTGTGTCAATTATAATTGCTTTATTGAATTTTGTGGCATTGCAATACATTTCTCGTAAGAGAGTGGATATCAATATGTTTCTTCAACAGGAGAAGGGGAAATTTATCGGCAATGCCATGGGAGGCTTACAGATTATTGAAACATTAAAGGCTACAGGAAGTGAAGGCGATTTTTTTGCCCAATGGTCCGGTTATCAAGCTAAAGTGATTAATGCTGGCCAGAAGATGGGATTATGGAATCAGATTTTATCGGCGATACCTCCCTTTTTAACTATTTTAATTAATGTAGCTATACTTGGTATCGGTGGTTTACGAGTTATGGAAGGCAGTATGACTTTGGGTACCCTTATTGCATTTCAATATCTTATGTCCATGTTTCTTAATTCTGTAAATCAGATTGTAAATTTAGGAAGTGTTTTTCAAGAAGCTCAGGCAGATATGAACCGGCTTGATGATGTTATGCATTATCCTGTAGAAAGTCGTTTTTCTACAGGAGATAGTACAAAGAAAGATTCTATTAAAAAGGAATTCCCCTCAAAATTAACCGGATACCTTGAGTTAAGAAATATAACTTTTGGATATAGCCGCCTGGACCCACCTCTTTTAACTAATTTTAACTTGAAGATAAAACCCGGAGGACGTGTTGCCCTTGTAGGAACATCGGGTTCAGGAAAATCTACTATAACAAAATTGATTACCGGACTTTATGAGCCTTGGGAGGGTGAAATCTTATTTGATGGTATACCCTTAAAATCGATACCTCGAGATGTTTTGGTTAATTCACTTGCTATGGTAAGTCAGGATATATTCTTATGTGAAGGTAGCATTCGGGATAATATAACCATGTGGGATGATACAATTCCTTATAGGGATTTTGTAGATGCTGCAAAAGACGCTTCTATTCATAAAGTTATTGCCGATCGCCCTAGCGGTTATAGTAGTCAGGTGTCTGAAGAAGGTGGTAATTTTAGCGGGGGACAGCGCCAGCGTTTAGAAATTGCCTCAGCTTTTACTAGTAATCCATCTATATTGGTGCTTGATGAGGCTACCAGTGCTTTAGACCCACATACAGAAAAAATTATTGATGATAATCTTAGACGACGTGGATATACTTGTTTAATTGTTGCTCATAGATTAAGTACTATTAGGGATTGTGATGAGATTATTGTATTACATCACGGTAAAGTAGTTCAGAGAGGAACCCATGAAGAGTTGAAAGATATTAAAGGGCCTTATGTAGATTTAATCAAGTTATATTAATATTGATATTGGAGATTAATCGATTTATGAGAAAACAGGCTGTTAAAGTATTTAAACAAATTGGAAATCTTATTAAAGTAGACGGAAAAAAACCTCTTTTTTTACAAGGAAAAGATAAAGAGAAAGTCTGGATAGTAAAATCCGGAGAAATAAATATTTTTACTGTGTGTATTGTTAATGGCAAGATTAAAGGCCATCGTAATTATTTATTCACTGCTCAAGAAGGGGATTCTTTATTTGGATTAAACTTTAATCGAGGCAGTAATGGGGTAACCCTGGTTGCTGTAGGAAACATTGGAACAGAGGTTATAGAATGTCCAAGGAATAAAGTCTCTGAGTTAATTGGTGATTCCCAAATTAATAAAATTATGATTAATCTTATGGAAAAATGGATTGATAATTTGTCTTTTGCAGTAGGGAAAAATGAACTTTTACCCAAAAGCTATATGGAATTATTTTTGGGGAAGGATATTCTGGTAAAGGAACAGGCGTATTACCATCCACCTTCTAATCAAACTGTGTGGGTAAATCAAAAGAAAGGTAATTCAATTTTCATGGGAAGAAAGGACTGGTTTGATCTTCCAAAAAATAAGTTTTTTCCCATCGCTCCCCATGCCTGGATAAAAACAGAAGAAGGAAGTATTTTATATGCAAAATCTACCCTGGATGTCCTGCAGAAAATATCATTGTGGACTGCTTTAAATCACTTCCATGAATTAATTATTAAATCCATTATTGCTAACATAGAGCATAGAGAGAAAATTGAAAAGCAGAGATTAAAGAGCTGGGATTCAGTTAATAAAGCAGCATTGGGTAATACTCTATTGAGAATAAAAGAGCTTCTGAGTGAAAAGTTGGAGAAAATAGCCTTTAAGTATAAAGAAAAAAATAGCCTTTTAGCTGCTGTAAAATTGGTTGCCAATGCTTCTGGAATTAAAATAAATTCTTTCAAAGATAAAAATGAAGAACAAAAAATAACTCTGGATAGAATTGCCCGGAATTCCAGATTTAGAACTCGTAAGGTAATGTTAAGAGGAAGATGGTGGAAAGAGGAAAATGGTCCGCTTTTAGCCTTTCGAAAAGAGAAAGAGCAGCCAGTTGCTCTGATTCCGGATACCAATCAAGAATATATACTTTATGACCCTATAGATAGTTCTTCGGAAAAAATAACTTATCAAGCAGCTTTATCATTGAAACCTTATGCTTTTACCTTTTATCGCTCTTTTTCCGAAAAGAAAATTTCTTTTAAGGATTTTATTAAATTTGGTTTTCGGGATTGCAAAAAAGATTTTACAAGAGTTTTTGTAATAGGGATTTTAGGAGGTTTGCTTGCTTTACTTTTACCATTTATGATGGGAATTGTTTTTGGCAATATTATTCCCCAGGCTGAATTAAATCAGCTGGTGCAAATCATATTTATTCTGGTTATTAGTTCTATTGTTATATTTATTTTTCAAATTACCAGGAATATAGCGATCCTTCGTATTGAAGGAAAAGTAGAGACTTATTTACAGGCAGCTTTATGGGATCGCCTTATTTCACTTCCGGTTTCTTTTTTCCGCAGGTTTTCAGCCGGTGAATTGACAAAAAGAGGGCTTGGTGTTTTTGCTATAAAAGAAAGGATTTCTGCCTTTTTAGTAAATTCAATTATTGCTTTTATCTTTTCCATATTTTATTTTGCTCTTCTTTTTTATTATAATATTCATCTTACTTTTGTAGTAATCGGAGCATTTTTGTTATTGCTTATCTTATTCTCTTTTTTATTTAAAAAAATGATTTATTACCATCAACAAAAAATTGATCTTGAAAATAAGATTGCCGGTTTAGTTTTACAATTTCTTACCGGTATAGCAAAATTAAGGGTTTTTGGAGCAGAAGATAGGGCTTTAAATATATGGAGTAAACTATTTACTAATAAGGTAAAACTTTCTTTAAATAAATATGGAAAATTAGAAAATATAATTATTGCTTCTACCTTTTCCTTCCCTGCATTAATGTTGATGATGGTTTTTTCATGGATTATCGGGAGAAGTGCAGGTGAGTTTTCTGTTGGCCAATTTGTGGGATTTGTGACTGCGCTTACATTCTTTCAAACTGCTTTATTTCAGCTTTTGATTTCTCTGGTGATGACAGTTGAAATCGTTCCTATTTATAAAAACATTAAACCTATTCTGCAAACTATTCCTGAATCAGATGAGACCAAAGCCAATCCCGGGGAATTAACTGGGCATATGGAAGTAAACGGGGTATATTTTCGTTACAATGAGGAAGGACCACTTATTCTGAAGAATATTTCTTTACAGGTAAATCCCGGTGAATTTATTGCTTTGGTAGGTCCTTCAGGAGCGGGTAAATCAACCCTTTTTCGGCAACTACTGGGGTTTGAAATTCCTACATCAGGAACAATCTATTATGATGGAAAGGACTTATCCACTCTGGATATAAGAGAGGTTCGCCAGCAGATGGGGGTTGTGTTACAGAACAGTAAATTAGTTCCTGGTGATATATTAAAAAATATTATTGGTGCTTCTAATCTTACAATAAAAGATGCCCAGGAAGCAGTCCGGATGGTGGGTTTAGAAGAAGATATCGAAGAAATGCCCATGGGATTGTTTACTATGGTAAGTCCTAGAGGGGGAACATTGTCCGGCGGGCAGTGCCAGAGAATACTAATTGCTCGAGCAATAGTAAAAAAACCACGAATTCTCTTTTTTGACGAAGCTACCAGTTCTTTAGATAATAAAACACAAAAGATAGTTACCGAGAGTATTAACAAACTTAAAACAACACGAATCGTAATTGCCCATCGTCTGAGTACAGTCATAAATGCAGACCGAATTTATGTTTTTGAAAATGGAGAGATTGTACAGACTGGGGCATATGATGAATTGATGAAACAGGAAGGATTATTTGTAAGATTAGCCAAAAGACAACTCTCGTAATATTAGTAATTTTCACTACTTATTTTATAATCCTATTTAGAAATAGATATTTTTATTCGTACAGAAATTTGAGAAAATATGTGGTTAATGGAGTTAAAGAAATTTATGACGGACATATGCCTTATTTCAATGCCATTTGATGTTCTTGGTCAGCCCTCAATCGGACTTTCGTTACTAGTTGCTGCTGCGAAAGATGAGGGATTGTCAGCTAAATCTATTTATCCCAAGTTCTGGTTCGCTGAAGAAGTTGGGCTTAAAATATATACAGCTTTGGCTAAAGCGGGAGGACCGGCTGATCTTCTTGGTGAATGGATTTTTTCTCAAGCTGCCTTTCCTGATTTTCATTCTAAAGATGATTCTTATTTTAAAAATAAATTAAATAAAGATAAAAGAATATTGGATAATTATTATCAGATTTTAGGAAGAACAGAGGATATTTATGATAATTTTTTCAAAGCACGCCAGCTGGCTTTATCATTTATAGAAAAAACAGCAGAAAGAATTTTAAAATTTAAACCCAAAATTATTGGATGCAGCTCGAATTATCAACAGCATTGTGCTTCTTTGGCTTTATTGAGAATTATAAAAGAAAAAAATCCTGATATTATAACTTTATTGGGAGGAGCCAATTGTGAAGCTTCGATGGGTCAAGCTACAAAGAGAAATTTTCCCTGGATTGATTTTGTAGTATCAGGTGAAGCTGATCTACTTTTCCCAAAGCTATGCCGTGTATTGCTCGAAAAAGGTAGGGATATTAGTATTGATAAATTACCATTTGGTGTAATTTCAAATCAGAATTGCTTCCAGCAACATATTTCAGGGGATAAAAACACTTATAGAGCAACAGTAGATAATTTAAATAATCTGCCTATACCTGATTACGAAGATTACTTTGAGGAATTGAATAATATTTCTTTTAAAAAAAGTGTAGTTACATTTTTATTAATGGAAACCTCTCGTGGATGCTGGTGGGCTCAAAAAAAACCCTGTACTTTTTGCGGGCTTAATGGATGTGCCTATCATTTTAGAACCAAGACATCACAGCGGATACTGAAAGAACTTAATTTATTAAACCAAAAATATAAAATTGATAGATTTATAATAACTGATAATGTATTACATCCGAAGTATTTTCAATCTATATTCCCCTACCTGTCAGAAAAAAATACCCCATCCTATTTCCTACATTGGGAAGCTAGAGCAAGCCTAAAAGAAGAACAGGTAAAAATGCTGGCAAAGAGTGGAGCACGTCATATTCAAATTGGTATTGAAAACTTACATGATGAATGTTTAAATTTATTAAATAAAGGAGTTAGCGCAATACAAAATGTGACCATTCTAAAGCTTGCTATGGAAAATGGTATTCAAATATACTGGAATTTTCTATATAATATTTTAGGAGAGAAGAATTTCTGGTATGAAGAATTAGCTAAATGGTTACCTTTAATTTTCCACCTTCAACCTCCCGGTGGAGTAATCCAAGTCCGTTATGCTCGTTTTAGCAACTATTATAACACTCCCGAGCGATATGGAATTGATCTTGTCCCATTGAAGGAGTATTTCTCTATATACCCCTTATCCGAAAATGAAATAATGGATATTGCTTGCTATTTCGAAGATAAAAATCATTCAAAGGGAAAAGGAACCTCTGAGAGCATAGGAATAACCCGTGTAAAATCTATACTTAATAAATGGATCAAATTGTTTGAAAATTATTTTTCAGAAACTAAACAGATTAAATTAACAGTTTGGGAAGAAAAATATCAATCATTTATCACTGACACAAGACCTTGTGCAACTGAAAGAAATATTACTTTGAAGGGATTAGCCCATTATATCTATTGTGAATGCAGAAAACCACGCACTAAAAAATTTTTATTTACAAGTTTACAGAAAAAATATTTTCCAAATATCAGGATAAATGAACTAAATAAAATGATAGACTATCTGTCAGAAAAAAAACTTATTCTAATATTAAATGGAAAGGTATTAGGTTTAGCTGTCCGGGAACCAGTACGAACTCTAATAACCAAGAAAGAATTTCTAACTGGTAATATAGGTCTAACTTATATTCTTGATTCTATTTTACAGGATTCATTGTTTAAAAAAGATAGGAAGGAATGATCAATATGCAATTAGGAATAATGATTACCAATCAATGTACTGCTTTCTGTTCACATTGTGCAACCTCTTCTTCACCGGAAGATAAAAGCTTGTTACAGCAGAAACGTGTATATAGCTTGATTGACGAGGGTAATCAGTTATCGAAAAATCAAAAGAGATTTTCTATCTGTTTTACCGGGGGAGAACCTTTTCTGTATTTTGATCTACTTATGAAGTGGGTTGATTATGCTAACAAGAAAAAAGCTATTGTGTCGTGTGTTACAAATGGTTTTTGGGCAACTTCTAAAAAAGAAACAAGAGACAAGCTTAGTCGGCTAAAAAATGCAGGATTGAGTTCAATTGCTTTGAGCTATGATTTATTTCATTCTCAATATATTCCTTTTGACAATATCAGAAGAATTCTCATAGCAACTCAGGATTATGAAATAAAAATAGCTATAAAAAATACCATATTAAAAGGAAGTCCTCGTGCTGGAGATATCCTTAAAAAAGTAGAGGACATAATTATTAATAGATCGATTTCCATGGATGAAACTCTATGCCTGCCTTTAGGGAGAGGGAAAAATATTTCCCCGGATAAATTTTTATATAGTGAAGTTTTTCCTCAGCAAAAATGTCGAGGGATTGGAGTTTTTACTATTAGCGCGAAGGGCAATTTATATCCTTGTTGCATACCTGATTGGCCGGACCTACTCTGTCTTGGTAATATTTATAGTAAGACTTTATCTGAACTTATGGCCAAGGCACGAAGTAGCTATCTTTTTAGTATTTTAAGAAAAGAAGGACCTTATTATTTTGTTCCTTTTTTACAAAAAGCGGGTTTTGATTTAAGCAAAAGATATTTTATAAATAGCTGTCATTTATGTAATGAAATTCTTAAACTTTGTAAAAGAGATAAAGAGGCACATAAGGTATTAAATAATGTTTTAAAGAAGTGGAGGGAAATAAGGGAAAAAGAAAGGGAAACAGCCAATATAATACTCTCTTTTTATAATTAATTAATACCCAGTAAAAATATTTAGATTTCACTGGGCATTAATTAAGAGATGATCAATCATTGTTATCTATACGCCAATATCAAATGCTGAAATCATTCCACCGGCAACATTATCCAGGTCCTTATCAGAAAGTTCGCCACTTTCTTTTAATTCTTTAGCTGCATCTTTTAATTCCTCAAGAGTAAATCCGGAAAATTTCTTTCTTAATTCTGCATTTTTTACTAATTCTTTTAAGAAACCTTTTGCTTTTTCTATTGCCATTTTTAACCCACCTCCTTTATTTTTTTATTGCTTTTATTATATTATCATTTATCAAAATCAATTGCAAGAGTCAATCGAGTCAAAATAGATAGGGGTCATAGATATAGATAGGGGTCTTCACGGGTTGACCGAGAATAACTCAAATATACAACAAAAAGACAGGAAGTAAAAAGGAAATACTATATGATTGCCTAATTGAGTATAACTTCTATCGACCTCATAGGAGTCTAATCTTTTGACTCCTATTGAATATTGTAGTAAGTTAAATAACAGAGATGCTTCAATGGTGCAAATGTATTGGACTCAAACAGAAAAAATCAGTTATTTGACTTTTTAAACTATACGGGTTAAAATATTTTAAGAATTATTTATAATTCTGG
>JABUBN010000181.1_pt1 | contig 17185 bp, 19 predicted proteins | sample 7240341 | NCBI WGS metagenome assembly JABUBN01 (sample SAMN07256345, study PRJNA390944) | subsurface metagenome | isolation source: Methane hydrate marine sediment | place: Pacific Ocean: Eastern North Pacific, ODP site | reverse complement strand
AATTATATCTTCTAAAGCTTTGTCGTTTCCAGTTCCAATAGTTTCAATTGCTACAGCAGATGATGCGATGTTAATTCGAGCGGCGTTTCCCAATTCTTTTTTTGTTGCTACATAACAATAGGGAATAGATTTTTCTTCGCAGAGCAATGGCACATGAAACAAAATTTCAGGTGGACTTACATCTTCCGCCATAATAACAAGCTTCGCCAAACTTCTTTCTATTGATTTGGTTACCTCATTCATTCCTTTCCTTATTTTCGAATCCCTAGTTCCTGCGATTGTACTTAATGCATCCTTGATGTCATTTTTTATCGCATCAGGAACTTTAAATTTTATATAACTCATTTTTTCTCTTTCCAATATATATTTCTAATATATTATCATAAATCATCGATTTTTAATATGGAATTAAATATAGGATTTAAAATAAAATTTTGGATTTACACTAAAAATAAGAGAAAATGGTCAGAGCTTATAAACACAAAAGGCTTATATCGAAAATATGAACTATTTTTAGAATTGATAAAGGTAAATTTTTTTTAGAATAATACTTTTAATTATCTATTATGATTATTCCCATAAGATGCTTCTCATGCGGGAGATTAATCGCCCATATCTATAAACCTTATTTGGAACTTATAGAAAAAGGAGAAAGCGCTGAAGACGCTTTTAAAGAGTTAGAAGCATTAAAAAAATAATTCGGTGAAAGTCCTTGGTAAAGATTGAGAAAAAAAAAGGAAGAACTGCGTATGATGCCTCTATTCCTGCCGAGGTTCTTCAAATTGTTGGTAGAACTGGTTTAACCGGCGAGATCAATCAAATTAAAGTTAGAATTCTTAAAGGGCCCGATAAAAATCGAATTCTTACGAGAAATGTTAAGGGACCTGTACAAGTTGCCGATATTGTTGTTTTAAGGGAAGTTGAAAGAGAAGCACGAAAAATTCGTAAGCGAAGATAATAATACTGATTTTTATTTTAATTCTACTTGATCAAAATATCCTAGTAGCTTCAGATTATCATATTCGGTGTGTAAGAATTCTCTTATCGCAATCCTTATTGCTTCTGATCTACTCGCTGTTATTTTCATTTTTATTAATTTTTGAATATTTTCATCGTATATCTCAGGTATGTTGATAGTTATGTTTTGCATTTTTGGTTTCTTCTCTTTTTTATTGTTTGGCATTTAAATTACCCTAATCTTATTAATCTTTTAATTCAAATTCAAAAGGAGGTATTATTTTGAATTACAAATGCTATAATATTCTTAGCCCTTAATAAATTCCAACTTTTTAATAATAAATTATAAGTTAAACTTGTATATAAAATTATCTCTCCGAATATGAAGGTATTTAAAGGGCTCTATATCAGATGTAAATAATTTTGATGTGTTTATCTTTATAATGAACAATTAATGTTAACAATTTAAGGTAGTGTGAAAAAATTTTAAATTATTTTCTATCTTCCTTTTTGATGTAGCGACCTCTTGTTTCTATTGTAGTCATGTTTCTTATGATTTCTTTGCTTTCATTAACTTTTGCTTTCCCATATTCTGTGCGATAACCGAAAGAAAAGGCATCAAAACAAATTTTATAATCAGTACCATGAGAAGAGAGTAAAACCCTTTTAAAAAGATGGAGATCAACGCTTTTATCTTCAATAGAATCGGAGTAGTTGTGGAGTCCAAAATCAATAATAAAAATTTCTTGAATTGGAGTAATAATGATATTGCTTGTGGTAATATCACCATGAATATGGCCATTTTTGTGTAAAATAGCGATATATTTACCAATCTCATTATAGATTTGCTGTTTTTTATCGTCTTCTATTGAATTCATAAAGTCTTTTAATTTTTCTCCTTTAATATACTTCATTACGATTGTAGAGTTCTCAGTGTCAATTTCGTAAACTTGAGGAACATTTACACCATAGTTTTTAACTTTTATCAGAGCTCTAGCCTCGTTAAGGGTTCGACTAACGCGTATTTTTTTATCGAGCTGCTCTATACGATAATTTTTAGGGATACGGAGTTTAAATATAACTTCTTTACCAAACCAATGACCGTAGAAAAGACTTGCTTCAGCACCCTTGTGAAAAAGTTTTTCTATAACAATCTCATTAATCAATCTCTTAAACCACCTAATCTCTCCAAGGAATTGTGATTTGATCCATGCGTTCTTTAGGGTTTATTTGCGTTTCCAAAACTGTATGACCCCCTTCAGCTTCATACCTTAGAAGGCCAGTCCATCCAATCATTGCGCCATTATCTCCCGAATATTTTAAAGGAACAACTTCAAACCTCGCGCTATGTTCTGCACTTATATATTTAATCATTTCTTGCAACCTTTTATTAGCAGCAACACCACCAGTTAATAGAACTTCTTTTTTTTCCGTGTGAGCCAAAGCCCTTTCGGTAACTTCAGTTAGCATAGCAAAAGCAGTTTCTTGCAATGAATAAGCAACATCGTTTAAATTATATTTCTTATTATAATCTTTGGACTCTAATAACCTCTTAGCGGCCGTATAGAGTCCTGAAAAAGATAAATCCATACCTTTCACAACATAAGGCAAAGACAAATATTTATTTGAGTTAAACGCTAATTTTTCGATTTTTGGACCTCCTGGATGGGGTAATCCAACATCTCGGGCAAATGAATCTATTAAATTACCAATAGGGATATCGAGAGTCTCTCCAAAAATTTGATATCTTCCAGACTCATACGCACTAACAATCGTATTCCCACCTGATACATATAAAGTTAGAGGATCCTCAATTTTACACATTAGTCGTCCAATTTCTATGTGAGCAATGCAGTGATTAACCGCTACTATTGGAATATCTAACAGTTGAGTCAACATTCTAGCAGCTTGGGCACCAATTTTTAATATAGGTCCTAAACCAGGGCTCTTACTAAACGCGATTAAATCAATATCATGTATTGAAATACTTGCCTCTAATAACGCCTTATTTATAATATTCATAAAATTATTAAGATGTTGCTCCTTTACTAAAGCTGGATGAAGACCACCTTTTTCGGGAATATACATATCATTAACAAGACTAAATACCGTTCCATCAAATCCTATAATACCCACACTCCAAGTGTGAGCCGTAGATTCAATACCTAAAATTTTTTTTAATTTCATCGGGATCACCTAATATAAATATAGCAATGTTAAAATGGTGTATTAAAAGGAGCTACTGAAAAAGATAGTTTGGAGTTTATTATTAGAGTTTAAGTTGACTTAGTGCGTTTTCGAGGGGTTCGGGTTCTTCTACGTCTTGCAACTGTAGCAGCTCCCTTCTTGCCTTTTCTTTTGAATATAGTGTATCCACACTTTCCGCACGACCATCTATCGTAGTGGTCCGCGAGAAAAACCGAGGGATCACACTTAGGACAGACTCTATGTGTCCTAACTAATTTACCATCTTCAATTTTATAAAATTTGGATGCGTTTGATTTATTTGACATAAATTCTTCAATTTATTTTTTAATTAATTTAATAATTTTATTCGTATTCAAATAAGTGTTTGTAAGGTTCTTTTCTTTTCTTTAATTTATAAATTTCTTCTCGCGTGTCTTTGGGTAAATTTCGCACTTGAATATGGAAAGGCTCATAGAATTGAAGTTCTTTAGCGTTCTTGTAAATATTTGCTACTCCTATATCGTATGAGCTACCGAAATGAGTTTTAATTATACGAATTATTGTATATTTTTCGTTTGCGTTTTTCAACGCTGCAATTTTCTTCTTCACATCTAACTTATTAGGTGTCCCGGCACTAAAATGATCGATTCTGAATTTTAATTCCGTTCGATCGATTAATGGGTTTACTTTTTCTTCCAAAATTTCAATATTAAACGACATTTCGAACCTTTTTAATACTCTTTTTCTCAGATAATCAGTTAATTTAAAGATAATTCTGAGTTATAAAAAATTAAAGAAATAATAAAAAATAAAATTTTGGTTTTTTGTAAGATAAATATGTCAAAATCTAAAAATTACTTGTTGAAAACAAGAATTATGATAATCATTGAAGTGGCATTAATTATTATTACGATGGTATTGTATTTGCTTCTAAAAAATGTAGTCGCAGGAATATACGTTAGCATCTTTGTTGGTTGCCTATTTTTGTGGGTATTATTGTTTATTTTAACTTTTAATCTCTATAATAAAGTAAAAAATATAAAAATGGAATGATTTAAGATGGATAAAAATTTAAAAATCCCTACAACCGAAAGGCATAAGTTTTCTCAGCCTTTAGGTAAGTTAATTGTAGGAACGCGAAAAGAAACTATCTCTGAAGTAGAAGAACATATTAGAAATTATAAAAACGCTAATTTTGAAGTCAAAGTTTATTTAGTTGGAGATATCGTAACAAAGGATTTTCTCGCGAATGATTTTCTGAAATCTTTCGTTAAACTTTGTATTATTGACGAAAAAACTCAAAGAAATCAAATTAAAATAAAGATTAAGGATTTTTTTGAAGAAATCATTGAATTTGAAAACCCTGAAGGAGGTATTAAAAAAGAAAGTTTTACTCTTTTAGATGAGATTATAACATCTAATAAAAGAACATTATTTAAAGTTATTAAAGGCGAAGAAGATTTATTAGTCTTGCCATTGGTTCTGAGCATCCCTCTTAACGAAACGGTTAAAAATTTAGTGTTTTACGGCCAACCACCCATAACTGATTCAAAGCGCCAGGTTCCCGAAGGTATCGTTATGGTAGATGTTGAAAAAAGGATAAAGAAAGTTGTAAAAAAATTTTTATCGTTAATGAATGAGTTATAAATAAATTAATAAGAAAGATATAATACGACTTTATCATTGAGGATATGTACTTTATTACCGTACTCTTAATGCATACTTCCCAGGAAAATGGATCTTTAAATATTCCGCAAATCTAGATTCCGAAGGATTAATAATTATGACTTCCCCGGTATAATCATCGCTGAGGCTATGGGTTTTGCATTTTGGACAAATTTGTTCTTTTTTAGTAATTAAATGGCAATTTTTACAAGCTTTTTCTTTCAAATAAATTTTCGCCTACTTTTATCTTATAATGAAATTATTCTTTATTCTTCGCTGACTTCCTCTTCCAGTTGTTTCTTATTCTTTGCTTCTTTTTCAGCGTACTCTTCCTCGATATCCGCTTCAATCCATTCTGGTCTCCCTAAAAATTTTTGGCGCATCGTCAAACCTAGCTTACCACTCCGCCCAGTACCTAGTGAAACTGCTATAATTTTTGCCCTCACATCGTTGTTAACTTCAAGAATTTTTCCCGTTTCTTTACCAATAAATCGATTACCGACCTGTTCAAATGAGATATAATCATCGCATATCTGGGAGACATGAACTAAGCCATCTAACGGTCCTAAACGTACGAATGAGCCAAAATCTACTAACTCAACAACCTCTCCCTCAACAACCTCTCCGAGTTTAGGTTTAAAAGTTAAAATAGAGAATTCTACATTATGAAAGGTGTTAGCATTTCCAGGAATAATGATACCAAGTCCTACATCAAGTACATCAACAATAGCAATAATAAAACCGTAATCTCTCGTGATTATACCTTCGTAGTCTTCACTAAGGATAATTCTTGCGCTGTCTTCTTTAGGTTGGCCAAAAAGGAAAGGTGGTATTTCCACCTTAGTTTGTAGTTGAACTAGCTTAAAAATAGACATACACCAGTAAAATAAGTTAACATTGGTAACACAAATTAATCATAAAATTAATAATTTGTGATTTTTTCGTAATAACATATTAAGCTTAAGTGATTTTATATTTTTGAAAAACTGTAAAATTAAGAAAATATCCTAATTTTTATATTAACTGCGATATTTTTTCGCAAGTTCTTCTACAATCTAATAAAATTAACCCGAGTCGAACTTCTTTAGTTGTAGAGACCGTTAATACCGCATTGGGACCAGCTTGCATTACTAAAAGATACCCGTTAGAACCTTTTATATACAACTGGTCGAAATCACCCTTTGCCATTTCGATAATCGCTCTTTCGGATAATGATAGAAGAGCGGCTGTCATGGCGGCAATTCTTGTCTCGTCTATGCCTTGTGGAAGTGCAGAAGCGATCGGAAGGCCTTCAGCTGATACTATAGCAGCAGACTTTACTTCTGGAATTGCTCCAAGAAGTCTTTTGAGTATATCATCAAGACTATCGGGAGTATTGGGGTCCATTACTGTCACTTTCTCCTTCACTAGATTTTTATTAGATAAATCTTATTTATTAGAATATAATAAAGATAAATTATCACTTATATTTTAAATAGATTGGTACTTTTTATTTTTTTTTTATTCGTTAATATAAAAATTTACTCTATTATAGGTTTATTAAAGTTTATAATATGTAGATAAAGATATGTGCCTCGCTATAACTATTATCCAAAATTACACTTATAATATTATCGTTTAATAGAAAACAATTCTTTGTTAGTGTTTTTTTATCGTTAACCAGATTTAAAACTTTTAGTTGTTTCAATCATTTTCTTTATATTTTCAGGTTTAATGGCAGCATCTATATGTTGGGTTGGACAGATTGTATTTTTGACAAAACCTCTAAGAAAATATTCATATTGACTTATGTTATTAATAAGTTATTTGTTTTCTTCCTTCATAACATAGCGAAACACGCAACGATTAGCTCCAGTATCATGTCGAGATTCGAGAATAAGTTTCACATCAGGATTATATCCTTCAAGAATTTTATAATCTACATATTTACAATAAATTTTGGCATATTCATTTAAACCCCATTCTTTAGCAGCATTAATAAACGTACAATGTTTAATTTTCACTACGAAATCGCCATTAGGTGTGCTACTGATAGGACGAAAGTTTTCAATAGAGTCAATATCCGTATAAATCAACCAATTCTTTAAGGACAACGATTTATTCTCAACTCTTACTTTTTCTGCTATTCGCCTACCTCTTTCAAGTCCAAATTCTTCAATTGCATCTTTAAGAAGAGCTTCGCCTTTTTCGGGACCTAACTCCTTAATAACATGTTTTGCCATCGTGGAAAATAATTGGCCCGCTAATCCAAATCCAGGAGTGATGTATTTATTACCTATTTCCTTTTTCTTGTCGATGACATCCCCCAAGTATTGAAAATTTAAGCCTTGGGTTTTTTCTTTCTTTAAATCATCCATTTTCATCAACAAATACGATTAATTTTTGTTAATATTTTAATAAAAGAAACCAAAGAATAATTATTTAATAGTTAATTATAAGAATAATTAACTTTACGGATTAAATTGCTAATTATGGAATATTGGGCTTTAGTGGAGAGTCTTTATAATACCACGTTATCGCTGTTTTTTTTCGTTCTAATGAGTTTGATGTATTATATTGGGATCAAGGGATATAGGGCAAAAAACAAGTATGGAGGAATCTCATCGATTCTTTGTGGGATATGTTTTTTAATTTTTGGATATTATAACTCTGTTATCGGATTTTTAGCATTCCCTTACAACGGGTTTATGGTATGGTGGATTGGCATGACACTACTCGTTAATCTCTTATTTACAACAATCATCAGAATGGATATAAATAAAATGAAGAGAGAGGAGAAAAATGAATTTAAAAAGGAAAGTAAAAATAAAGAAAAAACGATTTTAAGGAGATACATTAGAAGAATGACAAGAGAAAACCCTTACAGAGAAGTAATCCCATTTAAGATGGAATTAATCAGAAAAAGTTTTCACTTATCAGGGCTTTTAATATTTTTGGCTTTTTTTGGTTTTATGACAATCCCTCCAATAACTCTGCTGGTAAATGATAGCGTTATAACATTTATTCACCAAATTGAACCATCTTATAATTTATTATGGGGGGATATAGCCGATTTTCCGTATGGTTTTGGAGATTTTCGAGCTGTTGTGGAGATTACTATGTTCGCTTTAATTGCTGCTTTAGCCTTTACAATTGCATCTGATATAATTCGAATCGTTTGGGGTCCAGAATACTCCTTTTTTAACTTTTTATCAAAGTCCATGCTCAGAAATAAAGAAAAAAATGCTGCCGGGCCGCAAATTTACATAATAACGGGATTTATTTTTTCTTATATGCTTTACATGGCGGGACTAATTCATATTTTTGTGTTTTTTGCGGGAATACTTATAGCGTGCCTTTCAGATGCATCTGCTGCTTTAATCGGAAGAAGATTTGGAAAGCATAAGATTACGCTTAGAAATAAAGATGTTAAATCTGTTGAAGGATTTATTGCTGGTGTAGCCGTTGCATATATTATAGGTTTTATATTTGTAGGACCAATTTATGCAATAATGGGAGCTCTCGTTTTCTTTCTAATTGATTACTTACCGTCAGTTACCGCAGATAATATATTAAATCCCATATTTATTCCAATTGGGCTTCAACTTATGATATTCTTATTTGGATTACCTGTTGGTTGGTTATAGAAAAGTAAAGCATATAAAAATAATAATCTTATTGAATTTAGCCATGCGAGAATTAGTTGACGAATTAAAAAATATCGAACTAGCAATTTTTGACTTAGACGGAATCATTTACCGGGGAGATATATTAATTTCTAATAGTGATAAAGTGATCCAAGAATTAAAAAACATTTCAATTAAAGTGGTATATAATTCCAATAATTCTACTGTTACAAGACAAATGTATGTAGATCGTTTAAAGGGTTTTAATATTAATAGTGAAGTGTCTGATTTTTATACTAGCGCTTCGATTACTTCGGAAGAAATTACAAATCAAAAGCAAAATGCAACTATTTTTGTCATCGGTGAAATTGGTTTAAAGGAAGAATTAAAAGCAAAAGGACATACTATTGTCAACCCCACCTCAAACTATAAAAATGTTGATTTTGTAATCGTGGGTTTAGATAGAGAATTCAACTACAAAAAACTAGCGTTCGCTCAGAATTGCATTTTACAAGGTAAGGCTCAATTCTACGCTACAAATTCCGATTCAACATTACCCGCTGCGAGTGGATTACTTCCTGGAGCAGGAGTGATGGTGAACGCAGTAGAAACATGTACTAACAAAAAACCTCTAAAAATTTTTGGTAAACCCAATCCTTACGGGATTCAAATGATATTAAACCATACGAATGTATCACCGGATAAATCAGTGATATTCGGGGATCGTTTAAATACAGACATTTTAGCGGGAAATCGAGCCAGAATTAATACTGTACTCGTATTAACAGGGGTCACGGCTGAATTCGATGTTAAAAAAATTCAAGAAAAAGCGATTCGCTCTCAAGTTATTGATAAGAATTTAATTCCTAATTTAGTTATAAAATCCCTTTTAGGAATTTTTAAAGAATGAGGAGACTATATTATACCTGCTCTGTGCATCATTAATTTAGTAATTTCATAAAAAATATCTTCCACATTTCTTCCATCCTTAGCAGAACATTCAATGTAACCGTAAAGCTTATTTGTTTTCGCCATATCAAAAGCTTCTTTGCTAGAAACGGCTCGCTTATAGTTTAAGTCTAATTTACTCCCCGCCATAATTACAGGTAACTGTTTATCTTGAGCTCCAATGAATCCTTTTTTAAAAATTTCGATCCAATCGGGAAAATTTTTCAAACTGCTAAATCTTGTGATATCATATAAAAAGATCCCACCAGATGCACCAACTACATAACTTGGTAAAAGAAATCTGAAGCGAGACTCGCCAGCAAAATCCCAAATCTGAAGAGAAACTTTCTTGCCGTCTACTTCTAACTTCTTGACATGAAAATCAACTCCAATTGTGATCGTTTGGCCAGATTTAAACACTCCAGTAAGATATCTACCTATTAAAGTAGTTTTTCCCACTCCACCATCTCCAAAAAGACAGATTTTAAACATTACATCGCTTTCAACCATTTTTCTCCGCACACTCGCCTGATTTTGGTCGTTTTAATACATACTTTATGTAAAAATAAACAAGATTTACCATTCTATTTTATTCTTACCGTTTTTTAAAAGTTAAACGTTTAAATTATTATAATAATAATAGTTTCTTTTTAAAAATTATTTGTTTCCGATAATTTTACTAAAATAAAAAGATGTATTGTTTTTTGTTATTTGTTTTCTTTATTATACAATATTGCATAGTTTTGTAAAAATAAATAATTTGAAAGTTTTGTATTAACAATTGAGTTTATTTGGATAAATTCATTTGGGGCGTGAGCAAAACCTCCAATTCCTAAACCACCAACGACAAAACCTATCGCTAACTCCTTCTGTATCTTGCTTAATGGAGCAGCAGCAGCACTAATTGGCCAAATATGGGTTGATATGCCTAACATATCAAAACTTTTTATAAGGCTTTTTACTAAAATTGAATCGAGTTTAACTTTAGAGCGCTCGTAACCAATATTTTTAATAAATTCAATTTTAGATTTTGAATATCTTGCTAAATTAGATACCTTTTTTCTAATTTCTTTATAAATATCGTTAATAGAGACATTGTGGGCAAACCTTATATCGATGTTACATTTTGCGTTGTTTGCAACCATGTTTTTTACCCCATCTTCTAAGTAACCCGATTTTAGGGTGGAGATATTAAAAGTTGGATTGAATAAGTAATTAACAAAAGATTTTTTTGTATCATCTTCTAATGTTTGCGTAATTCCAGCTTTATTTTTAATATTCTCAAGATCAATTTTTTTCATTAAATCTTTAATCATGGATTGCTCGTCAGAGGTCATATGGTAGGGATTACGTAAGGAATTAATTTTAAATTTGTCTTTTGAATAAATGGTACTAAGTAAAGAAATCAAATCAAGCGCAGGATTAGGTACCATCGAACTAAAAGCAGAATGTGTTTCCTCATTTGTAGATGTGACTCTTACGGTTAGCGACAAAATACCTTTGTAACCAAGCTTTAGAACAGAATTACCGTTTAAATCTTGCTTCATTGAAGGATAATACGCACCTAAACAAGAGTTAAATAAATTCTTTCTGTTTTCAAGTATTTTTAATAAAGTAGGCGAGCCTAATTCTTCTTCCCCATCGAATAGTAATAGTAGAGAAATTGGAAGCTTTTTTTCTTTTTTCAATATTTTTACTACGTTTAGGAAGCATAACAATGGAGTCTTTGAATTATAAGCACCTCTTGCAATTACGCAATTACCTAATCTATCCAAGGGTTTGGGTAATTGCGTTACTTCAGCACCAAAAGGATTACTAATCCATTTATTTTCTTTGTTTACAGGTTGCGTATCGTACATCATGTAAATTAATAAAGAATCCTTGATCTTTCCTTTGACCTTAGCTAACAATAAAGGATTTATTTCCCCTTCGATCTCTTTAATATCTTCGCAAAAATCAGAAATATATGAAATAATAAAATCTTTTGCTTCTATTATTGCTTCTTTATTTAAAGTATAACTCGAAATTTTTAGAAAATTTGTTAAATCTTCTTCAATAAACTTTTTGTTAGCATTACGGATTATTTCCTCGATTTTAGAGCTTTGATTATTCATATATATTAAAATTTTAAGTCTCATTAATATAAATTATTTATTAAAAATTGAGTATTATTATAACGATGAATGAGATAGAACTTCCAAAATCTCAAAAAATTGAAAGATTAAACCAGATCTTGATTGAATTAAAGAATAAAGGCAAGTTACTCGGTGTTTTATTCGCATATCGCAACGGTGGACTTATCGCTAAAGATTTCAAGGAAGACATAGATTTTAATAACTTCACATCGATGTGCGCTTCGGTTTTAGAAAGTGCTACAGATCTTGGTCGTACAATGGGAGATAGAAAAGTAAATAAAATTATTGCTGAGTTAGAAGGACAGACAATTGTTATTATTGAATGCGACGAGAAAACATTTTTAGTCTTTGATATTAATTATGAATCCAATTTTAACATAATATTGGAAAAAATAGAAGTGTATATTCGGAAAATAATTTTTCTCTATTAAAAATGGAAATTTGAAAATAATTAATAGAGATTACCATTTATCTTTGATTATCTATTAGTTTTAAGTAATCAAGGCAAATTTGTACAATTTGTCCTAAAGCTTCTTTTTCTATTACTGCTGGCGTATCCTTTCTTGTATGATAGTAGGGCGCTAATTCTTCTTTTAGATTTAAACCTCCAATGGTAGTAGCGGGAATATTTTTCTTACTAAAGGCTGCTGCGTCAGTTGCACCAAAAGGCAATGGCATTAATTTTACTTTTAAATTCACCTTTTTGGCGATTCCTAAAAGAGGTTCAAATACATCGGGATTGTGTTTAGCGCCTATTCCCGGTTCTCTATCATGTATTACGATGATATCTTTTTTAGCAATGCTATCCATGTTCACAACAGTCGTTCCACTTGATAGTAATTCGTCATAATGTTTTTTTACATATCGTTTTGCGCCTCTTAAGCCTGATTCTTCTCCAGCAAACGAGAGTAATTGAACCCTTGTATGTTTAGGGAATATCTCGCTGTTATCCTTGTTTTCAGATAAATATTTTCCAATCCCTAACACTATAGCAACTCCGGACAAATTATCGAACGCACCCAGGACAGGCTTTGAGCTGTGGAAAAAAACGTAAACTATTATAATTGGAACGAAAAATATAAAGATAATGCCAAAAACTAAAAAGAGAATCGGTTGCTCAATTGATAAAAGGAAAAAAACTAACTTTAAAATTATCGCAATGAATACTATTCCAACGGCTAAATATCCAATATTTATAATAATTTGACCGAACCGCTTCAAATAGTAGAAAGTGTTAAATTCAAAGGCAGAATCGTGATGTGCAGAAAAGATTATTATATTTTTCACTTCGTTTTTTGGATTAATTGTCCCAATAACATTTTGTGATTCCCGTTTAGGAAAGAGAAAATCAAAGATTTCGTGGTATTTCATCACCTCTAAAATGAAATAACTAATCGTTATCACGATAAGAGTTATTGCAATTAATAAGAAGATTATATTTATGGATGCATTTAACGAAATTATATTAATATCTATTAACAAGGATAACCAATAAAAAACTCCAGCAATAAAGACCAGTATTGCACTATATTTAATGCCTCCAAGAAAGGCATGAGGACTACTAGTATAAGATTCTTGATGTGTTTCGTCGCAAAACTTTTTCAATTCTGATTCTACTCTATTACCTGCTAAGATTTCTTGTTCTGTCCCTGATTCTCGGGGTCCTACTTCGTTACAAATATCTTCTATAAATTTATACATGTAATTATTATCAATCATTTTTATCAACAAATTTTTTTTAAAATATACTTATTTTCATAAAAAATAGAATATTAATTAAAAATTCCTAATAATTTCTGTTATTTTAATGCTAAATTTTAAGAAGTAAATTTGATTTTGAACTATGGGATATTTATTTTTAATGTGAGTTCATAATGATAAAATCTAAAATCAAAAAAGGAATGTCAGATAGAGAAATAGACGAATATGTAGATTATGCTTTATCCGAAATGACATTAAAAGAAAAGATTGATATAATGTCGGGGAATCATTTTTTTATGTTGTTGCTAAAAGATCGAAAGTTCGGCGTGCGTGCTTATCCAGGTGGGGGCGTTAAACGATTAGGTATACCTCCGTTCTTATTTACGGATGGTCCGAGGGGTGTAATGATGCCCGGCTCTACTTGTTTCCCTGTATCCATGGCTCGAGGGGCTTCGTGGGATATTAAACTCGAAGAAGAGGTGGGTGAAGTTATCGGTAAAGAAGCACGTGCTCACGGAGGAAATCTTTTTGGAGGTGTATGTGTAAATCTTTTGCGACATCCCGCGTGGGGTCGAGCTCAAGAAACTTACGGCGAAGATCCCTTTCATGTAGGTGAATTTGGTGCCGCTTTGATATGTGGCGTGCAAAAACATAATGTAATGGCTACAGTTAAACATTATGTTGCTAATAGCATAGAACATTCGCGATTTAAAGTTGATGTACAATTAGACGAGCGAACATTGCGAGAAGTTTATCTTCCTCATTTTAAGCGTTGTATTGAGGAAAATTGTGCTACAGTTATGACGGCGTATAATAAAGTTCGCGGCGAGTACTGTGGTCATAATGCTCCCTTATTAAGAGATATACTAAAAGGTGAATGGGGGTTTGAAGGTTTTGTGCATTCTGATTGGATGTATGGGGTCCATGATACCATTGGCGGGGTCATGGGAGGCTTAGATGTTGAAATGCCCCGTGCAAAATATTACGGAAGAAAACTAGAAAAAGCAGTGAAACAAGGAAAAGTTCCTTTAAAATTAATAGAAGATTCCGCAAAGCGAATAATCCGCACAGTGTTAAGATTTACTACCAAAGAAGACTCTCAAAATTACGATCCTACTTTAATCGGTTGTGATGAACATGTTCTTTTAGCTCGCAAAGTTGCCGAGAAGAGCATGGTCTTGCTTAAAAATCAAGGTAAAATTTTACCTTTTACTTCTAAAGAAGTTGATACTTTAGCAGTAATTGGTCCATTAGCCGATTTAAAAAATACGGGTGATCATGGAAGCAGTCACGTGCGCCAAAATAATATTGTTACGCCTTTACACGGTTTAGAAAATAGATTCGGTGATAAAGTAAAAATTATTCATAACGATGGTAACGATCTTGAAGTTGCTCAACAGATTGCTCAAAGCGTAGATGCGGTAGTTTTAGTGGTTGGTTACACGTATAAGGATGAGGGGGAATATATTCCACATATTTCAAAGGGATTAGGAGATCGCATTAACCTTGGTCTGAGAGAGAATGAAATTAAATTAATTAATGACGTTTCAAAAGTTAATCAAAAATGCGTAGTTGTACTTATTGGGGGGAGCGCTATTCTTATGGAAGAATGGAGAACAAGAGTCCCCGCTATTATAATGGCTTGGTATTCAGGTATGGAGGGAGGAAACGCTTTAGCTGACATTCTTTTTGGAGCAGTTAATCCAAGCGGAAAATTACCTTTCACAATCACTACAGATCCCGCACATTTACCATTCTTTGACATATATGTTGACGAAATCGAATACGGATATTATCATGGATACACCTTAATGGAAAAGGAATGCCGAGAACCAGCATTTCCTTTTGGATTTGGCTTAAGTTATACGGAATATAATTACAAAAACATGCAACTAGAATCAATAGAAGATAAAATCGTCGCTAAAGTAGATGTTTCGAATGTTGGCTCTATTGCAGGTGAAGAAATAGTGCAATTATATGTAAGTTTTGAGAATTCCAGCGTTGATCGCCCTGTTAAACTCCTACGTGGATTTAAACGAGTAGCGTTGAAACCAAAAGAAACAAAAACGGTATCAATCGAAGTCAAGAAAAAAGATCTTGCTTGGTATAATCCTGATAATAGAGTATGGGAAGTCGAGAGTATCGAATATACTATTTACATTGGAGCTTCATCAAAAAATGAAGATTTACTTAGCACAAAGATAACTTTTTAAATATATTTTCAATATATAAATCTCATTCTTTTGTTTTGTACGATTTTATTTGGCTATTTATGTCTCTCCAATGCACAACGAGCACATGTTTATGATTTTCTTCTTCAAACCATAATCTAACTGACTCATTAGCAAAAAATGTTTTATTGTCTTTTGTAATTAGAGCGTACTTAATTTGATCAATCAACATCTTGAGAAACTTGAGACGGGTGCCAATCGAAACATTGATGCTCAAAATATTTTTTATACAAATTAGCGTACTTTCCTCTTTGTGCGAGCAAAGAACGATGGGTCCCCTCTTCAACGATTTGCCCGTTATCCATCACAATTATTCTATCAGCATTCACGATAGTTGAGAGCCTATGTGCAATAACAATTGAGGTACGATCTGCTAGTAGAACTTCAAGAGCTTCTTGAATAATTGCTTCAGTATATGCATCAACGCTCGATGTGGCTTCGTCAAGAATAAGAATCCGCGGATCAGTTAACATTGCTCGAGCAAAGCTAACTAGTTGCTGTTGACCTGCCGACAGTCCTTTTCCCCTCTCACCGATCTGTGTTTGCAACCCTTCCGGTAGGTATTCAATTAGTTCTTCGAGGTGCACAATATTAATTGCGTTCCAGAGATCTTCTTCTGAAGCTTCTTGTCTGCCATATCGAATATTCTCTTCTATAGTACCTGAAAACAAAAAAACTTCTTGCTGTACATTGCCTAGATTTCTTCTATAAGAGTTTAAAGACATGTCCCTAATGTCAATTCCATCAATTTCAATTGATCCCCCTTGAAACTCATAATATCGAGCTAAAAGTGATACCAATGAAGTTTTCCCAGCCCCTGTGTGGCCCACAATAGCTATTTTTTCTCCCTTTTTTATATGCAGATTTAATCCTTTGAATACCCATTCACCTTCTCTATAGCAGAAGTAGATATCTTTGAAAATAATTTCTCCTTCCAAAGTATCGATATCAATTGCGTTTGGATTTTGTCTTATATTTGGCTCAGAATCAAGGATATCTAGTATTCGCTCATATGCTGCCATTCCTGAGCTAAGTTGAGGGAAAAATACGGAGAGTATCATTATAGGGCGGAAAAATTTCTGAAGATAAAGAACAAACATAAAAATTGTTCCAGGATTAGTTATACCTTGAAAGACAAATTGACCTCCAAAAAAAATGATGATAATAAGCATAATAGAAGCAATGGTTTCAAGCAGAGGTCTCCACATATGAGTTACGGATGTTAATCTAAACCCTGCTTTAAAATATTGCTTGTTAATTTCTTGAAATTGCCTAGAAACAGTAGATTCCTGTCCATAGCTTTTACATACATGTATACCCCCTATTGATTCAACCATAGCAGCATTTACACTACCAATTGCTTTTCTGTAAGCTCTACTAACAATCCTAACTAACCGCCTAAGCGACAGAACTAATAAAAAAATGAAAGGAATAGCTATTAATGTTATGAGAGCTAATGTCAGGTTTAGCCATAGAAGCATTCCAAAGGTCAATACACTTATAAGAAAGTTACCGAGAGTATCCACTAATAGGAGCGTTGTATTCCCCAAATCTAAGGCATCGTTAGATACTCTGGTATTTAGTTTACCGCTCAGATGCTTATCGAAAAAGCTCATGTCTTGCTCTTGTAATTTATCAAAAGTATCCATTCGGAGCTTTTCCAAAAAAAAAGGAACAAACTTTCCTATTTCTTTACGCCGTAAGAAAAACATTATCCAAAGTAGAATAGAAAGAATAAAGTACAGCCCCCCTACTC
>JABUBN010000180.1_pt1 | contig 17253 bp, 15 predicted proteins | sample 7240341 | NCBI WGS metagenome assembly JABUBN01 (sample SAMN07256345, study PRJNA390944) | subsurface metagenome | isolation source: Methane hydrate marine sediment | place: Pacific Ocean: Eastern North Pacific, ODP site | reverse complement strand
TACTAAATAATCAAAAAATACGTTATTTTGTGCTTTTTTTTATAATAGTTTAGTTTTTCCAAAATCTTATTTTGAGTATATCGCCCCCCCCCCCAAGCTGTCAAGCATTTTTTTGGGAATGCTATTTACAAGATAAAAGTGCACTGTTTTTTAATGATCTAAAAGGTAAAAGTGCACACTACCGAAAAACAGTAAAAAGATATAAACTAGAACTAAACCCTAAAGAGAAAAGAAGTTTTAAAAAGTTTCTATAAATAAATTAGAATTAAAAGTACCCAAAGCACCAATAGTGTACAGCTTCAGATAGACCAGATAGAGAATCTGGTCTATCTGAAGTGAGATTCTGGTATGAAGATGAGTTTTTAGGTATACAAAAAGTTAAACATAGCGAGTTCAATTTGGTACAGCTTTAACCTTTAAATAATTGTAAAAAAATAGTATATTTTTAATCTTTAAAGGGCGCACTTTTGAAATATAACTAAAAGAATAAAATTTATTCCGGTCGTTAATACATTATATATTAAATTTAGGGCAATTTAAGACTTTATCTTCCCCCTTATTACTACCCTTTAACAATCTTTCTAACTACCCTTATAAATTTTACACTGACATTTCTCCTGAACTTTTAATGTTTTCATTTCAATATGTTACTCGGGCTCAATCTGCTTTGCTGTGAACTTCATCTATCTATTTACCGCAATCTAGATATTTACTAAAGGAACAAAAGACATCCAACTATTCACTTTAGCTTTGAAGTTTTGGCCCAACATCGCGCCGTAACGACAAAGTTACACACCGAATACCATTCGTACCAACCTGTAGACCAGAAGTATCAAACTCAATAACTTCTATCCCTGCTTTGCGAACTTTTTTTATGGTTTCTTTAGCCCCGGCAGCCATAATCACTTTACCTGGCTCCAGAATAAGAAGATTAGCAGGAGCATATTTAAGATGTTCCTCTGGATCAACTTCTATCAATTTGAAATTTCTATCTTTAAGCCATTTAAACATCTGGTAATCTAAAGAACCGGGGTAGATAAGCGCTACTCGTAGATCAAGTGGTCCAAAGATCATATCAATATGAAAATCTCCTCCCGCCTTATAGTTTTCATAAATAGTAGCACAATTGGCTATCGGAATTTCTTTATAACCCGCTCGCTGCAACACAGGAACTACCTGCGATAAACCTTCCTCATTGCAGGCACAAGATCTAAACCCCATAATTGCATCTTCCGCTATGGGGACAAATGGCCCTGCTTCACAGATACCTTTCCCATGAACTGTAAGAAGAACAGGACAATTTAATTTCGCAAAAATTTTTAGAAAATTAGGCTCTAATCCCCGCACAAAGGAAGCATGCCCCTGCCGAGAAATAATAGCACCACCCCTTACTACTAAACAAAAAGAGCCCATAAAAAGCTTTCTCATCGGACCGTACGGCCCCATTTTTTCAGGAGCTTCCACCCAGTGCACCTCTACTCCTTCTTTATCTAAAAGCTCACCGTAGTCATCAAATGCTCTTTGTAATTTATCTAACTCTACCCTTTCCCTTCTTAACAAGTAAAATTCTCTATTTCTTTCCCATAAAGGATTAATTTCATGTTCTGTTGGCCTAATTAAAGCTACTTCTCTTAATTTACCGATTCCCTGACTCCCCCAGTTCTTACCCCAGACTTTTTCTAACTCATCCAAATAACTCATTTCTTCCAGCACTTCGGTCTTGGGAGCTCTTCCGGGTTCATAATCAGGATAATTTTCTAAAGGGTAATCTTCGATTTTACCATGATATTCTATCTTTGGATTTTTATATATCATTATGCTTTTCTCCTTATTTAAAATTTAAATTATTTAAGTTTGAACAAGTAACGAACTGCTATCCACCATAAAAATGCTTTTCAATAATAACCTGAGATGGTACAACCCCGTTTAATTTTATCGTTCTGGTAGCCATAGAAGTATTTCGGCTTCTAAGGGATACAATCTTCCCATCTACATTTGGCCTAATCTCATCTTCTATTCCGACTCTTACAATTTTCCTATCCTGAATGTAAACTGCATTTGCATTCAATGCACCTTTTTCTAAATCTCCAGAAACAAGTTTCCCGACGTTCTTGATAAAGACTTTCGACATTTTAATTTCTTTTTTCACGTTTATCTTTTGTGTTCCTTCGTAAAATTTTTAACATTATCTTAATCGAATAGAGTAAGACCCTGGTGGAGTAACTATAATAAGTCAAAGTTTGTATTTCTTGCCCCCTATAAAATCTTACTCACCCCAGTATATTTAAATAAAACCTCCTTAACCAACAATTACTCTATCGACTGGATGACACTAACACAGGCGTCCTTTTATTAATGATGAAAAAACTTCTATTTACTTGGTTTACTCATAGAAATAGCCTTACTTGGACAAACCTGACTGCACATCCCACAACCATCACATTTATCCTCATTCACTTCGGCTACTGTACCTTTAATGGTAATAGCTTCGTAGAGACAGATCTTTTCACACCACAGACAACCAGTACATTTTCCTTCATCTACAACAGCATGAACACCCGGTTGACCACGCTTCAGTTGAGTACCAGAAATTAAATTCTTCATCACCGCTCCCCTGATCTCATCTAAGGACTTATATCCCTTTTTGTCCATCCAGATGTTCATATTATCCAACCACTCTTTTACTACATCAAATCCTTTAACCAGGATAGCCGTGCAAGATTGGACTGTGGTTGCGCCAGCCATAGTGGCGGCAATTATATCCTGCCACTTCCATACTCCGCTGGTAGAACTTATAGGGATCTTCACATCGGCGTAAATTTTAGTTAACCAAGCTAAATTATAAGGCATCATCCAGGGGCCACCCCAACCTCCATAAGAAGGCCAGACAGTAGGAGAAGCTGTTTCAATATTGATATCTAAAGCCATCATTCGATTGTGACAAGTTATAGCAGCAGCGCCTGCCTTCTCAATCCTCTTAGCTACCAAAACTAAATTAGCAGTTTGTGGAGTCAGTTTAGCAATGACAGGAACATTCACATTCTCAATTACCAGCTTTGTTATCTCAGCAGCGTGTTCGGGATCCGCTCCTAATTCTACTCCTGAATCTTTATGAGTCTCTTTCATATGAGGACAGGATAAATCGATCTCCAAAGCATCCATATTAGTTTTTCGAACAACTTCACACATCTCAGGCCAGTCACTCATACTACCTGCCATAATACTCCCTATAACTACTCCTTTGTCACCAATAACGTCTTTAGCTCTATTAACATCATCTCTCCATTCATTATAATTAAATTGAGACCCCTGTTCAACCGAATAAAGAATAAATCCATCAGGAGCCTTTAAAGGATCTGTGCTTTTAGGATGCCAGTTGAGAAGTTGAAAACGAGGTCTATGCCATTTTCTGGCTACAGCAATACTTGTACCATACAATGATTTTACCACCACTCCTCCAAATCCTGCATCAATGCACTTTTTCATTGTTTTAGCATCTTTTGTCTCTGTAGCTGAAGCAGCCAATAAAGGATTTTTCAACTTCAATCCAGCGTAATTTGTAGATAAATCGGCCATTTTAATATCTCCTTTTTATAATATTTTTTAGACTCCCACGCAACAGCCTTGCATACGTGGAACTCATCTTAACAGACTATCGTCTGTTCTAACTTACAGAGAACTTGCTCTAACTCCGCTTTAAGAGATGGAAAGTTCCCGTTAAATTAACCAAAGACAATCTCTCTTTCTATAGGAGCGTTTAGTTCTATACCAGTAGCTTTTTTTGAAGATTTAATAACAATGTTCCAGTGATTAGGCATATGAGTTTCGTCAAATCCAGCTACTTCTCCTATAATTTTCCCTTCCAGTTATACCTTGTCCCCTATAGCCACTATCCCTCCTTCCTCAATTCTAACAAAACCTAAGTAACTTATATTATTCACTTTCGTACGAGGGCCTGCATTTTTCTCGTCAGTGATTATCAACTCATGAATCTCATTTTTTAACAAAGCCCATGTATAAGAAGGAATTAATTGTAAGCCTCTTTTTTTTACTTCTAAATCCATGATTGCCACTAATTTAGAGAAAACTCTATTCTTTTTTGCCAAAGGCACTTTCTTTATTAGGTCTATTTTATAGGGATCCATAAGTTACTCCTCATATGCTTTAGCTAAAAGATCTAGAATGCTTATTACTCTAGGTTTTTTAATTTTGGCTTTCGCCCTACTTATTGAAAGATGAGAAACACATAAAGGACAAGAAGTTACCAAATAATCTGCTCCTGTTTCAGCTCCTTTTCTAATTTTTTCTATTCCTAATAAAGCAGCTATATCTGGTGATGATGCTCTAAGCGTTCCCCCACAACACCTATCAGAATCTTTCATTTCAACAAAATCAACTCCAGGAATCTTCTTAATTAATCTTCTTGGTTCTTTGAATATTCCTTGCCCTCGTCTTAAATGACAGGGGTCATGATAGGTGACTCTTACATCTAACCTCTTAAAGTCTCTAGTATTTAAATCCATTTGAGTCAATAAATACTCATTAACATCAAGCACTTTAAAATTAGGTTTTTTAACCAAAAATTCTTGATTAGAAAAATACTCTCTCTTTAAAAATTCACCGCAACTTGGACAAATGGTTAATACTATATCTACACCATATTTTTCAAAAGATTCTATATTTATATTTGTAATTTCTTTCATTTTTTCATTAAGGGAAATCCCATATAAACTTAAATTTCCGCAACACATCTGAGTTTTTGGGATAATTACTTGAATGCCATTCTTAGTTAAAATCTTAAGGGTTGCTTTTAAAGACTCCTTTTCCATAATGTTGGCTACACACCCTGTAAATAAACCTACTTTCCCCTTCACAAATTTTGGAGTAATAACTTCTGAGGTCTCCTCTATGAAAGTTTTTGCAAAGGAAGGTAAGGTCCACCCGGTCTTATCAAGGTTCTCTAAAAGTCCTTTATGCCCAGGAAGCAAACCAATTTCCTTTACTACTTGACTTCTTAATTTCTCTATAATTTTCCTAGGAATAGCCAATTCATTAGGACAGACTTCCTCACACTTCAGACAAAAAGCACAGTTAAATACACCTTCAAAAAATGACGTTTTTACTTTATTACCTTCATCCCGGGGATCAAAAGCAAATCTTGCAATATTAATCATCTGTATTGGTCCAGGATATTTTTGCGGCACCTCGTTAAAAACAGGGCAAGCTTCCATACACCCTAAACAACCCATGCATTTAGTAACTACTTCTAAATTCTCAATCTCCCCCTTTTTGAGAGGCCATACACCCTCAAAGGTTTTCTTTCTTTCCATAAATGGCCTTATCTTTAACATACGTTTATCGACTGAACTCATATCAATCACTAAATCTTTTATTACAGGAAAGTTAGATAAAGGTTCGATTTTAATTTGTTTTTTAGAAGAGGGGATTTCTTTCATACAAGCTAATTCTGGAATTCCATCAACCAATACACTACAGGAGCCGCAATAACCTACCCGGCATCTATATCTAAAAGCAAAAGAACCATCATAATTTTCCCGAATATAAATTAAAGTATCTAACACAGTCATCCCATTTTTATAGGGCACTTTATAAGTTTCATATCTAATTTCAGTATTTTCTTCTGGGTTAAACCTACTCACTGTTACTTTAATAATATTTTTCTTCATCTTCACTTATACCTTTGTTGCCTTTATTTTAGTTAAGTCTACCGGGGAACTTCTCATTATCATTTTTCCCTCTTCTTGTTTAGCTACCGTATGACTTAACCATTTTTTATCATTCCTATCGGGATAATCCTCCCTATAGTGAGCTCCTCTACTTTCTTCTCTGAGAAGAGCAGATTTAGCCACCATCGTGGCTGTGTCTAACATATTCTCGGCCTCTATACACTCTATCCATTCCTGGTTATAATATTTACTCTCCGAAGAAATTTTTATTTTTGATAATTTCTCTCTTAGTAAATCTAACTCTCTAACTGCTTTTTCTAAATCCTCTTTCCTTCTTATTATAGCTACATACTTCCACATAATTTCTCTAATTCTCTTCCTAAACTCATAGATAGAAATGGTTCCCTCTTTTTTTAAAAATCTTTCAATTCTCTTCTTTTCTTTTCTAATTTTATCTCTGTTGAGTTTTATTTCCTCTTTCCTTTCTAAAGCATATTCAGCAGCATACTTACCACTTCGAGCTCCGAAAACTTGCGTCTCTGCTAAGGCATTTCCCGATATCCTATTTGCCCCATGGATCCCAGCGGCATTCTCACCAGCAGAAAAAAGCCCGGCCATAGTAGTTTTACACTCTTCATCTATCCTTACCCCGCCCATAAAGTGGTGTACTGTAGGTGAAATCTCTAAGAACTCCTTAGTTAGATCTACTCCCGTTAAAGATTTAACTCTATCTATTTCATCTTTTCTCTTAATAAATTCTTCTTGAGAATTATTAGTTAACTCCATAAACACCCCACCATTTTTAGTACCCTTTTCTTCTAATATTTCAGTATATATAGCCCGGGATAGCTTATCTCTTGTAGTTTTTTCCATTTTATCAGGATCGTATTTTTTCATAAATCTTTCCTTTTGAGTATTGTAAAGCCTACCATCCTCAACCTCTCCAGGCTCCAAAACAAGCAACCCTTTTCTCAGTTCAGGTTGCACAAGACCGCAAGGAAAAAATTGAACCATTTCCATATTAATTAACTCTGCTCCGACTCTGTAAGCTAAAGCAAATCCATCTCCGGTTATATCTGAAGGATTAGTGGTTACCGGATAGATTTGACCGGCACCCCCCATGGCTAAAATAATTGCTTTAGCTTTAAAAATTATAAAATCTCCACTAATTAAATTTACACCTATAGCCCCCTCAATCCCACCATCATTAGTGAATAAGTTAGTAACCATAGTCTCTTCTATTATATTAATTCCGTAGCGCAATATTTCCCCCCGTAAGGTATACAAAATATGTCTTCCACTTATTTCATCAAGATAGCAAACTCTACCATAAGTAGAACCAGGGTTGTGTATCTGATAAAATTTATCTCCTTTTCTGGTAAAAATTGCTCCCATATTCTCCATATCCATCATTCTTTTGGGAGCATCTTCTGCTAATATATATGCCAACTTTTGCTCGTTTAAAAAACTCCCACCTTTTACAGTATCCTCGAAATGAATATCTACGCTATCCTCAGGATCTGTATGCCCAAAAGCTGCATTATAAGATGTCGTAGACATAACACTGCAACCACATTTTCCAAACAATCCTTTGGTAACCAAAGTAACCTTAGCATTACACCTGCCGACTTCTATAGCAGCCCTACAACCCGCTGCTCCACTTCCTATAACTAAAACATCTGTTTCTATTATTCTATCCATAACATTTCTCTCCCTAATTTCATTAAATATCCCTTATTCTATCCACCGCTTCTTTTAAACGCTCTTTATCTACCACTAAAGCCATTCTAATATAACCTTCACCAGCTTCACCGTAAGCACTTCCAGGAGTTACTACGATTCCCTTCTTAGATAAAAGGCGAACTGAAAACTCTGCAGAAGTATATCCTTTAGGAACAGTAGCCCATACATAAAAAGTAGCCTTAGGTTTTTCTACCTCCCAACCCAATTCTTTAAGTCCTTCCACTAATATATCTCTTCTCTCTTGATATATCTTTATTAATTTATGCACACTTTCCTGGGGTCCTCTTAAAGCTTCTATGGCTCCGTATTGAATAGCCTGAGGAACACCAGAATCTAACTGACTCTTTATTTTAAGAAGTCCCTCTAAAACTTTCTTGTTGCCAACAACAAATCCGATTCTCCATCCTGCCATACTATAAGTCTTACTAAAAGAGTGGAATTCAACTCCCACTTCTTTAGAGCCGGGAATCTGCAAAAAACTCATTGGCTTAAATCCATCAAAGCATATTTCAGAATAGGGATTATCATGACAGACGATAATGTTATATTTTTGAGCAAATTCTACCACTTTAAAGAAAAATTCTTTATTGGCTACAGCAGCAGTAGGATTATTAGGATAATTTAAAAACATTAATTTAGCTTTGGAAGCTATATCGGATTTTATAGAGGAAAGGTCGGGTAAAAAGTTATTACTTTTAATTAAAGGTATGCTGAGGGGATTACCCCCCGCTAAAATAGTGCTATTAGAATAAACCGGATACCCGGGACTGGGCACTAAAACCACATCTCCCGGATTCACAAAAGCAAATGAAAGATGCCCAATTCCCTCTTTCCCTCCTATCAACAAAAGAACTTCTTCATCGGGGTTTAAAACAACATTAAATCTACTTTTATACCAATCTGCTATAGCCTTTCTCAATTCCGACAGTCCCTCATAAGAAGAGGGATATTTATGATTTTTTGAATTCTGGGAGGCTTCTTTTAATTTATCGATAACATTTTGAGGAGTAGGCTGGTCAGGGTCACCTTCCCCAAGATCGATAATATCCAATCCTCTTCTGGCAGCTTCTTCCTTTGCTTTCCTTATTTCAAAAAACAGATAGGGAGGTAATTTGTTAATTCTATCACTTTTTTTTATCCAATTTATATTATTCATTTTACACCTCAGGCTCTATTAATTATATAATGAAATTTTTCTGCTATTTCTTTATATTTACAAGAATTATTCTTCTTATCTTCTTACATCTGAGAACTCATTTTATTAATTAGTAAACGAGGCTCTTTTATTTTTTCCTCAGCGATTCTTTATTTTTCTACTTTCCTAATAATTAATATACTAAAAATTCTAATTTTGGCCTTTAAACAGTGCACTTTTGAAATATAACTAACATTCCATAACAATTTCCTTATGCCAGAGAGGCAATGCGCTCCATCCTATCTGCATGTTTTATTTTCATCTTCTACTTTCCAAAAACCCGGGTTTAAGTAAATTATATATATCGATTTATCTTATAGTACCAGTGAGAAAGCACCTGAAACTCTATCTTCATCGGTTAAAAGCGTAGTAATCATAACATTTTCTATCAGGTTAACATTTCTATGAATTAACTCTCCTTTCATTGCTTTAAGCATTTCACTTCCCGGCCTATCTTCCAAATAAACCGAGCGAGGATAACTATGACCTCCACCAATTCTTAAAAGGTAGTTTTCTCCGTTATCGGTCCTTTCCCAGAAAGCACCAAGTCTTTCCAACTCCAATACTCTTTCTGGCGCCTCTTCCACCAGAATCCGAACAAGTTTCTGTTTATTCAGATACTCTCCACCTTTAACCGTATCCATAAAATGTATCTCTTTACTATCGTCTGGGCTATGCCAGGGACCAACAGCAGAAGCCGCCCCCATCGCCATAGGAGTGGAACCACACTTATTAAATCCCCCTTTTATAACGATACATACCTTTGAACCATTGTCACTTGCCTTAAGAGCAGCCATAGCCCCTGCTCCGCCACCACCGATAACTAATACATCTGATTCTACCACTTCCATTAATCTTTCTCCTTTCTATATTCTATATTCTTGCCTTTTATTCTTTACCCAGATATGCCTTCTTTACTCGTTCATCTTGTAAAAGGTCTTTTGCCTTACCTTCCAAGACAACTTTACCTGTTTCCAACACATAAGCTCTATCTGAGATATTCAAAGCTAAAAAAGCATTCTGTTCCACTAAAAGAACAGTGGTTCCTTCTTGATGAATCTTCTTAATGATATCAGCTACTCCTTCAACAAGAATAGGAGCTAATCCTAATGATGGTTCATCAAGTAAAAGTAGTTTTGGTCTACTCATTAATGCCCGTCCCATAGCCAACATCTGCTGTTCCCCCCCACTTAAACTTCCGGCTAACTGATTTTTCCTCTCTTTAAGGATAGGAAAATAAGCATAAACCTGCTCAAAATCCTTTTTTATACTTTTTTTATCCTTACGGACATAAGCTCCCATCTCTAAATTTTCAAATAGGGTCATATCCGGCCAAATTCCTCTTCCCTCCGGGCATTGAGATATGCCCAACTTAACGATCTTTGTAGTGGTCAGATTATCTATCCTTTTACCAAGAAATTCTATTTTACCAGATTTAGGGTGAAGAAGACCAGAAATAGCCTTAAGGGCAGTAGTTTTACCTGCTCCATTTGCTCCAATTAAAGTAATTATTTCTCCCTGGGCAACTTCTAGAGATATATTTTGTAAGGCTTGAATATTTCCATAATAAACCTGGACATTATCCATTTTAAGCATAAGTATACTCCTCCCCTAAATATGCCTTAATAACCTCTTTATTTTCCCTAATTTCTTGAGGCAGTCCCCTGGCAATCACTTCACCAGAATCAAGCACAACTATAATGTCGGAAATTCCCATAACTACATTCATATCATGTTCAACAAGCAAAACTGCAATCCCCTTTTCTTGTATTTTGTAAATCAATTTCGTAAGTCTTTTGGTTTCTTCGGGATTCATACCTGTAGCTGGCTCATCCAGCAATAAAAGTTCTGGATCAGCAGCCAAGGCCACAGCAATCTCTAAAATTCTCTGCTCCCCATAAGGTAAATTCTTAGCTAACATATCCTTTCTATGTTCTATCCCCAAAAAATTCAGTATATCCAAAGTCTTTTGCCTGACCTTCTCTTCCTCTTTTCGAGTAGCGGCGGAATTGCTCAATATTCCTAAAATATGGGGATTGATCGTAAGATGGGAACCCATTATGACTCCTTCTAAAACAGTAACCCCAGGAAAAACTTTCGTCTTTTGGAATGTTCTAATTATCCCCCGCGCAGCAAGTTGGTGAGGTTTAAGGTTAGTAATATCCTCCCCCTTGTAAAATATCTTCCCCTTCGTAGGTCGGTAAAATCCAGTTATTAAATTAAAAAAAGTGGTCTTCCCTGCTCCATTGGGACCTATCAGGCTTACTATTCCCCTGCGATTAATAAGAAAATCTACATCCTTTACCGCTCCCAATCCTCCAAAATACTTAGTTAGTTTTTTAGTTTCAAGAAGTGCCAAATTATCTTCTCCTTTCTTTCATAAAAGATATTATTCGCTTAGGTATAGAGACTATTCCCTCTGGTAGAAATATTACTACAAGAATTAAAATAATTCCCAATATTGACAAACGATATAGTTGCGCCATTCTTAAATATTCAGGTAAAGCGGTGAAAATAAAAGCTCCTATTATTGGTCCTATTATGGTTCCCTTTCCTCCCGTAATTAGCATAATTAACATACTAACTGTGATAGAGAAAGAAAATACATCTGGACCGATAAAGGACATATAGTGAGCATAAACACTACCTCCCAAACCAGTAAAAATAGCTCCCACAACAAAAGCAAGTAATGCATAGTTAAAGGCATTAATACCTATAGATTTTGCTAAGTCCTCATTCTCACGGATAGAAACCCAAGCTCTTCCAATACGAGAATTAACTAATCGATAAACAACATATACGGCAAATAAAAGTAATCCCAACGAGAGATAATAAAAGTGAATTTTGTCAGAAAAAGTTATATTTAATAAATAAGGGATGTGTATTTCAGGGAGAGGAATATTTGACAAACCCATAGGTCCGTTAGTTAGACTTGTCCAGTTAGTGTCTATTAACCTCAATATTTCGGCAAAGGCTAAGGTAACTATTACAAAATAAGCCCCCCTCAATTTTAAAGTAATATAACCAATAAAAGTACCAAAAATACCAGCTACCATACCCGCGGCTAAAAAACTAAACCAGAATGGTACCCCCCTTAAAGTTAACAAAGCAGAGGTGAAAGCTCCAACCCCAAAAAAAGCTACATTACCTAAGGATAATTCTCCCACATATCCGGTTATTATATTTAAACTTAAGACCATAACGGCATAAATACAACCCATAATTATAAGATGTAACTGATAATTGCCTATGGGTAAAAAAGGAACCGAAAGTAAAAAAAACAAAAATAAAAACCATCTAAAATAACTAAATCTCTTTTCCATTACTCTCTCCTCTATTTTTTTCTTCCAAACAATCCTGAGGGCATAAACAGCAAAATGAGTATAACAAATACAAAACCGATAGCATCTTTATACCCCGTAGAAATAAAACCTGCCCCCAGACTTTCTGCCATTCCCAAAATAAAACCTCCACCAATAGCTCCGGGAAAGCTTCCCAACCCTCCTAGAATTACCACTATAAATGCCTTTGAGGAAGCCAGGCTACCCATAGTAGGCTGAACGAAGAATACCGATCCCAGTAATACACCGGCAATAGCAGCTAAACCCGACCCAAGAGCAAAAGTAAAAGAGTATACCCTATTAATATCTACTCCCATTAAAGCAGCTGATTCTTTGTTTTGGAAGGTAGCTCGCATAGCTTTGCCAATTTTCGTTTTTTGGAGCATTAAGTGTAAGCACACTATCACTGTAAAGGCTGCTATAATAGCGAATATTCTCTCCTCGGTAATACAAACAGAACCTAAGGTTAGCGCAAGGGGTGAAAAAGGGGTTGGCATATTCTTAGGAATAGGACTCCAAAGAATCAAAGCCGTATTTTTCAAAAATATGGACAAACCAATGGTAATTAGAACAGTAGTTAAGATACCTTTTTCTCGCAGAGGGCGTAAGGCAAATACCTCAAATATTAGTCCAACTCCCATAACCATTAACATAGCTATAACTAAGGATAAAAAAAAATTAATACCGAACAAAGCAGTGAGATAATAGGCGAAAAAGCCTCCTAACATATAAAACTCCCCATGTGCAAAGTTAACTATGTCCATCAAACCAAAGATCATAGTGAGTCCTACAGCCATCAGAGCATATCCGGAGCCCATTACCAAACCATTGCATAGTTGCTGCAAAAACTGTTCTATCATCTTTCTCCTTTCAATTGATATTTATTTTTTCTTTTAAATTAACTCGAATAATGCTTTTTACTTTTATTATGAGGAAGGAAGAAGCGATTAAGGAAACTCAAGAGTTTAACCACTTCTAAGCCTTCCTCATTCCTCACTCATCTTGGTATTATTTAAGTATTATTTAAGTCCCTTAGTAGAAATAACTTCTATCACCACAGGCACATTCTTTTGCAGCTGGACAAGATAAAGAGGAGTATTAACTTGATGCATCTCATCAAACTGGTAATGGCCTACCACTCCAACATAATTGGTTTTCTCAAGAGCATCTCTAATTTTTGCGGCATCGGTACTGCCGGCCCTACCTATAGCTTCAGCAATTATATTAATTACATCATAACCTGCAAGAGAGTATTTTCCAGGGTCCTCATTCGCTCTTTCCCTGTACTTTTCTACAAATCTTTCATTTCCTGGAGTCACAGCAGTATACACATAAGGGGCTGTTACATAAATGCCGTCAGCGGCAGAACCAGCCAGATCCATAAAGGTACCTGTAGCCAATGAACCAACAGCAGTAATTTCACTCTCTATCCCTAATTCTCGATACTGCTTAACTACCATGGACCCATCCTGGGTTTCTGCAACTATAAATACAGTATCCGCCTTTAAAGCTTTAATTTTGGTTAAAAATGGGTAATAATCTACCTCCCCATGCTCAAAGTATTCTGTAGCTATAACTTTTCCTCCGTATTCTGTAAAAGTTTTTGTAAACTCCTCAGTTGTCCCTCTTCCCCAATCATCATTTACAGCTATAATAGCCATACTTTTTACTCCCATATTGTCAACCATATGTCTGCAAAAGGCGGGTGTATACATTCCTTCGTGAGGACAGGCCCGGAAAAACCAAGGATGTTTTTCGGCAGTTAGCGAGGGACTAGATGAAACACCGGTTACTAACGGCACCTGACGTCTATCAACTACTGGCATTACTGCTTTAGTTGCAGAACTACAGAAACAGCCTCCTATAACTGTAACTTCGTCTCTTGTAATTAACTTTTCTGCAGCGGCAACAGAATCCGCTGGCGAACAAAGGCCGTCTTCTATAATAAGTGTAATAGGTCTTCCTAGAACACCACCTCTATCATTAATCTCCTCTTCAGCTATTTTAGCGCCATTAACCCAACTTTGTCCATTATAAGCCAGAGAACCAGTAAGAGGTTGTATTACGCCAATTTTAATGGGTTCTTGAGCAATAACCTGACCTATAAACATTACACTTATCATTCCTACTACTATTAAACACATAAGAACTTTATTACTTTTCATTATTTTCCTCCTAATTTTTTATCTTTCTTGTGAAAGCTCCCAAAAAGAGAAATTAATCTTTCAATACTTCTTTCTTTGGAAAGCCTTCCTTTCTCAAACTAATGGGTCTATTTATTTTAATCTCTCACCTCCCCTGACCCTATTTTCTGGCTCTTTTCTTAACAAGGGTCTAACTTCACTGCTATCCCAAAGAGAAAAGGAATCTCTTTGGGATAGGAAAGATCAACCCAATCTCTTAAGGATACAATTTAACCCTTCAAGCCAAAAGGGATAAATGGACTTTCTTTTAGCGATCTTAAATGCCTTCCTTGGGAAGAGAGGGATTTCTCTCTTCCCAAGGATTAAATGTACCTTATTTCTTCTGTATAGTAATTGAACCTTCAGGACATACACTAGCACATAAACCACAGGCTTCGCACTTGGCGTCATCTACTACAGGATAATCTTCCATTGACATAGCCTCATGGAATCAGACCTTCTGGCACCGCCCGCATAGACTGCATTTATCTTCATTCACTACCGCAATCTTGCTGGAAGTACCGCCAACCATAATGGGAACTTCTCTTTCTATCTTATCTCTCTCCCATCCATCTTTCCATCTCTCTAAGCCAATGAGTAATCTCCTCAAACCCCCTTAATCATAATGGCGGTGCAAGTTTGTACATTGTCTGCTCCAACCATGATTGCTTTTATGGGATCCTGCCAATTCCAATATCCATTAGTAGCACTGACTTTATCAATATCTATCTGTAATCCCATTAATCTGTTATGGATAACAACCATGTCTTAGTGGACATGGTTGTTATTACCGAAACTGAATTAACTATAGCTTGCATTTCCTTTTCTTCTGTTCTACCCCAAGTAATCTTCCAGTTTCATTTTGTTCATGACTGTCTCAGGAATCTTTAAGCGAGAAGGAAAAGGTCTTAACAAAGTCCTGGTAGCATCTATACCTACTTTTGTTACTATGCCCTGCGCTTTAGCGGAAGGGTCCAAGTCTGACCCTCTACCCCCAGTAACTATAAAAACGTCTTCATCAGCTTGAACTCTGGTAGAAATAGCCCATAATACTTCTGTCTCATTATATACATCGACATCGTCATCGACAACTACGACGTGTTTTAAGTAGGGGTCTGTTCCTAAAGCTGCAAAAATCACATTTTTAGCTTGTCCTTCTGCTTTTTTAGATATTGAAATATAACAATGAAATCTACAACACCCTGAAATCGGCATATGAACAGCCTTAACAGAAGGCATTACTCCTTTAATTGCTTTGTAGAGATAAGCTTCTCGAGGAACAGCTCCCAAAAGGCGATGTTCAATATGTCCTATATCCTGATAAATTGGATTCTCACGATGGGTAATTGCTTTTATTTTAACCACATGTCGTTTTAATGCACCAGTTGAATGTCCAGTAAATTCACCAAACGGTCCTTCTAATTCCCGAATGTTAGGCAAAATCTCGCCCTCAAGAACTATTTCTGCCGTAGCTGGCACTTCTAAATCCACTGTTTCACAATTCACAATTTCTAAAGGTTCTCCCATTATTCCACCGATAACCCCATACTCATCGGTTTCAAATGGAGCAATAGATAACGAGCCTATCGCCCAAGCTGGATGCGCCCCCATGAATATAGCTATTTCTAATGGCCTCCCTTTTTCTTCGGCTTTCCTCTGACATTCCCATAGGTGGCGAGTAGGAACGAGATGTGTCCTTAACTCATTTTTACTTATAAGCATGAGCCTTCCGTAACTAGCATTTCTAACTCCAGTTTCAGGATCCTTAGCCACTACTATGCCTGAAGTAATATAAGGTCCTCCATCACCTTCATGATGAGTTATGATAGGAGGAAATTTTGTCAAATCAACTTCGTTTCCTTTACTAATCACTTCCTTTACCGGACCGCTATTCACTAATTTAGGAGAAATAAGATTCTCTTCTCCAATTCTATATTTCTCAACTAATTTCTCTTCTGTTACATCTAAAGCAAGAGCCAATCTTTTCCTAGAGGAATTTACATTAATAACAACAGGAATATCCCACCCTTTTACATTATCAAAGATTAGTACTGGAAATCTATTTTGTTGCTCTAATTTTGTCAATATAGCAGTAGTCTCATACATAGGGAGAATTTCTTTTTTTACATGGATAATTTCTTCAGGAGCTTCTTTTTTCAATATATCCAAAAAATTTCTTAAACTCTTCATTTTTTTCTCCTTTTTTAATCTTATTTCTCTTATTTACTCCTTACTCTTTTTAAATCGATAGCTCACCTCCTCCAAACTATTTTCTAATTTATCCTTTCTTAAATTCCACCTGGGGGATACCGTCCTTAACCACAACAAATTTATTATCCAGTATGATAGTAGGCTTTCTTATAATCATATCTATATGGATGGGAGCCTGATTAACACCTCCCAAACTTGTATTGTCCCCCAGAGCGATATGACCCGTTCTCCAGGCACTCTCATCCTCAGTTAAAACGCCTATAATTTTACCTTTGGGATTAAGTCCGACGGCAATTTCAGCTATGGCATAAACGTTGGGGCTGTTCTTTTCTTCAAGAATAGTTCTTAATTCTTCCGCCTGACTTCCCCCCGTAATCTCTACAGCCTTACCTTCTTTAACAATAATTTTTATAGGTTCCCTTACAATCCCCAAAAGAGAAGCGCTTCCGTCAACAACAATGACTCCCTTGGCAGTATTCTCCAGGGGAGGAACATTGACCTCCACCAGAGGCATACCCATACATTCTCCTGGTTTATGGCATATCCCTGTATCAACATTAGCCACTCTTCCCTCAATATCAGCCTCAAGGTCTGTCCCTCCGGGAGTGGTGAGTCTTATCTTTTTAGCCCTGGTGAATGCGGCACCAATTCTCTCTACGCCCGGCTTTTGTCTTTGAAAATCAATCATCATCGCTTCTCTCATCAATATCTCTTCAGTGGCTCCACTAAGCGTCAGCACTCGCGCCCCCTGGGAACAAGCCTCTACCCTGGCTTTGCTATGGTACATGGTCACCTCGGTAGGAGTAATAATAACATCTGCTACCTTCATTGCTGAAGCAATAGGTTTGGGGGGTTCTTCTCCCAATTTTCTTACACTCATAATAGCTGGTCCT
>JABUBN010000179.1_pt1 | contig 17255 bp, 21 predicted proteins | sample 7240341 | NCBI WGS metagenome assembly JABUBN01 (sample SAMN07256345, study PRJNA390944) | subsurface metagenome | isolation source: Methane hydrate marine sediment | place: Pacific Ocean: Eastern North Pacific, ODP site | reverse complement strand
ACAAATTCATTTTTAGGAGATTTAAATTTGTATTCGTAGTATTTGGGCCTTCCTTTTTTATCTTTAGACTTTGTAAGTTCTGTTTTTGCCTCCCGGACAGTTAATTTTCCTTCCTTTATTTGTCTGTAAAACTCCCTTATATTTTTTTCATCACTCTGCCGAATAAGCAGTAATAATAAGGACTTTGGTACAGTGTCCGATGTTCGGACACTCTCTTTTAGGTCCTTGGGCAGTTTAAGCAAAGTAAGAATTTCGTTAACATAACTTTTAGGAAGACCCAATTCTCTAGAGGCTTCTCTTTGGGAATAGTTTGGATCTTCCATTCTTTTCTTATTGATCAAGGCTTGAATAGATTCTGCTTCTTCAAGTGGCGGAAGGTCCTGCCTCTGGATATTTTCAATTAATTGATGGATAAGACGAACATGTTTATCAACATATTTAATAATGCAGGGTAATTCTTGAATTCCGGTTAATTTAGCCGCTTTATACCTTCGCTCACCATTGATTATCTTAAAATAATCCTCTTGTTCTATATATTCTACAGTAATCGGCTGTAGGAGTCCGTGCTTTTTTATCGACTCTGCTAATTCATTTAAACTTTTTTGGTTTAAGCTTTTTCTGGGTTGGTCAGGGTCTGATTTTATTCTGGAAATATCAATAATCCTGGCCCCGGAAAGCCCCTTTGTTCCTTCTCGAATGCCTTTTCTTTCTTTCTTAATAGCCTCTTCTTCTTGAACGGGGAGAGAAGTAAGAGTATCTTTAGCAAATTTTCTTAAAATAATTTCTTTATTTTTAGCCATGATTTATAATCTCCTGAGCTAATTTTCGATAGGTTTCTGCTTGTTCTGAAGAGGGCAAGTAATAAGTAATTGGTTTTTTTAGAGTGGCTGCTTCAGCGTATTTTACACTGTTCTTCAATTCTACTTTAAATACTTTATCTTTAAAACCCTCTAAAACAGTCTCGTGGTAAACCTCTTCCAGCTTTCTTCTTCCGACAAACTTATTTATAATATAACCCATTATTTTGAGCTTGGGATTTGCCCTTTTTCTTATCTTGGTTATGGCACCTCTTAGGTAGGCTGTACCTTTAACGGCCCATTCCTGACACTCTAGAGGTATAATAACCTCATCCGCGGCTACCAGGCCGATTCTAGTTGCCAGACCTAAGCTTGGAGGACAGTCAATGATTATATAATTATAGCCTTCTTTTAGGACTTTTAATTTATCCGCTAAAAAGTACTGGGCGTCTGGCTCTCCGGCCAGCTGCAGATCTATTTTGCTTAAATCTATATTGGAAGGGACAATATCTATATTCTGAAAAGAAGTTTTTTGAATAACCTTTGCAAGATCAAGTTCATTATCTAAAAAGAGGGCAGCAATGGTAAATTTAAGGGTGTAAATATTTTCTAAAAATGAAGAGGAGAGATTTCCCTGCTGGTCCAAATCTATAAGGAGAATCCTTTTGTTTTTTTCAGCTAAGGCTCCGGAGAGATTAAAAGTGATGTTTGTCTTTCCCACTCCTCCCTTTTGATTGGCAACGGCAATGACTTTAGGCTTTTTAAATTTCTGGGTATTTTCCTTATTCATGATTATATTTTATCTTAACCTTTTTTAGATTTTAAATAAAGAACCGGCTTAAGATTTATTTAGCTTTTCAATTGCTTTTTGATAGGCAACCTTATGTTTAAAACCCTGCTTTAAAAAGCTCCATATTATCTGGATTTTGTTAAAGTCTTTATCGGTATATTCTCTCATCTCTAGATCGCCTCTGGTTATTTTCTTAGGCTTGACATAGCCCTTTTGCTCCAGATAATATAGTTTGTGTCTGGGGATATTGATTTTTTTTAGGACATCTGAAGTTTGCATTTCTTGTTTCACCTATAAATATAGATTTATTTTTCTATAGCTTAACTTAAAAAAAAGAGGGTGTCAATTATAAAATAATTTTTTTAATTTTAATTATCTAGGTTTTATTAAAAGTTCAAGTGATTCTATTGCACAAAATGTAAGAGATTTAATATTATCAAAAAATTGCTGGTGAATTCTATTGCTAGATTCTTCTTTAGTAAATTTAGTTGACGGAGATTGTTGATCAAGAGGCACACCTATTACATCAGGAAAAGTACTATAATAAATAATTACAGAATCAATTTCTTTCCTTAAATTTAATAATTTTTCAGAAACACTAGGATCTAAAAGATTTAAGGAAATCGAAAGATTAGTCTCTATAGAATTGCGAACGGCCTGTAAGAAATTAATAAAATTGAGCCATTCTTTAGATTTAACTTGTTTGAAAAAAATTTTATACTCTAAATTAATAAATTTTTCTACAATTATATTTTTAGAAAAATCGATATATTCCTGATATACTCCCGGGTTATAATTAGATGATGGGTGAAAAGGAATTTTTAACTTAACTCTAACAGAGGTTAATATTCCAGCTGTTAATCTTCGTGATTCATCTAAGAGATATGTAGATGTTATTTTCCATTTTCTTTTTTCTCTGAGATTAATCATAAAATAAACAATAAAACCAGATAGTATGCCAGATATTATGCCCAAGATAATTGCTAATATCATTTTATATGGATTCCTTACCACTTATTTAAAAATTCTCTAATAGCGTCTTCCGGAGATAAATTAAGATAAATTTCAGTGGTGGCTAATCTATCATGGCCCAAAAGAGATTGAAGGGCTCTGGTAGAAATTCCTTTTTTGATACAATTTACTGAAAAAGTGTGCCTTAAAACGTGAGGGCTGACTGGTTTTGCGATTCCGGCTTTATCTGCTACTTTCTTTACTATTCTTTCGATTGTTCTTTTAATCATTCCGGTATTATTATTTTCTGCAAAATGGTATTCAATTAACCTTCTAACCCTGTCTGTCATGGGGATAATACGTCTTTTTGTCTTTTTACCGTAGGGCCCGCCTTTGCCATAAATAACCAGTCTTCTTTCCTGCCACTGAATATTTTCTTTTTTAAGATCAGCAAATTCTGATAATCTAAGACCTGTATCTAAAAGGGTCCAGATAACAAATTTTTCCCGGAATGTATTACAAGAATTAGTCAATTTGTCTACTTCATCGTTATTTAATGGTTCTCTTTTGTATTGATATGGCATAATATTTATATTCTTTTATTATTTAATATTATAAATTTATTCACTCTAAGCGTTCAATAATATTTGAAATAGAATTATCTAAACTATTAATTTTTTCATTAAAACCTTTTTCCAAATTAGAAAGTAAATTGTAATTTAATGTTATTATAATTCCTCCAATTACTAGTAATATTATAACAACCCACTTTATAGTACTTATTTTATAATCAGATAATTCTTTACGAAAGGTTTCTTTTGTCTGTGCTATAGACCGAGTAATGTTTTCGCTAAAACGACTTTCTATCGCTTCAAACCTATAGTTTAATACCTCTTGTATATTTAGAGGTAATGTTTGATTTTGTTCATCTGATTCATTATTAACTGGTTGTTGTTCGGGTTCTTTTTCTCTAAAAGCGGGTTCGGTTACATTCTTTGAATAATAAGACGTGAATTTTGCTTTTTTCAGGTTATTTATATCGTTAAAAGCTTTTTTCAGATTATTTTGTTGTTGAGAGGGTTTTTGTATATTTCTCTTGCTCAATTTTAAACTCCATCAAAGAACATCTTTAATAAGGTCTGACTCAATTGAAAAAGAAAGAGCTTGGATTTTATCTATTGCATTAATTAAATCTCGTTCATTAGAACAATTAACATCTTTAACGTAACTATCAACATCTACTCCTATTCCAAATTCTGGAATTTCTCTAAAAGGGTTGAAAAAAACACTTTTTATCCAATCTTCTCCTTCTTTTACTGGTCCTATATTGAGATTAAAATGTTCACCAGTTAATGTAATCTTTAAATCATTAAAATTAATTTTAGAAGGAAATGGTTTTGTGAGGAATCGATTCTTAATCTTATCTATGATATCTTGAAAATTATTTGAATTTTTGTCCTCAAAAATACTAATTATTCGGAATCCCAGACGAGATAACCCCATTAGTTCTGGAAAGATATTTTTAAGTTCCTTTAAAAATCTATGGCTATCGTCTATGTATTCCTGGAGTGTTGAGGGGTTTTCATAAGAAATGGAACTTTTTAAATGACTAACGACTAATTGTTTTGTCATAATATCACTAAAGGAATCGGCAATAATTACTTGTGAATCCAGAACCCTCCAATGCTCCATTTTTAATTTAAAGATAGGATAAATCTTATTAAGAATTTCCCCTCTTTTGTCAAAGACATTAACCAACGGTGGATACCTTAATTCAAGAATATATTTAATCTTTTTTCTGCTATCTTTAAAATCATCTCTCATTTTAAACTCCTATATTTTTATTTAAAGCAAGATCTGTTTATACACAAACTAATTTCTGGATTTATTTATTTTGGTAGAACACTCTAAAATTCGCTTTTGTTTTAGTTTAATTAATTTAAGAGTTTTTGTCAACATTAAGTAAAAAAGACGACATAGTGTCGTCAATATATAATATAGAATGCTTATAAAATAATGAGTTTGAGATAAAGAAAAGTAGTAAATGTCGTGCTTTTACACAGAAGGCGACAAAGATAATCCTGCTAAGAAAAACCACCCTTATTAGAATTATTAGAGTGGTTTTTGGATGGATTGGGTGGAGAAGGAGAATGTTTATTTATTATAACAAGAAGACATCTTAGTATTGTTAATGATTCTGTTTGGCCCGACCACTCCTTCATTTTATTTAGTCTAATTGCACCTACAATTGTGCTTACTTTCCATTCCAGAGGTTTTTCTTTAGCTGAAATTTTTTCAATATATTTCTGTTTTTTTAAGGGCAAAGAGGAAAAGAATTTTTGTGAACTAGGGTTGGTGTGTTTGGCTAAATCAATTACAGCACTCTTAATAATGATCTCATAGACCATATCTAATTTGCTAGAATATTTCCCAAATGTATAAAACCAAAAAATTAAGATAGCAGTTAATGAAGCAATACCAGATAAATCTTTTAATACAATAAAAGTATCATTTAACATTTTGACCCCCCTTACTTTTAATGAACAAAATTTTTCTTTGTCTTATATTTGTCTTACAATTAATAGATTGTTTAAAGTTTTATGATTTTACTTTTGGCATGTTTCATGCTTTTTTGAGGAATTTTTTAATTTTGGCAATTAAGTGTTTGAAAAAGTATATATCTTCTTCTTTTACGCCCTTCTTTTCTAAAACTTTCCTTATAAATGCTGTTTTGTTAATATATGGGGCTAAAACTTTGGATATTTTCTTAGCAAGGTCAATGGAAAGTACTTCTTTTCCATTTTCTACTTTACTAATATAAGAAAGACAAACTCCTAATTTTTCCCCTAAATCTTTTTGTAACCAATTTTTCAATTTTCTTGCTTCTCTGATTTGTTCATTATAAGGAAGGTTAGATAATTTAGCCGCTATATAAACATCTGTTATAAACATTTAATCCCTCAATATTTTCAATGGATTTGACTATTTACTCACTTTAGTTGAGTAATAGCTCGTGTTCAATATCTGAAAAACAATTAAAGTATATAACTTTTATATTATACTTGTCAAGTAGTTCAATTATTTATGTCAATGTCTCTTGCAAAATTCATTAAATCCTTTATAATTCACTATTACCGTAATTTCTTTTGCACATTAAAATTTGCTCTCTACTTATATTATTCCCAAAATTCAAGAATTTTAGACATTTTTCGGAAAAATTAAAGAGCTAAAAAAGCTATTTCGATGAAAAGAATAATAAATTGAAATGAGGTGAAAATAATGTCTTCGAAAAAAATATCCAAGAGAAACGATTTATTAAGGAGAAGTATCCCAAATATCTTTCATCCTAATTTGCTTGTATTGACCAGAGGAGTCGCAGATTTAGGCCAAGAAGAAGTAAAGGAAATTTTAAAGATAGTAAAAGAGTTCAATGTCTTTACCAAAGACAACGATCCCTGGAAGGAACACGATTTTGGAGCATTTAATTATCAAGGAAAAAAGATTTTTTGGAAGATAGATAACTATGCAGGGAATGAAGGTTATGAATTGGTACTAACCGTAATGTTGGCAGAAGAATATTAAAGAGAGGTGAGAAAAATGTATAGTCCAAAGATAAAAGAGGATCTTATTCCAAAAATATACCAAAAAGCAAAATCTCAAGGCATACCAATGACAAGTCTCGTAGATAAGATTATAAGGGATTCTTTAAGTGATGATAAATTAAAGGTAAAGGAGGGAGAAGAAAAATGAAAAAGAAAGTTGAATGGGTGAATTTTAAGGATATAAAAGAAAAGGTAAGCATAGAGGAACTCTTGAGTCACTATAACCTGCTTGAAGGCCTGAGAAGAAAAGGAAACGAACTAATAGGATACTGCCCTATCCATAATAAGAATCATTTCAATAAGAACAGTTTTAGTGTAAATACAGAAAAGAATATATGGCATTGCTTTTCCTGTGATGCTGGAGGTAATATACTTGATTTTGTAGCCTTTATGGAAGACGTAGATATAAGACAAGCCGGTCTGTTAATAAAGAAGTGGTTTAGGATTGACTCTCAAAAGGATGAAAAAATGGCTAAAAAGAAAGAAGAAAAGGAGAAAGAGAATAGGCCATTGACTTTTAAGTTGAAAAATCTAGACTCTAACCATTCTTACTTAAAAGAGAGGGGCCTGAAAGAAGAAATGATTAAAGAGTTTAGCCTGGGATATTGTAAGAGAGGACTGCTAAAAGGAAGGATAGCTATTCCTATTCACAATGAAAAAGGAGAATTAGTAGCTTATGCCGGGAGATATCCCGGAGATCCCCCAGAGGAAGAAAGCAAATATATATTTCCTCCGAACTTTAAAAAGAGTTTGATATTGTTTAACCTTAACCGAGTAGAAGGCGAAGAAAAAGAATTGATTTTAGTTGAAGGTTTCTTTGATGTATTTAACCTCTGGCAGAATGGGTTTAGAAATACAGTTGCTTTAATGGGGAGTTCCTTAAGCAAAGAACAGGAAAGGTTAATTATAGATTATTTAGGTAAGAATAGCCGGCTAACCTTGTTCTTTGATGCAGATGAGTCTGGTAAAAAGGCAGATAAAGAAGTAATAGAGAAGTTAATTGAAAAAGTATATATAAAAGTAATTAAGTTGAAAGAAGGAATTGATTTAGATAGTCTTTCCAAAAAAGAGATAGATAATCTCCTCTAGGGATAAATAGTACTTTAGAAATTGCGGTTAAATTAAAGGCTCTTGGAAAATCAAGGGCCTTTCTCTTTTCCTCTTGGGGAGGGTGAAGAGGAAAAAGAGGTTTTGCGGAGGGATATAATAGATATTATAATAAATATATTCCATTTTGGCATATTACATTATGGAATATAATATAAAAAACAATAATATAAGATAGAGAAGATAGACCATGGAAAAAACAATTTATTCAGATGAGCATAAATATCTAGTTGAGAAGTTGATAAAAGCCCGTAGGGACGCAGGGCTTGCTCAAAAGAAAGTGGCAAAACTACTGAACAGAAGCCAGTCTTATATTTCTAAAATAGAATCAGGCCAGCGCCGGGTAGATATTATTCAGTTAAAAGAATTTGCAAGGATTTACAAAAAAACCTTGAATTTTTTCATTAAGAGATAACGGTTATGAGCAAAATACTAACAAAAAGACAAGCAGTACAGCTTCTTGGTTTAGATAAGAAGATCTTTGAAAACTATTTTAAAAATGCAGGGGAGATCAACTGCCTGCCGCGGACCAGCAAGAGAGGCAGATTCCTTTTTAAAGAAGATGAATTAAAGCAGTGGCTTGAAGCCTACAAGCGTCGCATCCTCAAGCTTTCAATAGATGATTATAAATTATGTCTGGATTTTGCGCTTGCAATGCATTTTAGAGGTTATGTGCTTTCGGATTGGGGCGGGGGAAGACAGCGAGAATTCGGACAGAAGATTTCAAATTGGGTAAGAGGACAACTGGGAGAAGTTGCAGTCAAGAAATTTTTTAAGAGAGAATTTGATGTTGATGTTAAATTGGACTTTAACCTTCATAAAGAGATTGTTCCTCAGGATATAATTGGTGTGCTCGAAAAGGGCAAAATAAGAGAACCCAAAATAAATATTGGAATTAAAGCGAGTAAACCCAAGAACGCCTATTTGGTTCTTGGTAAGAATGAAGTAGTTCGGCCGGAAAGGAGATCAGAGTTTTATATATTTTGCCGTCCAGACCTCCCTGATGATCACTTGCTGAGGATAGCGCGGAAACAGATTGTCGCAACAGTCAAAGAAGAACAACACTACCCGGTCTATAAAGATAAAATGCCAAGTCTTTCAAGCATCCCTTGTGAAGTTGCTGGCTGGTGCTTAATAAGCGAATTAGAGGAAGTTACGAGCATCCCTGGTCAGTCGTTCGAAGGCATCAGATTTGTAAGAAAATCCGGTCTTCTTTACAGAAGCAGAGAGAAGTGGAAAGAATTGCTAAGCCGGTTATAGGGCAAATCTAGAAATCAAAATTTTATTTATTTCACCCCGTTGTAGTTTGAAATTTTTGCATTTACCCAGTTATAGGGAACGCCTGCAAATGTCTTTAGGACAGCCTCTACAATAATTTGAGCGCCTTTTGGTGGCACAGCCATGCCGATTTGCCTTCTTACGCTTTCTTTAGAGCCTTCGAAAACAAATTCGTCCGGAAAAGTCTGAATCCGCGCACGCTCCCTGTTTGTCAATGCTCGATTTTCTTTCCAGTGGTATACATGCGTTCCTCCTCCTCCACTCCCTGTTACCGTATAAGAAGGTTTATCCGGATGCAGACGTCTGTAAATCTGACTCATTTTTGCCCCCTTAACTCTAAGTTTTAGATATTCAGGAATATTTTTATACCAAGCGTTCTCGCCTGGAGGAATATGCATTAAACGCTCCACTACTTTTTTAGACTGCTTTGTCAATTCATTGTTTGAGGCATCTTTGGATATCGGCGGATTTTCAATCGCCTCTTTTGCAGTTATATGTCTATCAGGGGTAGTAGGAGCAGGGACCTTAAATTCCAATCTTAAATCCCTTCTAATTCCTACTATTACTATTCTATGTCTATGCTGCGGCACGCCGTAGTCCTCAAATTTGTAGAGATTAGTTTTTAAGCAATATCCTTTGCCTGCTTTTTCCAAATCTGAAAGTATTCTTCCAAAATATCTGCTGTTGTTCGCATTCTGCAGTCCACTGACATTTTCTGCTATAAACCATTTAGGATTATGAATATCCAGCGCCTTTACGCCGTAGGTATACAATGGGCCGTATTTGCCACTGAACCCCTTTTGCTCGCCTACAATACTAAAGTCATTGCAGGGAAATCCAAAAGACAATGCATCAAAACTTGGAATCTTACAAAAATCTATTTCTTCTACTGGAGCGCAGACAACAGCTAACTCATCGCCGTTATGAATATTTCGTGCATAAGTTCTGCAGGAGTCTTTATGAACGTCGTTAGCCCACACGGACTTAATCGTATATTTTCTGCCGTCCCTTGCAGTAACTGATGAAGTAACAGTACCGAGCGCTAAGCCCCCTGGACCGCAAAAAAGTTCTGATAATTTAAAGATAACGTTTTTATTTCTCTTCATTTTAAAATTCTTTGAACCTCATTAACTAAATGATCTTTATTTTTAGTTTGGCACTCCCAAATTATAAAAACTTTCCACCTAAGCTTCCTTAATACTTTAATATCCTCTTTTTGCTTTTCTACATTACGTTTAAGTTTTCTTCTCCAGTAAACGACGTTTGTTTTCGGCATTGAATTTCTTTTACATCCTTCATGCTGATGCCAAAAACATCCATTAACAAAAATTGTTGTTTTAATTTTTGGAATAACTATATCTGGTCTACCCGGCAATTTATCCGCATGCAGTCTGTATTTCCAGCCAAGTTCTGTTAATATTCCTCTTAAAACCTTTTCAGGTTTTGTATCTTTGCTTCTTATTCGGGACATGCAAAGGTTTCTTTGCTCTTTAGTCAAATTATCCATGATTAATCCATACATGCCATTGATTTACCACAATCCTTTATACTTCCCGCAGTAATAGCAGTATCTGCCCATCTTAATTTTTATGTCGCATCTCTGGCACCTTTTTTCTTTGCGATGTGACAAGTTCCACCATTTTGGTTTTTGTTTTTTTCTAATAATCATAAAGCTCTCTGGAAAATTAAGCACCTCTCGCTTCGCTCGAAACTTTCCAGAGAGGTCAATCCTCCCTACTTTGAATTCTCCTCTTCAGAAAGGCCTAGAATTGGAGAATCCAGGATACCCGGGCTCTTCGGTTATCCTAACCTCTACCGAACTAGAGAGGACTTGGTGCTTGAAAGTCCTCTAAAGTCCCTATTGTCTTTGGAGAGGATCAATAAGGATAAATTGACCTTGTTTGATTTTATCATATAAAGAAAGAAAACAAAATGTCAAACTTACCAATAAAGATTTATTCTATTATTCCCTCATCATTTCCAGAGAAAGGTCCTTTGCTTCTTTGTTCTTTAGAATATTCTTTAATTTCCCGCGTTCTTTCCTAAACTGCTTACTTGAGATGCAGTAAGAAACCATAATCTCTTGGGCCTGAGCTTGAACTTCTTCCTCTGAAACCGAGTAGTATTTAGTATCAATAGTCCTTAAAGGATAGGTGCCTTTTGCTTTTATATTCAGATAAGCATGCCTCTTCTTTAGGGTAGTCAAAAGATTAAAATATTTTTCCCATTCCTCCTGAGGGCTGTAGTAGGTCCTGCTGACCACCTCGTCTAAATCCTGAGTTCTTTCCCATTTGATTTTATCTGTATCCACCTGAAATATCTCCTTGCCTATTATCTCGGCATCCATTCTGGAGATGCGAAATATTAGCTGAATTGAACTATTGCCGAGGATACTTTCCAGCAGAGAGTCGTCTATCTGACCTAAATTCTGATGGGCTAAAATTAAAGAAAGATTATACTTTCCTGACTCGCTGAGACACTCTTGAAAATTTAGGGATTTAGTCCCGAAATGCTGAAATTCATCCACATATAAAAAGAATTTTATCCGTTCTTCAAGGGGAATATCTACCCTGCTCATCACCGCCTCCTGAATCTTGGAAATAAGCAGGGCCCCTAACAAGAAAGCATTCTGCTTGAGTATCCCTTTGGGCAGACGAATTAATAAGATTGATCCTTTGGGATTATCCATAATCTTACGGAAATGAATAGTTGATTTCTGCTGGCCCACAATAACCTTAATTAAAGGATCAGCAATAAAGGTATCCACTTTATTTAGAGTTGACTCTATCCATTCTGCTTTTGTTTTAGGGGCCAGAGGGCCAAATCTATAGAGCCAATACTCTCTTACCTGTTCATTTCCTAAATCCTTAATCAGCTGCCTCCTAAAATACTGATCGGTCAGAAATCTTGGGATATCCAGCATAGTTAGTCCCTTTTCCGCTATAACTAAAAAGGTATTCCTGAGAATATCTTCCATCCTCGCCCCCCAGGAATCCTCCCATAGTTTTTTAAATACACTGATTAACTCCAACACATAGGGATAGGGGTCCTCCCCTTCTGGAACTTCTAGAGGATTAAATCCAAAGGATCCTCTGGTGGGGTCTAGGATAATCAATCTATCTTTCTTTTCTTTTTCATCCGGTATCAGGCGGTAGGCTGCTCTTTCTAAATATCCTACCAAATCACCGTGAACATCCACTACTCCTAATCCTCTTTTAGCCCCAGCATCCTGCAGAATCAGGTTATAGATCTCTGAGGTCTTGCCTATTCTGCTGCCGCCGATAATATATAAATGATCTGTCCTCTGTTTCTGGTAAATTTTTAAACTAGTAAAGCCGCTTCTGCCTAATATTAAAGGTTGATCGTTTTTACCAAACAATAAAATTACCTCCTATTTGGAAAGTAAGGTCTTAACCCTCTCCCGGGTAGGCGGATGAGTATCAAACAACTTATCAATCCAGGAAGGATTAACCGGCTGGAGCTGCCATCTATCTGTATAAGGAAGGCCGGATATTTCTTTAGCAGTCAGTTCGCTATTTAGATTTTCTATCTTTTCTAAAGCTTTGGCCATCGTCTTCGGACTGGTCAAACCTGCCCCAAAGGAATCAGCGCTGTATTCCTGTTTTCTGGTTAAATGGAAGGCAAAAATCTCGGCTATCTTGGAAATTATCCTTAAGATATATCCCATTAAAGAAACAGTCCATCCGAGTAATGTTGAGGCACACCCTGCTCTTTCATCTGAATATTCTCCCATATAAGCTATTCCCCTGCCCATAATTATGATTAAATATCCTATTGCCTCATAAAAACTGACAATAGAAAAGGCAAAGGAGATCTTAAGACAATCCAGGCTATTGTGGTGTCCTAATTCATGAGCCAAAATACTCTTTAATTCGCTTTTGTTAATTGCCTTCTTGTGGTAGGACTCTATTAATCCTTTGGTAATGCCAACCCTTCTGCCTAATAGGGAGAGATAGGCTACTGCATTTATTTCCGGAGTATCTACCATGGTAAGCAAAGGAGCATTCTTCATTTTAGCCTTCTCAGCGAGCTTTTCTAAAATCTCTAAAATTTCTGGATCATTAAAGGGCTTAAGTTTCCTCATCACCAGGGGAGTTAAGATATAAGCAGAAAATAGAGCGACCATCACCCCCACCATGATAAAGGATAGCAACACAAGAAATCCTTCTTTGGGTGATTGAAATAATAAAGGAATAATATAGGGGACAAAAACGAGGGTGATAATAAAAAAAATGGCAAAAACATAAAGCCAATTCTTCAATTCCTTCTTTCTCTCTTCTGAAAGATTGGACATTTTGAATCCTCCTTCCTAAATAAAGAAAAAATTATTGAAATAATCTAAACAATATCTGGTAAACCCTAGGATGATGGTCTTTGACATGCTTCCCCAGATATCCTCTTATTGATTTTAATATACTTAAGATAGTCCTGGCCCAAATCTTTACAATGGAAGACCCCCCGGCTGCAGTTCCTACAAAGGCCTTAGGCCGATGGCCAATGGCCAAAACGGCCTGCCGCATAAACCATAAGACTGTTGCTAGGCAAATAATGAAAAAGAGCAGGATGTAAAGAAAAAATTGAACCAGTAAATACCAAAAGGTCTTCAATTATAAACCCCTTTTTAATTATAATCCAAAATTGAATAGAATTTACTATCTTTGGGGGTCTGCCAGATAGGACCTAGAATGCTCTCTGGCCTATCTAGATGGTAATTTTCTTCCGAAGTAAACCAGAACATAAAAGATCCGGTCTGTTGGTCATCTGCTTTTTTAGTTATCTCTCTCAAGTTTTCTTTCCTCTTTTCTGTTTTGGCAATAGTCAATACTCTAAAGGCCTTTATGCCAAATCTTCGGGTATGCCCACCCTGTCTCCACCAGTTCCAGTAGGCCTTCATCTTCTTAAAGAATCTGGCATTGGTCATGGTGGACTGATCTGCCTCCAGGAAAAAATACATCTTGCCTCTTTTGTCTTGAATACCCAGGAAGCCATCGGGAATTATAGGTAGTCTTATCTTTCCTCTTTCCAGGTCCCTAATGTAGACATAGTCTTTTAGTTTTTTTACATTCTCTTTCTCCCAAAATAAAAGCTCTGTGTTTGGATTCATGTCTAAAGATTTTTTTAGACATACTCTAATATTAGATATCATCAAAGTATGCTGAATATGTCTGTCCTTCACCTCTTTGTTCTTCTCTCTCCATTTAATCTTGCCCCGGTCAAGGTCTGATACAGTGGCTAAAAGGTCAGCACCTTTATCTCCTAAGGCATAAACCATCTTTGGGGTTCCAGCCAAAGGATAAATAATTTGAGATAAAGGCCGGTCTAAAAAACCATGATGAAAGAGCTTCTGCAGTCTCCTTAGAATCCCTCTTTCTGAACTATTAATCAAGGCCTTGATCTGCTCGGAATTCAAAAAGCGGTAGTCATAAGCCAGTCTAATAATGTTTAGATCTCTTTCCTGTAGCCTTATTCCTCCCACCTGACAAGGCTGTCTTTTAAATTTTGCTGCCCTTTGTTTGGTTATTTCCATTTTTATCCCTCTAGTCCTTTATAGAATACCCTCTATAAGCTCATAATTTGCGTTTTAACGCACTTTTACAGAAAATAAGGATAAAATCCCTGTATTTAGTTAAAAAGCCTTCTTAAACACGCTTATTTTCGATTTAATATCTATTTATGTTTGTGCATTCTTTCATACTCGTCTACCCCCTCGACAGTAATTACCATACCTCCACCAGAAGTAGACCACTTTACTAATCCTTTCCCATCTAAATAATCAGCGTTAAAATCGATTCTCTTTTTTTCTAATCTCTCTAGTTTACTTATTGTATACACAATAAATGTCGCAATTTTAATACCACCGGCCTCTTTTGCACTATTATAAGCAGCTTCTAAAATAATATCTCTAATTTCTTTATCAGTCATCTTTCTCTCCTTCCTATTAATTTTAGTTTAGTTATTTAGAGTTATTTCTGTGGGGGCGTCGGCGCCGATTTTCTCTGCGAAGGCAAAGCCTGAGCAGGAGCTTGATTTTAAGCGATAGAAAATCGTGCTCCCGACTATTCCTTTTTGGTTGAGCTTCTTTGAAGCGAAACCCGAGCTCTGGTCTTCATCTTGTTAAAGATGAAGATTTTGCCTTTGGCAAAAAAGAGTGAAGCCGAACCCCGAACAGCTGTGAGGGGTAAGGAAAAAGGAATAGTCGGGAGAAAAAGCGATATCGTTTTATTTTCGACCGACGCCCCCACAGTTAGTTTACCCTTGTATTACAAGGAGTTTCTCCATTTAACAAGTTAGTTCAAAAGAATGTTTCTATAATTTATTATACATTATAATATGTATAAGCCAGTGTATAGGAAACTTAGTTATGTGTTTTATTCGTAGCAAAATTTTAATCTTGAGCCTTCATCTTCTTTAACATCTTTACTGCTTCCACCCCTAACGGCCATACACGATCGTGCCATTCTACACAATACATTATATCTTTAATATTAACCCGAAGGTTTGCCCAATCCAAGTAAGGATGAATTTCCTCTGGTTTAGTCTCCCTATTATAGATGTTGCTAATTTTTAGCTTAACTATCTCTTTGTCTTGCTTGGATAAGCCCCTAAAATCATATATTTTAATTAGAGCTGTTCCTGATTTATCGTCCCACTCAGCCACATCCCTTAAATAATAGGACCGGTGGTCTTTCATAACTACTTCAACGGTGAATGGTAAAATAGGTTTTTTATCCTTTGATTCTGCTATAATTTTGAGCCATCCTTCAATATAATTAACTTCCATATAAAACCTCCTTTTATTAATAAAAATTTCTTTTTTTAAGCTAATTTCTTGTTAAGGCATCTTCATAAATCTTTTGAACTTAAGAATTTCTAGTACTTTTCAACTTGTTGTTCTTATTTTCAATCTTAATTTTTCCGGAAGAAAGTAAATCCTTAATTACATTTCTTTCTTCTTCTCTTAAAGCAGAGGAAACTAATTTTGAGGGTTTTCCTTCTTTCTGTTGCTTTTTTAAATGAGTCCTAATAAACGAAGGTAGTCTGTCTTCTGCTTCTTTTTTTATATCCTCTTGCTGTGAAGGACTGAGTAAATTATAAATCCTGTCTAACCTCTGGGCTTCTTCTTGTCTTTTCTTCTGCTCCTCTGCTTCTTTTTTATCTTTAACCAGCTTAATTTTTTCTTGCTCTTTCCTCTTTCTTTCGCTCTCCTCTGCTTCTAAACATTCCTCTGGTACCTGCCAGTTTTCCCTTATAGCTTTAACCAAATAAGCTGCCTTGTCCTTTGCGTCAGTATAGCGAATTCCCTTGATCCATCTTTCAATAGCCTGCTGGTTAGTATGTTTCACCAAATCTTCAGCAACTACTTTTGAAATATTTAACTCTACTAACTGATCAATTAAATCCAGCTGGGGTTTAGTCAAAGCTTGAGATTTGTTTCTTGGCTCAGGCAAATCTTCTTCTATTAATTGAGGCTCAAAAAGTGTTATCTTTTCCCTTCTCATTTCTTTTCTGGCTCTTTCCCCTGGCCAATAGTAAATAAGCCAATCTCTTCCTGAATTTTTGTCCCAAGTATAATTTAATAGAAATTCTGTGTTTTTAAGCTCGTCGTGAGCCGGATCTAATTGTTGTTTTGCTCTTGAAATCTGATTAAAGGGGGTAAGAGGAAGAATTTGACACAACTTAGAATATCTATAACATATAAAATTACATTTTTTATTTTTTAGGCCGTAAAACTTCACTCCTAAAATTTCATAAAGCCTTGAAGCAATTTCTCTTTTTAAGCTTTGGAGATAGGTGTAATCAATGGGTTTAATATAAAAAGAGTTTAGGCTCTGTAGATAAAGATCACTTAAATATAAAAGATTGGTGTCCGCAATTGTTCTATCTTTTAACTGCTCGCCTTTGAAGACTACTCCATCATACAAACTAAAAACCTTCGAAATCCACTGCTTCTCGCCTTTATAATAAAAAGACCCTTCTGATTTAATTACTGTGGTCTTAATCCTTTCTAAAGCCTTCCTAATTTCTCTATACTGAAATCCTCCATATTTTTTAATTCCCATTATATTGCATAAACTATATAATGATCCTAACCAAATCGGGTTTTCTATTTTTCCGTATCTTTTTAGAATTTCAGTTATGATTTGTTCAATGGCTTTATGAACCTCTCTATCAAATGGACCAGGGTATCCGTATTTAGGATTCGCTGAAACACTCCAAAGTATTTCTACTTTTTGATCTCCTCTTTTTACCACGTCTCGGTATTCGGTTTCTGTTTTTTTTCTTAGACCTTTAGTAGAAAGGGCAAAAAATGGAAATACCAAAAGATTAACTTCTGAATTAATGATATTGGGTAAGCTGATTTCTTGTTTTTCTTTTTTTATAATTAAATCGATAATTTCTTCCGGATTTTTCATTTTTTTATCTTTTGTCTCTTTAATTGGCATCTTATTATTATCTTTATATCCTTTCTTGTCAGCCAGGAGTTTTAAAAAATCTTCAAACATAAAATATAAATTAAAAATTAAAAGGCAACAACAGTTATCATGTTGTTGTTATTATATATATTAGATATATTATACATATTGAGAAAAGGCATAAACAAAGGGAAAATTGAACTATTTTTTACTTCCAACACCACTATTTTTTACTTCCAACACCACTATTTTTTACTTCCAACACCACTATTTTTTACTTCCAACACCACTATAT
>JABUBN010000178.1_pt1 | contig 17299 bp, 18 predicted proteins | sample 7240341 | NCBI WGS metagenome assembly JABUBN01 (sample SAMN07256345, study PRJNA390944) | subsurface metagenome | isolation source: Methane hydrate marine sediment | place: Pacific Ocean: Eastern North Pacific, ODP site | reverse complement strand
TAAGCTCCAGGATTTAGAAATGGAATTACAGAAGGAGAAACAGATCCTGGAGGAAAAGTTGAAGAGTAGCGAGGAGATAAGAGCAAAAACTGAGGAAAAATTTAAAAAAGAGGAGCAGAAATTCAATGAGTTAGAGAAGAAACTTTTGGAGGGAAAGAAAATGTGGGAAAAAGAATTTTTAAGCGAGGAAGATGAGAATAGAGCAAGAATGAAAATCGAACATAGACAGCAGGAATTTGAAAATGAGAGAATAAGACTGGAAGAGAGGATCCAGAAATTAAAGGAATATCTTGAACACAGACTAAACGAAATGAATTGGAAATTAGAGAAAGAAAAATATTCTAAGGAACCTTTTGCAAGGGAAAGCCTATTGAGAGATGAATTCCAGAGAAAGGAGATAGAACTGAAAGCATTGGAAAAGGAACTGGTAAGGCAGAGGGATCTGGTGTGTTCATTTGGTGAGCTCTTAGCCCAGAAGGAGAGCGAACTTAAATATGAAAGAAATAAGAAGGAAAGAGAAATAGACCACATAAAAGAAGAAATGAAGAAGAGGCTTAAAAACTTCGAGACGGAACTATGGGAAAAGATGGAAAAATTGGCAGGGCAAACCCAAGATGTGGAGAAAAAGGAACTGGAAGAAGTTATAAAAACTAAGGATGAGGAAATGGAAATGAAGGAAGCGAAACTTAAGGCTCTATATGAGGAGAGGGAGAAGGAGTTCCATATAATAAAGGAAAAGCTGGAGAAAGAATTACAAAATCAGAGGTGGCAATGGGAAGAAAGGCTAAAGACAAAGGAAGAAGAGAGTAGAGAGATAAAGCAAAAAATAAGAGAGATACAAGAAGAGCTTTCCCGGCGAAAGGAAGAGCTTCAAACTGAGGTAGGAGAGAAAAAGGAACAAGCAGAGGAAGCAAAGGCAGAACTGGAAGAGAAGATAAAAGAGCTGGAAAAGAAGTTAGCTGAGGGGGTAAGGATAGACGAAGAGAAGTTCAAGGAAAAAGAAGAAGAGATAGAAGCATTAAGGATGGAAGCAACTCAAAGAGAACAACAGTTGAAATCCTCTTATAGAGAAAGCCAGGAGAAGATAGACGGGACAAGAAAAGAATTAGAAAGAAAAGGAGAAGAAATAGGCTCGCTTAAAGAGAGAATGGCAAAAATGGAACTAGACTTCAAAGAAGAATTGCAAAAAGAAGAAAATAAATCTTCGGATAAAGAAGAAATGCTTAGAAATAAAGAAGAGGGAATAGAAAAGATAAAAGCTAAAATAAGAGAAAAAGAAATGACACTGGCAGAAGACCTGGGTGAGAAGGAAAGGAAGGTAAAAGAGTTAGAAACAGAATTAACTAAGGAAAAGGAAGCAACACAGGTGCTTGCTGAAATTGCAGAGAAACAGGCACGACTCAGGGCTGAAGAGAGGAGAAGGGAGGAAGAACTTAAAACTCGGTTAGATGAAGCTAAACGGGGTATGCTGAAAAAATTCTGGCAGTGGCTAAATAAGCCCGTAAACGGTGAATAAACGGTAATTTTGTAAGTCCCGATTCATCCAGACCCTAGGGTCCCGTCTTTAATAGGGGATGGATTCATCGGGACAGGAGTCTAAAATGATTAAAGTGAAAAAGATAAATGGAGAAGAAGTAGTTATAAACGCTGAGCTGATTGAAACGGTTGAGGCCAGACCGGATACAACTATTTCTCTGGCTACAGGAAATAAAATAATTGTGAAGGATACGGTTTCAGAAGTCATTGAAAAGGTTATAGAATACCGGCGCTTGGTAAATCAGAAAAGAAGCAGGAAAAAGAATAAAGGATAAGGGAAGAAAGACAAACCACAATAGGAGGAGAGATGGATATTACCACTATTTTAGGAGTGATAAGTGGAATTAGCTTAATTATTGTCGCCATCATTATGAGAATGGGAGGGGTGGGATTAAAAGGCTTCTTTGATGTATCTTCAATGTTTATTACTTTTGGAGGTACATTTGCTGCCACACTGGTAAATTATCCCATGAAGCAGGTCCTGGGAGTTTTTAAAATTGCCCAGAAAGTTTTAACTGAGAGAGAAGAAGACCCTGCTAAATTAATCAATCAGTTTATATATTTTACCAAGATAGCTCATAAGCAAGGGATATTGGAACTTGAGAAAGAATTAAATAAGGTCAATAATGAGTTTCTAAAAAGAGGTGTGCAATTAGTTGTTGACGGCGCCGATCAGGAGAGAATCCGCGCTGAGTTAGAAACAGAGATAACATTCATTCGTGAGAGGCATCGTGTAGGACAGGAAATTTTCTTAACTCTGGGCACTTACTGTCCTGCCTTTGGGATGATCGGAACAATTATGGGACTGATTATGATGCTTGCACGCATTGAAGACCAGAGCCAGATTGCCGGTGGTATGGCGGTAGCCCTGTTAACCACTTTTTATGGCGCGGTGGCTGGCTATCTTTTATTTTTGCCTATTGCCGGTAAATTGAAGCGTCGCAGTGAAGATGAGATATTTATCAAGGAAGTTATTATTAGGGGAGTTCTCTCCTTGCAGGCAGGGGAGATTCCCAGCGTTATGGAAGCTAAATTGAAAGCCTACCTGGCTCCGCAATTGAGGAAAAAGACAGTGGAGAAAAAGAGCACATCCATAGAATAAACCGCCTAACTTATTTTTGAGGAGAGAGATAATGGCTATTCTGCCAGGTGTTCCCAGGCGAGTAGATAGCGAAATAAAAGTAGGAAAGTCCGCACCTGCATGGATGTTGACTTATTCAGATTTAATGACCCAGCTTTTGATATTTTTCGTTATGATGTTCGCTTTAGCCAGTGCTATGAACGAAATGCAGCTGGTAAAGTTGAAGAAAAAACTGGAAGTATACGTTACGGAAAACCGGTTAGAAGACTATATTGGTCTAAAAATAGATGAGAAAGGATTGGTAATTTCTCTCCGCGAAAAATTGATGTTCGATAGTGGAAAAGCTGAGATTCACCAAGAAGCGAAATACATCCTAAAAGACATTACTAAAGAGATTACCGATGTGCCAAATAATACCCGAATCGAAGGCCACACTGATAATGTCCCCATTGGTCCGGAATTGAGGAGCAAATTTCCCACTAACTGGGAACTATCCACAGCCAGGGCTACAAATGTGACCCGCTATGTACTGGAGGCACTAAATTTTCCTCCAAAACGGATATCCTCTGCAGGATATGGAGAGTATCAGCCTGTTGTGGAGAACGATACTGAAGAACACAGAGCAATGAACCGAAGAGTAGATATTGTGGTGCAGAGGATTGGCACCAGCCTTAAACGTAGAGAAGGCGTTAAGAAAATTTTTTAGCAAGCAAACCTTGCCATAGTTTCACTATCTTTCCATTCTGTCATCCTACCATCCCTTTTCTCATTTATCTCAAACTTTGCTTTGCCACTTTTTCCTTGTTCCCCGTTGAAAATCGGGAAAAGAAACGTGGTCCCGACCAGTCGGGACTTCACTTCGTTCGCAATGACACTTCGTGTCAGATTGCTTTGTCGCGAAGTTTATCCCGCACATTTGTTGTGCGGGGCTCCTCGCAATGACACTTGGAAGGACTTTTTCAGAGACCTCTTAAAAAAGGGTTGACAAAAAAGCTCTTTTTTGCTAATTTCTCTTATAAAGTTTCGCAGACATGGGGAAGTGGAAAAGGCAAAGTCTGCGTTAAAGGGGGGTAAGAGATGAAAACACGGATTACTCTCTCGATCGTGGTGAGCTTGGTCAGCCTGGTATTGGGAATTATTACCCGACTCATTCCAGGGACATTAGTGGTAGCACCCCGCACCTTCCTATTCTTTGCGGGCTATTGTTTGGTTTTGGCGATAGCGCTTGAGCTTTATCCTTCAAAAAAAGAATAGAAAGCAATTTAACATCTTTTGATAGTTTGTCAATTTTTGGTCTGAACAGACCCCCCATCCAGAAAGTTTTTAAATAGAGGGGTTAGTTTCTTTCTGGATGGGGGCGGTTTTTTCGGAATGGTGGTTAAAATGAAGACTTTTGTGCCCAAAAAGGAAAATATTGAAAAGAAATGGTGTTTAATTAATGCCTCTGGTCTGGTCTTGGGGAGATTGGCAACAAAAGTAGCAGAGTTATTAAGGGGCAAGGGTAAACCGATTTTCTCTCCCCATGTGGATATAGGTGATTATGTGATTATTATTAATGCCGGGAAGGTTTTACTGACTGGAAAAAAATTGGAACAGAAATTCCATTTTACCCATTCTGGTTATTCAGGCGGGACCAGATTTACCCGATACGATAAATTGATGGCAGAGAATCCAGAAAAGGCAATTAGATTAGCTGTCAAAGGAATGTTACCGTCGAATAAACTCAGTGATAGATTGATTACTAAATTAAAAATATATAGAGGCAGCGAACATCCGCACGGAGCACAGAAACCTCAGATAATAAAAATCGAAAAGAAAGCACATTGAATTTATAAATTAATGGAGAAACTGTATGGCTAAAGTGACAGAGATTTGGGGCGTAGGCAGAAGAAAGACAGCGATTGCCAGGGTTATATTGAGATCTGGTAATGGGAAGGTCATAATCAACAGATTACCTCTGGATAAATACTTTTCTGGTTTACCTCGTCTAAAGGAATTCAGTATAGAACCTCTAAAAGTGACGAATTTACTAAATAAATTCGATATTTCGGCAAATGTTTCTGGTGGAGGCAAGAATGGTCAAGCAGGGGCAATAAGGCATGGAATTTCACGTGCACTGGCTAAGGTTGACGAACAGATAAGGGTCACTTTGAGAAAAGAAGGATTGTTGACGCGCGATCCCCGTATGGTCGAGCGAAAAAAACCTGGACGGCCAAAAGCAAGAAAAAGGTTCCAATTCTCTAAGAGATAAACTCGTTTTGTAAGGATAGAGTTAAATTTGCGGAAGCAATAAGCTTATTGCTTCCGCTTTTTTTTGAGAAAAACCTGCTTGAAAGCAGGAGATACTCAAAATAGGTACTCTGGGTCGTCTCTGACCCAGAGTTTCTGTCCCGACGAGTCGGGACTACCAGTCAGGGGTTTTTCAACAGTATCTAAATCGAACCCTGCAGAAATATAATTTGACAAATTTGGATAATTAGAATATAATTTAAAAAAATTAAAGTCAATAGGGGAGAAAAAATATGAAAAAGGAAAATTTAATCATCGTAGGTATTCTTTTCTTATGTATTGTTTCTATTGTAATGGGCATATATCTTATTGGAGAAAAGACTGTTGAAGGAAAAACTCGAATTCTGACCAGAAAAAAGGGAGTGGCAGTGGTCTATCTTTATGGACCAATATCTATTTCTCGACGTACATCAGGATGGGCTCGCTTCTTACCCGGAGCCGATAGTATCACCAGTGAGTTGAGAAAGATAGGTAAAATTACCACTATAAAGGCAGTGGTCTTAAGAATTAATAGTCCTGGCGGAAGCATCGGTGCGGTTCAGGAAATTTATGAGGAAGTAATTAGGCTAAAAGAAAAAGGAAAGAAAATTGTTGTCTCCATGGGCGATGTAGGCGCCTCCGGGGCATACTATATTGCTTGTGCTGCAGATAAAATTGTAGCCAATCCGGGGACCGTTACCGGAAGTATAGGGGTACTCATGAGCCTGGGTAATATGGAGGAGTTGTTTCGCAAGATAGGAATTAAAGTTGAGGTTATAAAACGGGGGAAACACAAGGACATCGGTTCTCTATCCCGGGAAATGACAGCGGAAGAGAAAAGACTGCTTCAGGGACTGATAGATGATGCCTACGACCAATTTCTCCAGGTAGTAATTGAGGGCAGGAACCTTAGGAAAAGTAAAGCAGAGAAGATTGCTCAGGGTCAGGTGTTTACCGGACGACAGGCAAAAGATTTGGGACTAGTTGATGAAATTGGCAATTTTCAAGATGCTGTAAGACTTGCAGGTAAACTTGCTGGCATTCCCGGTGAACCAAAGGTCATCGAGTTGCCCAAGCCATTTCCCAGAATTCTTGGTATTTTTTCCAGTTACTTTATGACAAATCCTCTGCAAGATTTAATGAATGAAAATTCCATAAGATTAGAATATATCCTCCAATAGACCCCCATTCCGAGAGAAATATGGAAAACAACTATTTAGCACTCCTCTACGATTTAATTGCCCATCCAGGAAAAGGGCTTAATCAAGCCAGAGAAGATAAGCCGTGGATTTTTCTGGTAGCGGTTGTTATTTTGTCAGGAATTAGCATTGCTACCGGAGCCACTCTATTTGTTTCCAGCTTCACTAGAGTGGGGAGGGTCGTCTTATTTTCCAATCTCTTTCTGGTTATAGTTCTCCTCACCTTCTTCTGGGTAGTTAATGTGGGAATTCTCCATTTCTTTGCTGAAGTATGGGGAAAAAGGGGTAGCGTAATCGACCTTTTCATTACTCTGGGATTGGCAATGTTTCCCTTTGTTTTTGTTAGTCCACTATCTTTGATAGTAGAAGGATTGGGTGGAGGGAGAATTTTCTTTCAGTCCTTTTTTACCATCGTTCTCCTCCTGTGGTGTTTTTTCCTGGCGCTTTCTGCTATTAGAGAAGTCTATTCTTCTGCCACTTTTGAAGCCCTGCTGATACTTTTGACACCAATTATCCTGTTTACGGTATTTTCTATATTTCTCCCTCTGAGCTGTATTCTTTTAGCAATACTTTCTCTTCCTTTATGAAGAGAAAGACTTCCAATGTTGCATTTGGGGTGTGAGAGAGAAATAGGCACTCCTTAAGAATTGGAGGAAGTTCAATGATAACAGTGAGTATTGTGGGAGCCAGTGGTTATACGGGGAGGGAATTAATAAAGATTCTCCTTAAACATCCCCAGGTGAAAATTGCTCACCTGACTTCCGAGACATATAAGGGAAAGAGAATTTCAGAGCTGCACAAAGGGCCTGCTGGCTTTATAGACAAAAGATTTGAGAAATTGAATATTGATAAGGTCGCTCAGGATTCAGATCTTATCTTTCTTGCCCTTCCCCACGGTAAATCTCAGAAACCGGTAGCAGAATTTTTTAAAAAAGGGAAGAAAGTTATAGACCTCTCAGCCGACTATAGATTAAAGGACAAGTCCCTGTATAAGAGATGGTATGGTCTGGAACATTCTTATCCCCGGCTTCTCCAAAGAGCAGTTTATGGATTACCAGAAATTTATAAAGAAGAGATAAAGAATTCCTCTCTCGTAGCCAATCCCGGTTGCTATCCCACGGGGGTAATTTTAGGGGTTGCTCCTCTTCTGGCTCATGGATTAGGCGATGGAAATTCTATAATTGCCGATGCTAAATCAGGAGTATCCGGCGCAGGGAGGAGATTGGATAGCGCTTACTATTTCAGTGAGTGCCACGAAAATCTCACTGCCTATAATGTGGGGAAACACCGACACATTCCAGAAATAGAACAGGAGTTATCAAAGATTTCTAAAGAAAAGATAACTATTTCCTTTACTCCCCATTTAGTTCCCATGGACCGCGGGATTCTATCCACAATCTACCTTAACTTCGAGGGGAAAGTTTCACTTGATAGAATATGGACTGTTTATAAAAAATACTATAGAAAAGCACCGTTTGTGAAGATTCTACCAAAAGCTACTTTTCCAGAGGTAAAGAATATCGTGGAAACAAATTTCTGTGAGATAGGTCTTATGGTTGATAAACGTACTAATCGGATAATTATTATTACGACGATAGATAATTTGGTTAAAGGCGCTTCTGGACAGGCTGTACAGAATATGAACTTAATGTTTGGATTTAAAGAAACAGAAGGATTACTTTAAAGAAAATTAGAAAGATTCTAATTTGTACCTTAATTTTATTATGGGAAGTCGATTATTTCTCCCACAAGGTTTTTTTATAAATGGAATTAATTCAGGGATAGCAGATAGGAAAAAAAGAGATATAGCTCTCATCCATTCGGAAGTTCCCTGTGTGGCAGCTGGGCTGTTCACTAAAAATAGAGTGAAGGCAGCTCCGGTCATAATCTCTAAAAGACATCTGAGGAATGGCCGGGCGCAGGCGATTCTGGTCAATTCGGGTTGTGCAAATGCCTGCACTGGAAATAGGGGAATGGAAGACGTGGAGATGATGGCTTATGATTTGGCTTGTCAACTGGGTATAAAAAAGGAAGATGTTCTACTTGCCTCCACAGGAGTAATTGGTCGATTCCTACCTATGAGTCGAGTTAAACAAGGTATTAGGAAGATAGCCGAAACTGTGGGAAACCCTTCTAAACCTGAGTTTTTTGCTGAAGCAATTATGACCACTGATACTATTCCCAAAATAATCAGCAGGCAATTTTTGACTCAGAATCGCAAGAGAGTAGCCATCTGTGGATTAGCCAAAGGCGCAGGAATGATTCATCCTGACCTGGCCACTCTTCTCTGTTTTATAATTACTGACATAAATATCCACAAGAGCTTGTTACAAAGGTCATTAATGACTGCGGCTGAAAGATCATTTAACTCCCTTACTATCGACGGTGATACAAGCACCAACGATTCTGTTCTAATCCTGGCCAATGGTCGAGCAGGGAATAGACCGATAAATGGTGCAAATCAGGATTTTTTGAGGTTTCAGAATAATCTCAATGGGGTGATGTTAGGGCTGGCGGAGTTGATTGCCCGGGATGGAGAGGGAGCAACAAAATTGGTCAGGATAGTAGTTAAGAATGCAGAGAGTGGGATAAGTGCAAAAAAGATGGCCAGGCATATCGCCAGCTCTTCTTTGGTTAAGACAGCCCTATATGGCTCTGATCCGAATTGGGGAAGGTTAATGGCAGCAATTGGCTCCTCGGGAGTAAGAATTGACCCCCAAAGAATAGATATCTATTTTGGTAAATTGCAAGTGACCAGAAATGGTGAGCCGGCATCTTATTCTGAAAGAGAGGCTAACCGGATATTAAAGAAGAAAGAAATAGAAATAGTGATAGATTTGAAACAGGGAAGAGGGGGGGCTAAAGTCTATACCTGCGATTTGACACCCGATTACGTAAACATCAATTCATGTTACAGCCGGAGACCCTGTATTTTAATACAGGGAGGAGGCGGAAGTTTTTAAAAAATATTTGACATAGTTTAAATCTTATGCTATAATAACGCTAATGAATATAGAGGGTAAAACCCAATACTCTATCTATAAAACTGCTTATCACATAGTGTGGTGTACTAAATATAGAAGAAAAATTCTTAAGGGCAATGTCATAACTGCTCTTAAAGATATCTTTCACCAGATCTCTGATGAAAGAAATTGGCCAGTGATCGCTGCTGAGGTTATCGTTGACCACGTACATCTTTTTGTCTCTGCCCCTCCTCAGTGGGCACCTGCTCAAGTTGCTAAAATATTTAAAGGTGTATCTGCAAGAAGACTTCTTATGAAATATCCTAAACTTTCTACTTATAGGGGCAGGAGTAAGCTCTGGTCTCCTTCGTATTATATTGGCACAGCAGGTAATGTCTCTGCTGAAACTATCAAAAGGTATATCAAAGAATGCCAAAATGCGTAGAACACTTAAATGTAAGATAAGACTTTCGCCTGAAGATAAGCAAAAAGCACTAGACTGCATGAGAGTATATTCCTCCTGCTGTAATGAGCTTATGAATATCGCTATCAAAAACAGACTCTTTACAAGATACAAACTTCACTATCTTGCCTATCATAATATTCGTAAAAAATACAATCTTTCCTCTCAACTTGTTGTAACCGCTATGTGGAAAGTTATAGAAACTTTGAGAAGTAGATATAAAAACCACTCTAAGACTGTACCAGAATTCGGAATATATTCTTCTGTAAGGCTTAACTATCCAAGGAACTTTAGTATCAAATGGTCTGAAATTTCTTTTTCCATTATTAATGGCAGAGTTAAAACCATTGTTGTCGGTGCTTATGATAAACTCAGAGATGAGTTTCTTAATGGCCTATGGCAAATAACTGAGTCCCATATTTCTTACGATAAACATAAAGATATTTTCTATTTTAACCTTGGACTCAAAAGAGAAACTCCTCAACTTAGGATAATCAAGAATCCCATTGGCATAGACCTCGGTATTAAAAGAATTGCTGTTACTTCTACCAATAACTTTTTTTCTAACAAACGTGCTCTTTACCTCAAACATAAATATGACTATCTAAGAAGCAAACTCCAACAATGTGGTACAAAATCTGCTAAAAGACATCTCAAGAAACTTGCAAAGAGAATAAGAAACTTCCAAAAAACTGTCAACCATCAAATTTCTAAACAAATTGTAGAACATGTAAAGTCTATTCCTGAAAGTGGAATAGTATTTGAAAATCTCAAGAATATAAGAACCAACGGTTCTCAATTTAGAAAAAAGCAGCGCAAAGACCAATTCAGATGGTCTTTTAGAGAGCTCCAGACGTTTGTGGCTTATAAAGCTGAAGGCACTGGAGTTTCTGTTAAATATATTAACCCCCGTGGAACTTCCCATCAATGTAGTCAATGCGGTTCTACAAATGTTACGAGAGAAGGTTTTGAATTTACCTGCCATGATTGTTCTTACCAGCTGGATGCAGATTTAAATGCTGCGAGAAATATAGCATCGCGGTATATCTCTGATGCTAAGGCTGTTTGTCAACCAGCCAATCGTATCGGCTCTTATACGAGTTAGGTACAAGCCTTGCATTTTAATGCAAGGTAGTTGACGTTACAGCACATAGAAATGTAGAAAGGTCTGGAGTCCTCCCGAAAGGGAGGGATGTAATCGACCCCCGATTTCATCGGGGGACTCCGTATTACTATTTTTTAAATGTTGTAGCTGCAGAGCGAAGCTCTGCTTCGCTACTCCAGAAGACCCTGGAGTAGCAGAGCTTGCTCTGCGTTATTATTGCGAAACAAGTTTCGCTACTCCAATGGCAAAGATAATTAAGATTAATTCTCAGAAGCCCGAAAGAAAAATAATTAGAGAGGCTGTTCGTGTATTGAGAAGAGGAGGGCTGGTGATTTTTCCCACAGACACTGTTTACGGGCTGGGGGCAAGCATTTGCTTTCCTAAAACATTGAGGAAAATTTACCGGATAAAGAAGAGGTCTGGAAAGAAACCTTTAGTCTTCCTGATTGGCTTCAAAAAGGACATAAGAAAGTTCACTAATAAGTTATCCAATGAAGCGAAGAAACTGGTAAGGGATTTCTGGCCAGGTCCTTTGACTTTAGTCTTTCCTTCAAAAAAGTATAAGACAATCGCTTTGAGAATGCCAGACCATAGAATAACTCTGGGGCTGATTAGGGGTGCCGGACCATTAGCTGTGACCAGCGCCAATCTTTCCGGGAAGAAAGAGAATGTGACACTTAAAGCAGTGGAAAATCAACTCTTAAAAGAGGCCGATTTGTGTATCGATGGTGGCAAGGTTCCCCGGGGAACTGTCTCTACTGTCCTGGATGTGACCAATCATCCTTTCCAAGTAATCAGGGAAGGATGCATAAAAGAGAAAGGACTGAGAAAGGCGGTAAAAGGTAAAAACTAAGGTGTATAAGAATATTCTTTTTGTTTGTACCGGTAATACCTGTCGCAGCGTAATGGCACAAGGACTATTCAAGAATATGCTAAGGGAAGAAGGGATAAAGGATGTGAAAGTGAGTTCTGCTGGAATTGCTGCTCTCCCTTCCTTTGCTATTTATGGTGTGCTGGAAAAAGTATTAAAAGAAGAAGATATTGAGATTTCAAACCACAAGCCTACTCGAGTTACTCCACAAATAGTTAAAGATGCTGACCTGATTCTGGTGATGGAGAAAAGACACAAAGAGGCTATTCTGGAGATGGCTCCAGAAGTAAAAAATAGAGTGTTTTTATTAAAAGAGTTTGCTGGTGAAAAAAAGAATTTAGATATTCCCGATCCTATTGGTCAGCCCGAAGAGGCCTATCGAAAGCGCCTGCAGGAAATTAAGGAATATTTGTTGAAAATACTGGAGAAAATCAAAAAAGATTGGAGTAAAAGATTGAAGTAGCCCCGATTTATCGGGGCGTGGATTGGAGCAGCAGGTTTTTGACAATACTTAAATAATTTCGAGGAGAAAGAAATGTCAAGCTTGAAACGATTAGATTCCGAAGTTTACAAAGCAATCTATATGGAAACTAAGAGGCAGGCAGAGAATCTGGAATTGATTGCTTCTGAAAACTTTGTCTCTGAAGCAGTTCTGGAAGCTCAAGGGTCAGTGATGACCAACAAGTATGCGGAGGGCTATCCCCGCCATAGATTCTACGGGGGATGTGAATATTACGATGTGGTTGAATCTTTGGCCATTGAGCGCGCCAAAAAGTTGTTTGGTTGTGACCATGTTAACGTTCAGGCTCATTCCGGAACCCAGGCAAATATGGCAGTCTACTTTGCCGTTCTTGGCATAGGGGATACAATTATGGGGATGCACTTGTCGCATGGAGGACACCTCTCCCATGGTCATCCTACGAGTTTCTCTGGCAAATATTTTAAGACTGTGCCCATAGGTGTATCTAAAAAAACAGGACGCATAGATTACCGGGAGATGAAAAGCCTGGCCATCAAACATAAGCCAAAATTGATTGTTGCTGGGGCCTCCGCCTATTCCAGGATTATAGATTTTAAGAAGTTTCGAGAGGTCTGCGACAGGGTGGGTGCTTTTTTGATGGCCGATATTGCCCATATAGCAGGACTGATCGCTGCTGACCTGCACCCTTCTCCCATTCCTTACGCTGACTTTGTAACCACTACTACCCATAAGACGCTTCGCGGACCAAGAGGTGGAATGATAATGTGTAAGAAGAGATATGCTTCGCTTATAGACAGAAATATCTTTCCTGGAATACAGGGAGGTCCTCTCATGCACGTTATTGCTGCCAAAGCTGTGGCCTTTAAGGAGGCGCTTACGCCCGGATTTAGAAAATATCAGGCTCAGATAATTAAAAATGCCAGGGCGCTGGCTGAAGGATTGATAAGGAAGGGATTCAAGATTGTTTCTGGAGGTACAGATACACACCTGATGCTGGTAGACCTGAGAAATAAGAGATTGACCGGGGATATGGCTGAAGAAGTTTTAGATAAGGCGGGTATTACGGTTAATAAGAATAGTATTCCCCACGATCCGGAGAAACCCTTTGTGACCAGTGGAATTCGTTTGGGCACACCGGCCCTGACTACCAGGGGCATGAAGGAAGAAGATATGGAGAAAACTGCCGCGCTGATATCAGATGCCCTCGAGCATCGTTATGATGAGGATTATCTTGCCAGTTTGAAAAAGGAAGTACGTAAACTAACCAGAAAATTTCCTTTATACAAAAAGAGACTGAGAAAGTAATAACTGGACAGTCCATAGCAAGATTAATTTTTTCATTCCTGGTAGAAATTAAATGCTTACAGCCTCCTAAGCGAGAAAACACCCGGCTTTAGCCGTGGTGATGAACCCCGCCCCTCTTTGAGGGGCTGGGTGAATTGCTTCCTTTTGTTTTCTTTGCATTTTTTCTTGAACGAATTTGTTGATATATGCTATATTATATACAAATATGGAATACAAACATTCTACTACAGCCGGCAACGTATCAAGCCAAACAATCCAAAAATATATTGAAGCACAGAGTAAATCATGATAACTAAAACTATTTTGTTGAAAATTAAAGAACCTGACATATTAAAATTTAAACTACTGCGACAAGAACATTCTAAAACCTTGAACTTGGGAATAGAATATCTTTCCAATCAGTGGCCAAACAAAACCAGTCATTCTCAACTTTACAGTTATCTTAAGAAAAAAACTATTATCCCGTCGTCAGTTCTCAACGAGGCGGTAAGACTTATTCGTTCCCGTTGGATAACTTTTTGTAAACAACGGAAACAACATATTAAAACTTCCATTCCCCATTTTAAGAATACCGTTGCTATTGGATTTAATAACCAAAATTGGTCTGTCAGAAAAGATGGTTGTAAATATTCTATAGGTTTTCCTATCAACGGCTCAAAACCATATTTTGAGTTAGCATTATCCGACAGACAAAAGGATACCCTTGATAGATTATCTACGGCACAAATTAAGATTGGGAACGGTCAACTTTTAGAACGAAAAAACAAATGGTATTTTGTAGCCACTCTTAATTTCTCCGAATCCGAACAAACCACCGGAGATAATATAGTCGGAGTTGATCTTGGGTTAAACAATATTGCCGTTTGTTATGACAAAGAACAAGGTAAAACCAAATTCTACTCTGGCAAAGAAATCAGGTTTCATAGAACCAGGTATGCCTTACGAAGAAAATCACTTGGTAAAACCAAGAAACTTGATTGCATTCGTAAATCAAGAACCAGGGAACGGCGTTGGATGAAAGATTTTAACCATAAATTATCTCGCCGAATAATCAACTTTGCTCTTAAAGTAAAAGCAGGAATAATCCATCTTGAGAATCTGGAAAACATAAGAATTACGGCTAAAACAAACCATAAACAAAGACAACGGCTGGGGAATACACTGCACAACTGGCCATTTAACCAGCTTAAACAATTTATAGAGTATAAAGCAAAAGAAATAGGAATAACTGTTGATATTATTGATCCTGCTTATACTTCTCAAGAATGCCCGAGATGTCATAACATAAGTCATTTAAACCGCAGTGGAGTGTGGTTCCGCTGCCGAGCCTGTGGGTATACCTCACACGCTGACAGAGTCGGTGCAATAAACACAGCCAACCGACAACCTGGCGATGTGGTAACAGCATTGCTGCCCGGGATTGTATATCCTTCTCGGGAAGGGCTGCCTGACACCGCCCTGAACTTAAGGGTTGCCCGAAACGGAAACGGACAGAGGGCGTCAACCACTTAAGAATCTCCCGAGTTTAGTCATGGAGAGTGTCAACTCTTATATTCTTGTCTGTCATTTGAAAGCTTAGATGTCACACTCTTATATTCTTGTCTTTCTCCTTTCAGGACTAATTTCTTTAGTGGTAACGCCTCTCATTATTCTCCTGGCGAGAAAATTCGGGGTAATGGATAGGCCGAGTGAGCGTAAAGTTCACCAAAGACTAATTCCCTCCTGGGGTGGGTTGGCAATCTATGTTGCCTTTAGTGGTTCCATAGCATTAATTTTTCTTTTCAATGATGCCTTTCGTCTTCTACTCCGCTCCCACCATTTTCTGGTTCAAAAGTATTTATTGGGAATACTTCTGGGAGCAACAATTATCACTATTTTAGGGTTAATTGACGATAAGAAAGGACTCAAGGCGACCATTAAATTACTCGGCCAGGTTATTGCAGGCGTAGTTCTACTCTGGTATGGAATAAGAATAGTGGGAATAAACAATCCTTTTGGTAAAACATATCTTGAATTCTCGTTATACTTAAGTTTCATAATTACAATTATTTGGACAGTTACTTTCATTAACTCCGTCAATTTGATCGATGGACTCGATGGATTAGCCGCAGGTGTAGTGGTAATTGCTTCAATAACCTTTTTTGTTATCACTCTTTTTCAAATCGATAAGCAGAGCAATGTAACAATTATTAACAGGCTGGAACTGGTGGCTATTATGGCTCTAGCTTTGGTGGGAAGCACAAGCGGGTTTCTTCTCTACAATTTTCATCCAGCAAAAATCTTTATGGGCGACACTGGCAGTATGTTTCTGGGATTTATCCTGGGGGCGATTACAATAATGGGAACATTGAAAACTGTGGCTGCAATTGCTCTGTTAGTTCCCATTATGGTAATAGGTCTTCCTTTATTGGACACTTTCCTCACTATTCTTCGACGGTTGAAGAAGAGAAGGCCTCTTCTCCAGGCTGACAGAGAACACCTCCACCATCGCCTATTGGACTATGGCTGGGGCCAGAAAAGGACGGTTCTTTTAATGTATGGGATTTCTGGGATATTGGGATTGGGAGCAATTCTTTTGACTATCCTTTAAAGAAAAGGTTTTATGCCCGTAATTTGAAATTTGTAGAATGGGTCCGCTACGAAGAAGATTGTTATATGAAAAAGATAATTTGTATCTTTGGCACAAGACCTGAAGCCATTAAGATAGCGCCTGTGTTGAGAGAATTACAAAAGAAGAAAGATTTATTCAAAACCATAGTGGTAGTTACCGCTCAACACAGACAGATGCTTGACCAGGTCCTGAGACTGTTTAATCTTCAATCCGATTACGATTTAAATATAATGCAAGAATCTCAGAGCCTTTATTATATCACTACCAGTGCGTTTTCCAGATTGGAAAGGGTAATTAAGAGGGAGAATCCGGATTTTATTCTTGTCCAGGGAGATACCACGACAACTTTTGCAGCTGCGTTGGCTTCTTTTTATCAAAAAGTCCCCGTTGGTCATATTGAGGCAGGACTCCGTTCTTATGATAGATTCAATCCCTATCCTGAGGAGGTAAACAGACTTCTCACAGATGCCTTGTGTGAACTCCACTTCGCTCCCACTCTCACGGCAAAAAGGAACCTTCTTAAAGAGAACATAAACAAAGAGTCCATTTTCGTAACTGGAAATACTGTGATCGATGCCCTCTATTCAGCCTTGAAGAAGCCACATCGGTTCAGGAATCCGATTTTAAAAAAAATCGACTTCACCAAGAAAAGAATAATCTTAGTTACTGCTCACCGCAGAGAAAATTGGGGAACTCCACTGGAGAATATCTGTTTAAGCATTAAAAAACTCATTCAAAAATACGACGATTTGGAAATTGTCTATCCAGTCCATCTCAATCCTGAAGTGAAGAAAGTTGTACATAAAATACTGAAAAACTCTCCTCGCATCCATCTTACTAAACCATTAGATTATCTCGATTTCATAAATCTTTTGAATAAATGCTTCTTAGTGTTAACTGATTCCGGCGGGCTGCAAGAAGAGGCACCCTCTTTAGGTAAGCCCGTGTTAGTGTTAAGAGAAGTTACTGAAAGGCCGGAAGGTGTAAAGGCTGGTACGGTAAAAGTCGTTGGCTTATCTAAAGAGAGAATATTTAGGGAAACCTGTAAATTACTGGATAATAAGAGAATGTATGAGAGGATGGCTAAATCGGTTAACCCCTATGGCGATGGAAAGGCATCCACAAGAATAGTTGACGCCCTTCTATACTATTTTAAGAAATAGAAAATGATAGAACATTACGATTTTGGCAGGATAGTTGTCGATGGAAAAGAGTACACCTCTGATGTGATAATCTATCCCGACCATGTTGATGGTAATTGGTGGAGGAAAGAAGGGCATCGACTACAGGTAGTTGACATTGAGAAAGCTATAGAAGAGAAGCCCGAAATTCTAATTGTTGGCACCGGAGCTTCGGGATTGATGGAAGTCCCTAAGGAAGTAGAAAGTTGTCTAACTTCCCAAGGGATAAAATTAG
>JABUBN010000177.1_pt1 | contig 17303 bp, 20 predicted proteins | sample 7240341 | NCBI WGS metagenome assembly JABUBN01 (sample SAMN07256345, study PRJNA390944) | subsurface metagenome | isolation source: Methane hydrate marine sediment | place: Pacific Ocean: Eastern North Pacific, ODP site | reverse complement strand
ATTAGGACTTTTTCGACAGTTACATCTAACATCTGTTTAATTCAAGTGAACTACTCAAACGAGAGCCCAGAGACGACAAAACGATTCTTTCTAAAGATGTCAAAAGAAGGATTCGATCCCGAATATGGAAAGAGAGAAGTTTTTTTTTTATAATTCCGTAGCCAATCAGATGGGTGAGTTACCCTTCATAACCTGTTACGATGCGAAATTTGATGAGAATACAGGAAGATCCCATATTTTACTAGAAGATATATCAAAAACCCATTTTCAGACAGAATATCCTTTACCACCGACTTATATCAATTGTATAAGACACATTGAAGGATTAGGCAAATTACATATTTTATGGTGGGATCATGGACGTCTAGAAGAGTTTCCATATCCTTCCATATTTATGGGCAAAAGCATTATGATTATGCACTATGATTATGAAAAGGGGGTAAATGATCAAGAAAAATTAGTACAAGAATTCTTGAATTTCATAGGTGATAGAATATCTAAACCAAGTCAAAAAATTTTGAATAATTCAATTGAATTTGCTGTTAAGTATCGATGGGAATGTTACAAAAAGGGAAGAAATCTTACTTTATGCCATGGAGATGCTCATGCATGGAACGCTTTTTATCCAAAAGACAACATTGATGGGAAACTTTACTTTGGTGATTGGCAAACCATTTCAGTAAATAAGGGTATAACTGATTTAGCATATTTTATGGGAGTCCATTGGCATCCCGAGCGAAGAAAGAGACTGGAGAAAGTGCTTCTACGAAAATACCATAAACTATTAGAAGAATCTGGAATTACCAATTATTCTTGGAAAGATTGTTATAATGATTATAGATCAGCTATTGTAGTTCTAATTCATACTTGTCCAATATTGCAATGGTCTAGTAAAAAAATACCTGCTTTCGTTTGGTGGTCACATTTAGAAAGATTGTTGAGCGCATTCGAAGATCTAAACTGTAATGAATTAGTTAAAATAGAATAAAAATAATTGTCTTTATACTTGTTCAGGTAAAGTTTTGATTTCTCTAAATTATCTGATTTTTTTCAATAGAATTTTCATTGAAATCAGACTCTGAATTTACCTTTCCAATCCAATTTCAAAGGAGATTAGGATAAAATTTATAAACTGCGTACTGGGGACATTAAAGGATTTTTATGTAAAAAAATGATTTAACCGAAAAAAGAGATTGAAATTATATATTTAAATAAGATATTATCTTTACCATCATTAAGCTAAACAACTATAAAGAGAAAGCGAAATTCATATGAAATTAAAAACAAAATCTAAAATTAATATATTATACACCTTAATGATCATTTTCGCTTTATTTCCAATAATTACTACTAATAACAGTTTTCTTAAGAATGACAGCAATAATACCAATGCTGATGATAGAGACCAAGAGACTTATTTCGTTCCTTATGGAATAGAAGATTTAGCATTATCTAGTATACCTGCCTTTCTAGTTTGGAACTTTGCTACGCCAGCAGCAAATATAAGAAATGTAGCAATCTCATCCAACGGACAGTATATCGCCGTTGGTAGCTATGATTGGAACCTATATTTCTTTGAAAATGACAATTCCACACCGCTTTGGAGCGCAAATGTAGGAGAAACGATGGAGGCTGTAGCAATTTCGGCCGATGGGCAATATATTGTTGTTGGAACTTATATCATGGGTGAAAAAGTCTATTTATTTGAGAAAAACAATTCGTTTCCACTCTGGAGTTATGATACTGGAGGTAGAGTAGTTTCTGCAGCAATTTCGTCTGATGGACAATATATTGCTGTTGGGACAGGTAGATTTGATGATAGCGTATTATTATTCGAAAAAAACAGTTCCACACCGCTTTGGAGATATAACACAGGATCTTATGTTGCTTCTGTTGCGATCTCTTCTGATGGGAATTATATTGTTGCAGGAAGCCATAACAATAAACTATATTTCTTTGAGAGAAACAGTTCTACTCCAATTTGGACATATAACACGCCGGATTGGGCCCAATCTGTGTCGATTTCCTCTGATGGTAATTATATTGTTGTTGGAACCGCCAATGGGGTTAATCCTCTTCATGGAATACATTTATTTGAAAAAGATAATTCTACACCACTCTGGAGCTATACTACAGGACATCCTATCTGGTCTGTAGCAATTTCTTCCGATGCTCAATATATTACTTTTGGAACTGCATATACAGACAATCAGGTCTATTTCTTTGAGAGAAATAATTCCACTCCACTCTGGAGCTTTGATGCTGGAGATAGCATAAGTTCTGTCGCAATATCATCCGATGGGCAATATATAGTTGCTGGAAGCTATGATAATAAAGTCTATTTGTTTGGTAAAAATAGTTCCACTCCTCTTTTCGAATGGATTACAGGAGGTTCTGTAGAATCAGTAGGGATCTCTTCTGATGGAACTTATTTCGTTGCTGCGGGTAATGATAATAATGCATACCTATTCAAAATAGCTATTATACCACATATCGAAATCAATTTACCTACGCTGAATCAAATATATGGATCATCTGCTCCTGAATTTAATATTACTACTTATAATCTTTCTCCAATAAATACAACTTGGTATACTATAGATGGGGGATTGACAAATTATACCTTTTCTGGTTTAACAGGTTTTATTAACCAAACAGCATGGGAGGTAATAGAAGATGGAGCTATACCAGTTAGATTTTATGCAAATGACTCTTTAGTACATATTGGATTTAAGGATGTTCAAATTTTGAAAGATACAATTAACCCGGTTATTACTGTTCACTCCCCACTTCAAGATAAAAGCTTTGGAAATGTTACCCCCCCTTTTAATGTTTCAATTATTGAAGAGCATCTTGAATCTACTTGGTATACAATAGATGGTGGATTGACCAACTATACTTTTTCTGGTTTAACAGGTTTTATTAACCAAACAGCATGGGATTTAAAGGAAGATGGTGTTATAACTCTTAGATTTTATGCAAATGACTCTTTCGGTTATATTGGATTTGAGGATGTTCAAATTTTGAAAGATACAATTAACCCGGTTATTACTATTCACTCCCCACTTGATGAGGATGTATTTGGGAGAAAAGCCCCTAAGTTTAACATCTCTATTTTTGAGGAAAATCTTGAATCCATTTGGTATACCTTAGAAAATATATCGGGGACTTTTCTTTTTACAGAATTAACTGATAATATTGACCAAGATGGGTGGACCGCCCTTCCTCAAGGAAATATTACTATAACATTTTATGCTCAAGATGGCACAGGAAATATTGGAATTGAAAGCGTGATTGTTATAAAAAAGATTCCCTTCCAAATCCCGGGATATAATCTCCTCTTTTTCCTTGGCATTCTATCACTTGTAACAATCTTTCTCAGTCAAAAACTAAGAAAATCCTAAAATCTAATCAAATTTTTATTGAGTTCAAAGTTTTTGTTTAGTCTTTTCAAATGATTTTTCATCGAATTCAGACTCTGAATTTACCTTTCCATCCCAATTTCAAAGGAAATTGGGGCAAAATTTAAAAAAGCTCGAACCTTGTGTCTCATAAAACGGAGGAAAAGACAAATGAGCGAAAAATCGAACCCAAATAAAAATAAGTACACCTATAAATATGTGCAATTCACGGTCACACCACGCGAAAAAAAGCAAATTAAACATTTTGCCAATAAAGAGAACTTTAAAACCACTTCCGAATTCGTGAGAAGAATTGTATTTGAATATATCAGAAGACAAGAGAATCCCGAACTATTCCATTCCCCTGTTAACAATTCCATAAATCTTCAAATGGAACGGATAGCTAAAGACATTCGGGAAATCATGAAAAACCAAGACATTTTTCTGCAGAGGGAAGATACAATAGAGGAAATTTATGTAGGTTTCAAAGATTTCTTTATAAGTTTTTGATAAATCATTAGTAATAAAAAATACCCCCTAGATATATCTTCTTGAAGAAATTATTCATCTGTGGTCTTGAATTTTAATCTTTCACATTCTCTCCAGTTATCATTTTTAAAGAAATCTTCAGCATATTGACACTTTAAACAAGTAACTCCATTCTCGTCCATAATTTTCACTATTGGATTTTTACAGACACTTATATTTTCTTCTTTTAATTTTTCAAATCCAAGAAATCGACAATAACTTTCACTTTCTATTGCCAAACCTATTTTAGTTGGAGATAATGACCCCCAATTACCAATATAATCCTTATGACCACACTTTAAGCTAGAGAGTTTGCCACTAATAAATAAACTGATATTTGTATTTTCTTTAAGATCAAAATACAATAAATCATTATCTAATGTGCCGATCTTCTTAACTAAAATCTCATCGAATTTTGATTTATTTACTTCATATTTACTATAATAATCATCAATAATAACTTTATTTTGATTTACGATTATATACACCATCTAATTATTACCTCGTATTTTCTATTCAATCCTAAGTGATTCTTCATCTATTAAATCAATGTTACCTTTATGTTTAAAATCAATTTATTAACGAACAAATAAACACTATATTTTAAATAATAGACTATCAAAAATTTTTAATTGAAAATAATTTATCCCTTAAGTAATTTGGAGGGCACAAGGGAGATACCAAATATTAGAGGGAATGGGGAAAAAGATAAATTTCTACTAAATTTCCTATAAGTTAAGATAATAATGAAGTGAAGTTTAATTTATAGAACTCTAAATATATCTGTTTTTAATACTATATTATATTAAAGAAACTTAAAAGAAATTAAATTGAGTTTTTATGTTTGTGAGAAGTTTAGATATCAAAGAATTTAGAGGAATAAAGGCTTGTGTTAATGCTTTAAAATTTAGCAATTTTACAATTTTAATTGGAAAGAATAATGCCGGAAAATCTTCAATATTGGAAGCATTGTCTTTATTACCAGAGCCAAATATTAACGATTATTTCACTCGAAAAAGTAAATTAAATAATTTACGAGATCTTCATCAGGGTTCACTTAAAGATCTCTTGTATCTTTATGCTGGAACTTCAAATTTACAATTCGGGATTGAAAACTCAGCTGCAATAATTGAAATAAGTGAAGTAGATATTCGAACGTCTTGGAATAAAAAATGGACTTCTACAGGGACAGCAATCTCAAAAATGTATAATTTATCTCAAAAGGAATTGTTAGAAATGGTCCTATTCATTCCTTTTACGACATCTATTTTGATAGACTTAGAAAATAGAATGAGGGTTCTTAAGGAATTAATAATGAAAAAAGGATATCATATTCAACTTGCAAATTATCTAAACGAATGTGTTAATGATGTCTATAGTGAACTTGTTTTTCTCGAGCCTATTAGTTTGAGAAAAGTATATCCTGACAACAAAGTGTATCTCAAATTGAAAGATCTTGGATCAGGAGCAGAAAAATTGATAAAAATTATGGCAATATTTGAAGTATTATCCCCTAAGCTTATTTTAATTGATGATTTTGAAGCAGGATTTCATCCTACAATGATCAAACTATTCTTAAAATGGTTGAAGAAAAAAAAATGGCAAACAGTTATTTCAACCCATAGTATAGATGTATTATATCACTTGGTTGATATTAAACCACTGGATACTACAATTATCCAATTAAATAAATCAAATGAGGATGTCTTAAGTCATGAAATTTTGACTCTAGATGAATTAGAAGATTTATTAGATGCGAACACAGACCCACGCTTGTTATTGGACGCACTTCGATTATAAAACCTCGTTGTGATTTTGATGAGATTAATAGACAGTTTGAGAGGAATTGAATCTTACTATTTAGTTATTTCTGGTAATGGAACATTTCCAGAGAATGTTATCTTGAAAAATCTTTGTAGGAAATATAATGGACATGGCAAAGCTATTTTTTATATAAGTACACCAATTAAGAAACAAACAGGATTGAATGCTCTTAATGCCATCTCATTATATCCTAAGAAATTTCAGATAAATTCAATGATTTTCATTGTAGATGGGGAACACATTAAGCAGAATGCCAGGATCGAGATCAAGAAGCATTTAAAATCTAAAGGAATAGGGATTAATGAAGTTATACCCCTCCAAGGAGCCTTCTTAATAAAATGTAAATCAGGACCATATAACATCATTCTATTTTGCATCATATTAGGACCAGAAGTTTTCATTGAAGAAGAAGTTGCTGAATTGATTGAGTATAATTTGGGGGTAAAAATTGACCTCTCCCAGAAAAGAGAACCCGCTGGGAGAAAAACTATTAAAAATCAAATAAAACAAGTTTTAAGGGAAAAGGGGAAAACTATTGAAGAGTTAGTAAACAATACTGGAAAAATTAAACTTGAACAAACATTTCCCAACATATGTGCAGTTCTTAAAAAAATAGAAGAAGAGCAATAAATAGTTAATTAGCTTATTTGAGAAGTGCTGCATTTCTATCTAGATCATAACAATAACCCTTTGAGTGACCGGAGGATCACCCGGGGAACAGAAAATATCAAAATTATCTCATTTGAAAACCTACTTTTTTAGCAGGGGCACCACGGGGGAGGGAGATAAAACATAAAGGAGAAATTGGGAAAAAAAGATTGTATAATAGTTATTCTCCAAATTGAGACTCCTATATAGTTTGTATAAACCAAAGAAGACCCTACACTTCTAATGGGAGAGTATTATTGCGAAGAGATAACTATGGTTGGAATTTAATAGCTATCGAATCTTCCAATAATAATATTGAAGAGTTTCTTTTAATCAGAAAAATATAGTGTTTTTATGAAAATGGATAAACCAATATTGGCTTGGACAATTGATGATTTAGAATTACTACGGGATGATCCTTATAATTTAGAGGATATGAATATTGAATATAAAGAACAATATAGTGGAAATCCTAGTGAGTTGAGAAAGGATATTATATCATTTGCTAATTCTGAAGTAGGTGGTTATATATTATATGGGATAAGAGATGACCCGTTTGAACTTATTGGTATTAGTCGGAATCAGTTGGATAATTTAAAAAACACTATTGACACCATCATAAATATTAATATCGATCCACACCTTGATCCACCACCTACAACAAATCCTATATTCTTATCTGATGGATTGTATGTTTTAGGAGTGCAGATATTTCCAAAAGAAAAGGGTTTGTATGCAATCCGGAAAGCAAATAATCCAAATAACCCTAATTTTCAATATTATTCATTTTGGATTCGATCAGGTGGCCGTAAAAGGCAACTCTCAATGGAAGAAGTGAATTCTTATATTATAAAAACCGATCCCTATAAAAAATATATCGAAGTTAGAGTAGATTTTGGTTTAGTAGGAAAACCAGGTAAAGTAGAAGAGTTTATAAGTGTACATGGTGTAAATAAATCCATTCGGCCAATAACAGTTCGCAGTTATGGGTTTCATATTTTAGATAATAAGGATAATAAATGGCTTAGTTTTTGGTTAAAAGCACCTAATTATAGGTATCCTACAACTATTTTAAATACACCTCCAAACACAAAATTGCTAGATGGTGATAAATGTTCAGGATACTACCCTATATCGATGTTTAGAGAAGATCTCTCTAGTCATAATATAACTTTACCAACTAAAATAAAAGGATTTATAAATACCAATGATGGAGTATTTTATTCAGAAGAAAAAGATTTGATGGAAGATATGATTTCTGAACTTTCAGTTGACTCTTAACTCCTACTGAATTACTTATTAAGTAATTCCACCCATGAAATATTTTTTTCTAAACTTCTTGAGAAATTGAATTTCTAATAATCTTCTTTTTTAGGAGGGGGCAACACGGGGGAGGGAGAAAATAATAACAAGAGAGAATAGAGAAAATATATATGGAATTTAATATAAAAAAATTCCACTACCAACCTTAAAAAATTTATGGGAAAAGGCTATCAATATAGGAATCCCAATCTGTCCTGATTTTGAATCCTTTTTTGAGCCAAATCATTATTAAGAAAATTAAGAAAGACGGAAAAACTTGAGAAATTAATTTTTCCAATATAAACTCTTCAGGATCTTTTGATAAGGGAGGGATTAAATGTCTTGGTTTTATTTGAATTGGTTTAGTTATTTCAGGATGTGCAATTTTATTTCTATAGTCAAAACACGAATCTATAAAATTTTCAAGATCTTGTTTAGTTCCAAAAGTGTTAAGAGGAGTCTTTAATGGATATTTTCTCTGGAAAATCCATTGCCAATATTCTTTTTGGTCTTCACATATCTCTAAAAATGCTTTGGTACAAGGGATTCTATTGTTATTTTTTGAAATTATTTTTGCTAATGAATACTTAGATAATTGACTATTTAATTTTTTATATAAATTTTTATGATATAATAATCCCTCAAAAGTTGAAATAAGAAGAAAATTACTAACATTTGAATAAGGAATATTTCTTATTGAAACTAGAATATCCATCGCATATCGAAAACTTTCAACATCTCTTAAAGTAATATCATAAGAATAAAATGTTTTATAAAAATTATCATAATTATTATTCCAGACATTTTTCCAGTCAATATGGTATTGAGATTTATCTGGAAAATCTAAATATAATTCTCTTTGAGGTGGTGGAAATGCATAATATGTATAACAATTCATATGATCATACCTTTGAGAAAAGGGCGGTAATATAGCAAAATAAACATCTCCGAAGGTAAAAAACTCGGGATCATAGTGCCTACCATAACAAATAAAAAAATCATGAATACTTTTCAATTTTTCATTAAAAATATCTTTGTGTGAAAAAATACTAAATGGATATGAAGGTGTTATACCTTCCTCATAGGGCTTATCGTTTGAGGTTCTTTTCTTCAAAGAAAATTTTACTTCCATTAATGCTTTAGGTTTATCTGACCAATATTGTTTCCAAGATTTTGGTGTTTCTTTAAACGACGGAATATTGTGTGGTTTTTCGATATCGGTTATATCTTTTATAATGTGGTTTGAATCTAAAATAAACTCTTTATCTCCAACAGGGAATTTAGCACCAAAAGTGGGGATTAACAATAAATAATCAAATGAATCTGAAAGTAATACTTCCTTTTCAAGGATATCAAATTTTTCCTCAAAAAATCTAATAAGTTCTGTGGAATTCTTATTTAATCCCCTTTTCTTAGCAAATCCTTTAATTGTGAGAAAGAAATGTCTAAAATAATGACTTTGTAAAAGATTATGAGTTCCATTTGATTCATATTTCCATTGATAAGTTCCAATTTTGTTATTTTTATAGACTTTATCTAAAAAATCTTTCCCTTCCTTTTCTAAAAGTATTTTTCCAATTTCTTTATCTGTCTCTAAGTAAAATTTGAATAATTTCCAACTCTCATCTTTAACATCTTGGATATTAGAATTTAATACCGCCAATTTTTAAATTACCCTCCGACATATACATCTTTTACATTAAAAACAAGATCTAATCAATTTATATATTTAATTCTTAATACAATAATTATCGCTATTCACCTCCTTTTTTAGGAGGGGGCACCACGGGGGAGGGAGATTAAATAATAAAATATTCAATCCCATAATATATCAGACTACAAATAATTCAATAATCATAACTAAACATTAATCTTTTTTAATCAAAATTCTTAATTTAAAATAATTTCTAAGAAAATTCTTTATTTATATTGAAAATGGAAAAATCCTTCTATACTGCTGATGAAGAAAGATGGAAAGAGGAATTTGAGTTAAGAAAAAAAGCCGCAGAATATCTGAAAGTACCAAATGGTGCTAAGGTTCTCGAAATACTTGTAGGGGAGGCAGATTACGGTAGAATTGTGGCTAAGTATTATAATGTTGAAGTAATTTCGATTGAAATTAATGAAAACGATATCAAAAATGCGAAAATAAAAATTAAGAAGGATGGATTAACGAATAACGTTACAATTTTGAAAAGAGACGTAGTTGGTAATAAATTTCCTGATAATAGCTTTGATTACATCATAAATTTTATTGGATGGACGGATGTTACTGCTTATTATGGAAGACAGGTTGTTGAAAAAGTTATTAAAGAAACCTTAAGAGTTTTAAAGGAGAATGGGACAATAAGTATCTCATTTACACCAAAAATAGCTCCCGTTGATGACATTTCTAGGAAGGATATAGAACTTCAAAATTTCATGTGGGTTAGTGAACAGAGACCTGAGCACTTTGATGAGGAATTTTTTATAGAATTATTGAAAAAGCATCACGTTAAAATAGTGAAAAAACATATTATAACTGCTAAGAAAAGCAGAATTAACCCAAAAGATGCTAAAGGTGGTATTGAATGGGAGAGTCTACATTGCAATGATTGGTATCCTCCCGATGTTAAATTTAGAGCTCCAGAAGAAATCTTCAAGAAGTTTTCAAAGCATATTAATAAATATGGGGTGCCTTCCCATATGAATAAAATTGTGTTGTTAATTGGAAATAAAATGTAGATAGCTAAGTATGTTGTTGTGAGTTGCGTAATGATGGATATTTTAATTCTGCCATATGAAAAAGATAAAGCAGAAGATGTGTGTCTTGTTCATAATTCAGCCTTTAAATCTTATATTGAAGAATTTGGTTTGCTTTACGGTTATAGAAAACTAAACCCAAACGACATACGTAATTGGATAAAAAATCAAGAAAGCAAAATTTGGTTAGCCTATGCGGATAATGAACCTGTGGGGTATGTACATTGTTCTCAATGGGTAGAAAAGATGGATAATGAAATCGTGGGGTTATATTTTCCAGAAACAGTTGAGGGAAGAGGTCAAAGTAAGATTGCTGCTGTACCAACATTTAGAAAAAAGGGTATTGCGAAGGCTCTAGTAGAACATGCAATTGAATATTATAAAAAAGTAGATGCTGAAATTGCAATAGCATTAGCCTATAATGATAATACTCTAGCATCACAATTTTTGACAAAACTTGGGTTTACACACGAAAGATATCACTATTATGATAAATATTCAAAAACTGAGCCTTTTGAAATGGATGCGGTGCTTGCTACGTTTGATTTACTACAACCCTTGCCAAACATTACCTTGAATCCAGAAGTAAACGTTAGAATTTTTGCCGAACATGATCTTCCTGCGAATTAAAGATATTTTTGGTAAAGCTAGACCTGATCTTTGGGGTAGTAATCCAACTATGGAACAAATAATTGGATGGTATAAAGAAGGACGGGGGGAAATAACTCTGGTAGCTGAATTTGAGGGAAAGGTGGTGGGATGTATGGAATACACATCAGTTGGGGCGATTGGTATTCCTGGTGTTCTTCCACAATACAGAAAAAAGGGTATTGGATCAACATTATTTTATAATTTATTAAAATCTATGAAAGAAAATGGATTACCTAAAGCCTTAGCAGATTCTGGTTATGTGTCTGAGCTAAGAAAAGCAATTAGAATGTATAAAAGATTTAATTTTGACTTATCAAGAGAACTTTGGGTGTGGGTAAAAAATGTATGAGATTCGAAAAGTATTATACAAGGAAAACGTATTTTTTCTGCACAAAATATAAAGATATTGCACGAAAATGGAGAGAAAAGATAAAGAGATTGAGGAAATAAAGAAATTTAGAAAGAAATTTTACGACGATCATGCGAATGATTATGATAACGAGTGGTGGAATGATGAAAATGCATTAGAGGAATTTAAAGGCTTCAAAAAATTTGTTAAAGTAAAACCTGGTGATATGGTTTTGGATATTGCCACAGGAACAGGGACCTTCTTAATTGAAATGGCGAAAGCGGGTGCTATTTGTTACGGAATTGATCAATCTCCAAAGATGCTCGAGAAGCTAAGATTTAAAGTCAAACAAGAAAGAATGGAAAAAAATGTAGAAAAGATTAGTGTAGGCACTGCGGAAAAATTACCTTACACTGATGGAATCTTAAACTGGGTTGTTTGTATAGGGATGCTAGAATATTATCCCTTAGAGTATGCAAAAGCTGTTTTATTAGAAATAATTAGAGTCCTCAAGCCTGAAGGACATTGTTTCATTGATATTCCTAATCCCAATAACTCTTATGCTCGAGAGAGAGATTGGATATATAGTTATAATCTTGAAGAATTTGAAAAAATGATAAAATCTTTAGAATTAAAAATTTCAGCAAGAAATAATGCAGGTTACATGTTTCAATATCTCCTGTTTAAACCTTAGTTTTTTATGTCCAAAATCCTGAATTCAAAAAGGCATTCGAAATAAAAAATTGCTTTGTCCTGGTAAATGAAAGAGTTGCTTCTGGATCTTAAAGTCTTCTCAATTTGGACTTAATTGTGTTTTAAACCACTTTTCTAGATTTAAAAATTTTTTACATTGAGTTGAAGGTCTAAAATAAAAAAACAATAAATCATTATTTGCACATGATTTCTATATGAGTAAAAAAAATATTAGAGAGCACTGGAATATTGACGCCCTAGCCTATCAAAAGAGGGAAAAATTATCAACGGAATATGTACTTTATGGTCCTCACTGTCCAACTGAGGATGATCTAAATCTTCTAGGAGATGTTCGAGGGAAAGAAGTTATTGAACTTGGGTGTGGTGGTGCTCAACATTCTATAGCACTTGCCAAAAAAGGAGCGAATTGCACAGGAATAGACCTATCAGAGGAGCAATTAAAATTCGCTAAAAAATTGATCGAAGAAAACAAGGTTAAGGTTAAACTTATCCTCGGGGATATAGAAAATTTAGATATGATTGAGGATAACCTATTCGATACAGCTTTTTCTGCATTTGCTTTAGATTGGGTTCAAGATCTGGATAAAGTCTTTCAAGAAGCATATAGGATTCTCAATGACGCGGGTATATTTGTATTTAGTATGGGTCATCCGTTTTATAATTGTTTAGGTAACTATCCAAATCCTCGTGATTTAAAAATTAAGTTAGGTTATTTCCAGAGAAATATTCTGGAAAAGGATGACAATTCGGGAATAACAATGAATTTTGTTTTGCCAACAATTAGTGATATAATTAATAGTCTAATAAATACTGGTTTTGTTATTGAGAAAATCGTTGAACCTGAACCAGTAGAAGATAAATTTATGGATGGTACATCTCATGATTATTATCCAGTTGAAATTTTAAAAACAGTGCCGGCAACGATAATAATTAAAGTAAAAAAAAAATAAGTTAGATATACTGTCTTGACATTCGATAGCTTTCACAGTCATAGTTTAAATATCTTTCAATTTAACAAAAATATTATTTTTAAGAGTGAGAATATTTGAATAAGAAATATTACGATACAAACAAAGAACTCTGGGATGAGCTTGCTAGGTTAAATTATGAAGCAGAAAATGAAGATTATAGTGTAAAATCATTTTTAGAGGGACAAACTACTCAAAGATCTTATGAATTGATACGGGGTAGGAAAATAATAGATATAGTAATTATAACAAAGTCTGAGTATAATAGAACTCAATAGTGAGAAGTAATTTTGTGTTTTTTAAGTTTGTAATAAGCTAAACAAATTGAAAATGTAAGAATTATTAGCATAATTGCTCCTATAATCTTTCCTTTTACAGTATTCATAAAAAGCTCAAGTATTAACCAGGTGGAAGAACTCAGAATCCCTGCTATGATTACATAAAGTAAAAAGTGTTTTGGAAAATCTCTTAACTCTTTTATTTTAAGTAGTTCCATTAGTTTTAGAAAATCAACTGTTGTTGATTCATAATGAAAGGTTTTAACTAATAATGCTTAGTGAAATTATTGAAAATGGGGAGAATGGTATTGCACTGAGTGTTATACCAAACTTTAAAAAAAAATTTCAGAAGAAGGGCACCCTGAACAATTTCCTTAAATTAATATTTCTATTTTTTTGTTTTCTTCAAGTATTTAGGGAGAAATTAAACTAAAGGAAGAAAATTAAGATCCTAACACATGTTTTTATTAGAGAGGATGAGGTTAATTCCGAGGGGATTAACCGAATCGCAATTATACTCTACGCCCTCTATGCCCACCCTTGCGCCTACAGTGGTCATGGGATTTAGGCGTAACCTCTTCAATCCTGCCGACTTGTAGACCGGCTCGAGCGAGTGCACGTATGCATGCTTGAGCCCCTGGTCCGGGAGTTTGGCTTTTATTTCCACCGGGAGCCCGAACTTTAATGTGAATTCCTCTGATTCCTTTATCTCGAAGGTCATTGGCAACACGGAAGCCACACTGCATAGCAGCGTAGGGGGATGACTCATCACGGCTAGCTTTAACCACCATTCCCGCAGTACATTTTGCGACGGTTTCAGCGCCACTTAAATCAGTGGCAGTTACGATTGTATTATTATAGCTAGAAAAAATATGTACAATTGCCCATTTAGTTTCTTCTCTCTTACTCATCATGCCTCACTTTTCGTTTTTGTTTCATTCACTTTTGAGAGTGGACTATTAGGAGCAAAATCGATGAAATCTTCTTCTGCTCTTTTAACAATATATGAGGGAGCATTGATTTTTTTCCCTTTTACTTGAATATGACCATGAGTTATATATTGTCTTGCTTGATAGATTGTACTTGAGAATCCTTTTTCATAAACAAGCGTTTGTAATCTTCTTTTTAAGACGTCTTCGACCGTTAGAAGAAGTACATCTTCAAATTTTGCTTCTGATCCAATAATTCCTAATCTATCTAATTTTCTAATTAGTTCTTGCTGAGCCTCTATAGCTTTTTCTTTTGTTAAGGTTCTGGATTGTCTTGCAAGATGGCGCCAATCTGCTAAAATTGTTCTACTTTTCCAGTATTCTCTTTTGTTCCTTAGCCCATATTTACCGAGGAATTCAAGTTCTTCCATGATTCTCTCTTTTTGAAATGGATGTTTAGGTTTCCTAAACTTCTTTTTTAACCTTCTTGGATCTCCCATAGTATCACCTGTATTAAGGGGCTGGTTGACGTTTTTTCCTTCGCATAACTCCAACAACTAACCCATGACGCCCAGTGCTTTTTGTTTTTTGACCACGTACCTTTAATCCTAAATGGTGGCGAACACCTTTATAAGATTTAATTTTTTTCATTCTATCTATATCATTTTTCAATGAAAGGTCTAATTTGTTTCCGATAATATGAAGATGTTTACCGGTACGCATATCTTTAGGTCTATTTACCATCCAATCTGGGATCCCACTTTCAACTGGATCCAAGATTATTTCTTCAATTCTATTTAAATCTTTCTCGGGAATTGCTCCAATTCTTATGGTAGGATCAATACCAGCCACTCTAACAATTGCTTGTGCAAATCTTCTACCAACGCCTCTAATTTGTGTTAGTCCATATTCAACTTTCGCATTCCCATCCACCTGAGAACGGAGTTGACGGAAAAAAACCTTTTCACGGAAATTCTTGGGTCGTATTGCAGATAAAGAACTCATTCGAATTCAATCAAATATTAATATGTATTATTTATTGATTTAATGTTAGTAAATATAGAATTTAATATTAAATTTTTGGTTTTGTTAAAGAATTAGGAGGTAGATAAGCAAAATTCAAAAAAATACGAAACCTAATAATTTGGTACTCTCTTATTTTCTTCCAATTTCGATTTGATATGTTTTTTACTATTATTTTTTTTAGAACCAGCAATCCTCTGGAGTAAGGGTAAGCCAGGTTTCACGTCTTCTATCGATTTTGATTCAATTAATTTACTAGCGATTAATTCTTCGTAGAGTTCTTTCCCTTTCTCCGTCCTGATTAGAACAGTATTCCATCCAGAGGGAGAACCAATAGAACCAATTGAAATATCGGCTGATTCAGAGGTTAAATCGTAGCACATCTCACAATCTTCCCGACCCAAGTGAGAGATTTCTTTAATAGGGATATTTAATTCTTCTCCATTTTTAGTATATACAAAGAATTTACCCTTATTGATATCCATCTTTTTTGCATTATTTATATCCACATTTAATTTTTCACATATTTTCAAGAGGGATTCATAAGAAAAAGATTCCATACAGAATATTCCAATTCGGTAATTAATATTATTTAAAGATGGAAACCCAACATCATAAATCTTGGATTTTAGGAGTGCTTGCATTTGACATGGCACCCCTACTACAGCGATATTTTTATCCTTAAGTTCTTTTTGGTTTAGTAATTGTAAATTAGGATTATTCACATATTTGGTTCCTGCTGTCGATAGTATATCTTCTTTATTTTTAAGTAAAACTGGTTCAGGACGCCATAAGGTGTTGCTCATCTTTGCCCCTAACGCAAGATCTATTATATTTTTTTCAAAGAGATAATGTAAGCAAGTGCTCGAAATACCTCCATCTTGACATATATCTGAAATTTCTTTAATTTTAGTTCTTGCGGAATATGCTTCAATAAAATGTCCAACTTTTTGATATTCTTTTATTTCAGAAGTCTTTTCTTGAGTCATATTTAAGACTTTTACGGGTAAATATGTCCTAGGACATACAAAATAACATAATCCACAACTAATACACTTATCTTCATCAATTTTACCAAAACCATTATAAATATGGAGACAATTGACTGGACAAATTCCAGCACATAATCCGCAACCTGAACAATTCTTAGATTCAAAAATAACCTTTACAGGTTCATAAATAGGTTTTAGTTTTGAAATTTCTCCATCATTAACTTCTATTGAGAAGTCTTTAAAGATGAGTTTTTCTGGATTATTCTCATCTTCTTCAATTTTATCATGTAATTCTTCCACATCTACAAGTTTTTCATTTTTGAGTAATTCTAACAAGCTCAAAGTCTTATTTAATTCAATAGAAGTATCTTCAGAATACTTGATAAGAGTTTTTAAATTACTTTTAGAATTATTTTTTAAGAAATTATATAGGGAATATTTTAATTTCTCTTCATCTAACATTGTAAAAAGGATAGTGTCGTATTGTGATTCATCATAAATTCCAGCCTCTAAAATATCTTTTTTAGCATCAATTAGTGCTCGAATTCTATATGAATCTAAAGCATCCGCTACATTTTTTAAAAATTCCCATGAAAATTTTTCTTCTAAACTCATAATAATACTTGTTATTTTTTAAATTCAAATTTTGCCGAAAACCCGGGCTGCGGGTTAGTTTCTTCTCAACTATAGTTTTTTTGAAAAGATCATTCTATTTCGGATTAGTTTTTGGTATAGGAGGGAGGGCATGAATTTTTGTGGAAATATCTTTAACTGAGTTAATAAATTTTTCAACTTCTGCGCCTGAGCAAAAATATTGTTGAACACGATCTTCAGAAATACCTTCATGTTTTAATAGTTTCTTTAATGTAATGACATGTTCATAAGTGTTCATATTACCATTCCCAAATTCGCATTCTCCTTCCTCTCAAGAAATTATCGCTACACCATCTGCAC